>Ga0214473_10004699_pt1 | contig 16406 bp, 12 predicted proteins | sample RVTome_7_FD_203509 | JGI IMG/M metagenome (GOLD analysis project Ga0214473, IMG submission 203509) | Soil microbial communities from uranium-contaminated site in the Upper Colorado River Basin, Wyoming, United States - RVT98D197 | ecosystem: Environmental > Terrestrial > Soil > Contaminated >... | reverse complement strand
GCTCAGCGCACATGTATCGAAGTATACCCGCGAAGGAGATGTCATGTCACTTGATGCCGAGCATTCGTTTCGGCCGTTCCAGGGCAATCACTGGATCATCTGGTCGGCGCGGATGAGGACGGACGGCGGGATGGTAAGCCCGAGGGCCTTGGCCGTCTTCAGGTTCACGACCAGCTCGAAGCGCGTGGGCTGCTCCACGGGCAGGTTGGCCGGTTTGGCCCCCTTCAGGATCTTGTCCACGTAGGCGGCGGCGCGCCGGAAGTGGTCGAGTTGATTGGTGCCGTAGGACATCAGGCCGCCGTCGTCCGGGAACTCGCGAAAGCCATACATGGCAGGAAGGCGGCTCTTGGCGGCGAGGGCCACGATCCGCGTTCGGTACCCATTGAAGAGACCGTCATCGAAGACGAGGAGGGCGCCGGCCCGCCCTCGCGTGGCCGCCCTGAACGCCCCCTCGAAGTCCTCGGGTCCGTGCAGCTCCAGGGGCTGGAGCTGCACGCCCAACTTCTGGGCTGCCTCCTGCGTCTCCCGCCAGAAGGCGGCATGGATCGGGTTGCCTGGATTCGTGAGGACGGCAACTCGAGAGGCTTTGGGCAAGACCTCCTTCAGGAGCTGCAAGCGTTTTCCATGGAGCTCGGGGTTCAGAAGGCTCAGCCCCGTCAGGTTTCCACCGGGCCGCGCCAGGCTGGCCACGAGTCCGCTTCCGACGGGATCGCCGACGGCCACCATGACGACGGGGATCGTCTGGGTCGACTTCTTGGCGGCCAGGGCCCCCGGCGTGGTGGAGACCACCATGACGTCCACTTTGAGACGGACCATCTCGGCCACCAGCTCGGGAAACCGGTCGTAGTACCCCTCCGCCCACCGGACCTCCAATGCGATGGTCTGACCCTCCACGTAGCCCAGCTCCCGGAGACCCTGCCGGGCCGCCTCGAAGAGGTGGCGGAGGCCCGTCGAGGTGCCTGACATAACATAAGCGACCCGTGGGATCTTCGGCGGCGTCTGCGCGGCGGAAAAGACCGGGGGGGCGACGAGCGCAAGGACGAGGGCAGCCAAGAAACACAGACGCCACGACCGGCCACGTGCTTGGCCACCGGGGACGTCGCAATCCCATCGCGGGACCCAATGCGGGAGCATTGTCGCCTCCCATGCGGGCCGGACGGCTGGACTGTGGAAAGCGGTGGGAGCCTATACCAGATCGGGTGGGCTTTCAACCTCAGGGGAAGAGTAGGAGCGATGGCAGACCGGCCGGTCAGGCGGGTGGGACGTGCTGCAGCAGCCAGGCCTTCATGAGCGCGGTCACCCGCGTCTCGTGGCCCACGTAGAAGTGGTCACAGCCGGCGAGGACCTCGAGGCGCTTGGCCGGCGAGGGCGAGCGGTCGTAGGCGGTCCGGGCGCCCCCGAGAAGTCTGGCGTCCAGCATCTGGTCGCCGCAGAAGACGAGCAGGGGCCCCGCATATCGGGCCAGCAGGTCGGCCAGCGGCTCCGTGGCGCCCGGCGCCAGCGGGTCCACGACGGCCTCGGCGCTCATAATCCACGGCCACTCGGGGAGGAGGATCAGATCCCTGGGCCGGCCCTGGGCCACCAGGGCGCGGGCCTGTGCGATGACCGCGGCCCTGTCCTTCTCGGGGAAGGCCGTCGGCAGGCCGGTGAAGGCCGACGCCGGCGAGGCCAGGATCAGCCCGGCCACCCCGCCCTCCCGCGTCGTGTAGTCCGCCGCCAGCAACCCGCCCTGGCTGTGCCCCGCCATGACGATGCGGCGGTAGCCGAGGTCCCGCAAGTGGGCGATCGCGGCCGCCACGTCCACCCTGTGCTCCGCCCACCGCGTCCAGGCGTCCCCGACCCCCTGGAAGCTGTCACGGATCGAGGCCACGCCCGCGCTCCGCCGGTTCAGCGCCAGCACGTCGTACCCCGCCGCCACCAGGTCGGGCGCGGCAAAGCGCTGGACCCCGACGTAGAAATTCATGCTGCGCCCGTGCAGGAAATTCACGACGAGTCGCTCTGCCACCGGCCGCCCGCCCCCGTCCCGCGTGTATAGAACCCCATCCAGCGGCGTGCCGTCCGTCGCTCGCACCGTGATCAGTTCCATCTGGATCCGTCCTCCCACCAATTCCCCTTCCCTCCTCTCCGTCCCCGGCGCAGACACACTAGAACGCTGACTTCTATTTTGCAACGCCCCAGGCGGGGCGGCCCGGCGGTCCTGCGGTTTGACATCCTGCCGTTTGACTTTTGAGGCCCTTTGACTAGAATCCGACCATTCGACTCCTCGATCCCCGGTCCCCGCGCCACACGCGTCGCAGCCCTGGGCCGAAGAGGACACCCGCATGGCGTCGCTGGCCGAGTTTCTCCAGCAGCTTCCGGATTCGGAGGTGCTTCGGATCACGGAGCCCATGGCCCTCGACTACTTCCCGACGGCCCTCGTGCTCGAGCTGGAGAGGCGTAAGCGGTTCCCGGTGCTCTGGCTGGAGCGGCCGCTGGGATCCGCCCTGCCCGTGATCGCCAATCTGTTCGCGGACCGGGGCCGGATCGCCCGGATGGCCGGCGCCGCGCCCGGTGAGTTCAACGCGGCCTGGCTGCGCGCCGAGGAAAACCCCATATCGCCGCGCATCGTCCCTTCGGGACCCGTGCACGAAGTGGTCCTCGCGGGGGACCAGGCGGATGCGGGCCTCCTCCCCATCGCCCGGCACTTCCAGCAGGACGCGGGGAGGTACATTGGATCCGGAATTCTGGTGTGCAGGGACCCGGATACGGGGGTGCGGAACCTCAGCTACCAGCGCCTCCAGTTGAAGACGGGGAACCGGTTCGGGGTCAGCCTGCACTCGCGCGGCCACATCTGGGATTACCTGCTGCGATGCGAGGCGCGCAATCGCAACCTCGAAGTGGCGGTGGTGATCGGGTGCCACCCGGCGGTTTATCTGGCCGCCGGCGCCAAGGTGGCCATGGAGGTGGACGAGTACGACCTGGCCGGAGCCCTGCTGGGAAAACCCGTGGAGCTCGTGCGGTGCAAGACGATAGATATGGAAGTGCCGGCCGAGGCGGAGATCGTGCTGGAGGGCGAGATCCTGGCCAACGTCCGCGAGGACGAGGGGCCCTTCGGGGAGTACACCGGGTATTCCACCAGCCGATCCACCCGGAACGTCTTCGTGGTGAAGGCCATCACCCGGCGGGAGAAGCCCCTTTTCCTGGACATCATCCCCGGCTATTCTTCCGAGCACCTGCTGCTGGGGCGGTGCGCCAAGGAGGCGCACGTCTTCCAGCGCATCAAAGAGGTCGTGCCGACCCTGGTGGCGCTCAACTACCCCAAGTCGGGCACGCACTTCCATGCCTATCTCTCCCTCAAGAAGACCGCCGAGGGTCAGGCGCGCCACGCCCTGATGCTCCTCTTCGGCCTGGACCCGTACGTGAAGTTCGCCGTGGCGGTGGACGAGGACATCGACGTGTTCAACGAGGAGGAGGTCCTGTGGGCCATCGCCACCCGCTTCCAGGCCGACACCGACATGTTCGTGGTGAACAGGGTCTTCTGCAACCGCCTGGATCCGTCCGCCGTGGACGGCATGTCCGCCAAGGTGGGTCTCGACGCCACGGCCCCCCCGAACTGGGACGTGGAGCGCACCACGCTGCCCTCGGAAGCGGTCGACTTCGTTCGGAAGATCCTCGGCCAATTCGGTCTCTAGGCCCTCTCACCCATCCCTTCTCCCCTCCGGGGGGAGGAGGAACGATAAAGGAGGTCGTCGCCGTGAACAGCCGCCGGTCCTTCGTGTTTTCGGCCTTCACTGCAATGGTCACGGTCCTGCTCGTCGGGGTGTTCGGTATTGTGGAAACGGCGCACGCCGCAGCGCCGGCCAAGGTCAAGCTCCGTTTGGACTGGAAGGCGGGCGCGCAGCACGCGGCGTTCTATCTCGCCCGGGAGCGAGGCTATTTCGCCAAGGAAGGGATAGACCTCGAGATCATCTCGGGGTCCGGATCGGCCGACTCGGTGAAGACCCTGGGGACGCGGGCCGTGGACTTCGCCCTGGTGGACGCCCTCGTCCTGGTCCAGGCCCGCGAGCAGCAAGTCCCGGTGCAGGCCATCGCCGCCTACTACCAGCGGACGCCGATCAGCATCATGAGCCCCCAGGCCAAGCCTATCAAGACGGCGCAGGAGATGCTGGGCAAGAAGATCGGGTCCAAGAAGGGCAGCGCCACCTCCCAGGGCCTGACCCTCTTCCTGGAGGCCAACAACATCAAGCCGGAGCAGCTCCAGATGGTGGACATCGGCTTCGGCGTGCAGCCGCTGCTGGTAGGGCAGGTGGACGCCCTGATGGGCTTCACCATGAACGAGCCCATCGAGGCCGAGACGGCCGGCATGCCCATCCACGAGATCATGATCGCCGACGCCGGCGTGAAGGCCTACGGGCTGACCATCTCGTCCAACGAACGCTTCATCCGCGAGAAGGGCGATCTGGTGCGGGGGTTCCTGCGTGCCGGCAAGCTGGGCATGCAGGACGCGGCGAAGGATCCCCAGGCCGCCGTGGCCGCCCTGGCCAAGGCCGTGCCCGAGATCAACACGGCCCGCGAGCTGAAGGTGATGGCCAAGACGATCCCGGTCTGGAGCGGTGAGGACACCAGGACGAACGGCTACGGCTGGCAGACCGAGGCCGGATGGCAGCAGACGGTGAATACTGTGACCCGGCTCAAGCTCGTGGAGAAGGCCCCGTCCGTGAAGGAGCTGTTCACCACCGAGTTCCTGAAGTAATCGGGGCGCGGCGCCCCACCCCGCCTCCTCCCGCATGACCTCGCCAGCGCCGCTGTCCGGGGCCGCCGCCCCCTGCATCCGCCTCCACGCCGTGGGCGTCACCTATCCGACCGCCCGGGGGCCCGTGGAGGCCGTGGCCGACGTGGGCCTCGACATCGGGGAGGGGGAATTCGTCGCCCTCCTCGGGCCCACCGGCTGCGGGAAGAGCACCTTATTGCGCGTCATCGGCGACCTCACGCCGCCCTGCCGGGGGCAGATCGAGGTGCGCGGGCAGGGGGCCGCCGCCGCCCGCCGGCGCAACGAGTTCGGCTTCGTCTTCCAAGAGCCGGCCCTCCTCCCCTGGCGCACCGCCCTGGCCAACGTGCACCTGCCCCTGGAGGTGGTGGGCTATCCGGCCGAGCGGCGGGTGCGGCGCTGCGAGGAGCTGCTGGACCTAGTGGGGTTGCTGGGGTTCAAGGACAATTACCCCCACGAGCTGTCGGGCGGCATGAAGCAGCGCGTGGCCATCGTCCGAGCCCTGGCATGGGACCCTTCCATCCTGCTGATGGACGAACCCTTCAGCGCGCTGGACGAGCTGACGCGCAACCGGCTGCAGGAAGACCTGCTGGCCCTCTGGGCCGTGGAGCACAAGACCATCGTGTTCGTCACCCACAACATCGCCGAGGCCGTCTACCTGGCGGACCGCGTGGCCGTCATGTCGGCGCGGCCCGGCCGCATCAAGGCCCTGTTGCCCGTACGCCTGCCCCGCCCCCGGCGCCCCCAGATGCGGGACACGGTGGAGTTCCTGGAGCATCTCCGCACGGCCCGCGAGGCGCTGGGCGGATGAGCGAGCCCGCCGGTCCCCCTGCCCCCGAGACCCGGGCCTGGGAGCGGCTGCTTCCGCCGGCTCTCTTTCTGGTGGCGGCGCTGCTGGTCTGGGAGGCCGCGGTGTGGTGGTTCGGGATCCCCCGCTGGCTCCTGCCGGCCCCCACGCAGATCGCGGCGCGTTTCGTGAAGATGAAGACCCTCTGGTACCACACCGGCCTCACCGTCATGGAGGCGGCCTCGGGCTTCGCCGCCTCCGCCCTGGTGGGCATCGCCCTCTCGGCGGGCATCGTCCACTCCCGCGTCCTGGAGCGGGGCGTCTTCCCCTACGTCATCGTCTCCAACGCCATCCCCATCATCGCCATCATCCCCCTGCTCACCATCTGGTTCGGCTTCGGGTTCGCGCCCAAGATCATGATCGCCGCCATCATCACCTTCTTCCCCATCGTGACCAACACGACGCGCGGCCTCAAGTCGGCCGACGCCAGCGTGCTGGACTTCATGCGCTCCATCAACGCCACGCGCTGGCAGGTCTTCAGCAAGGTCCAGTTCCCCTGTGCCCTCCCCTATATCTTCGCCGCCTTCCGGATCGCCTCGTCCCTGAGCCTGGTGGGGGCCGTGGTGGCCGAGTTCTACGGCTCCGACCGGGGCCTGGGGTTCCTGGTGATCACCTCGGCCACCCAGCTCCAGACGGACCTGCTCTTCGTCGCCATCAGCGTCCTGGCCCTGCTGGGCGTGGGCTCCTTCACCCTCTTCGGGCGCATCGAGCGGGCGTTCGGCCAGGGGCGGGTCGACGTGGAGTACCGGCGGTGATTGGCGGGCGCACCCTGATCCGCGACGCGCTGCTGGTGCCCGGCACCCCCGGGCCCGCTCGCCCATTCGCGGGATGGCTGCTGGTCCAGGGGAACCGCATCGCCGCGCTGGGTCCCGGCGACCCGCCGGGCGAGCGGGTGGATCGGGTCATTGACGGGCGGGAGCGCGCCCTGATCCCGGGGCTGGTCAACGCGCACGCCCACTCCCACTCCAGCCTCACGCGGGGGAGCGCCGAGGGGCTGCCCCTGGAGGGCTGGCTGCGCGTCATCGAGGCCGAACAGGCGCGCCTCACGGAGGAGCAGGCGCACGTGGCCGCCCTGGCCACCTACTGCGAGGCCCTGCTCTCGGGGACCACGCTGATCCTGGACATGTGCCTCTTCCCCGGGGCGGCCGTGCGGGCCGCGCGGGAGGTCGGCATCCGGGCCGTGGTCGTCCCCTACGTGGCGGACACGAAGCCGTTCACCCCGACGCTGGCCACCACCGAGCGCCTCCTGATCGAGGGCCTTTCCGACGGGGAGCGCGTGCAGGTGTGGGTGGGCCTTCACGACCTGGAGAGCTGCAGCGACGACCAGGTGCGCGCCGGGGCGGAACTGGCAGCGCGCCACGGCGTCGGGCTCCACCTGCACTGCGCCGAGACGCGCGCCTCGGCCGCCAGGACCGTGGCGCGGACCGGGCGGCGGCCCGTGGCCCACCTCGCCCAGCTGGGCGCCCTGACCCCCCGGACGTTGCTGGCCCACTGCGTGTGGCTCGAAGAGGACGAACGTCGCGCCCTCGGCGCCGCCGGCGCCCACGTGGCCCACTGCCCCCACGCCAACCTGAAGCTGGGCTCCGGCATCGCGCCGGTGCCCGAACTGTTGGCCGCCGGCGCGAACGTGGCGCTCGGCACGGACGGCGCCAAGGCCAACAACACCCTGGACATGTTCGAGGTGATGAAGCTCGCGTCTCTGCTCCACAAGGGCACCCACCTGGACCCCGCCATCCTGCCCCCTTCCCAGGTGCTGGCCATGGCCACGCGCCACGGCGCCCGCGCCCTCGGCGTCCCCGCCGGCGGCCTGGCTCCAGGCATGCTGGCCGACCTGATTCTCGTCCGCCTCGACCGCTTCCACCTCCAGCCGGCCGCGCCCGACGCCATCGTCACCAACCTCGTCCACGCCGCCCGCGGGTCGGACGTGGACCTGGTCATGGTGGACGGCCGCATCCTTATGGAGGGCGGCGCCGTCCGGGCGGTGGACGCGGGGGCCGTCCGCGCCCGCGCCGCCACCATCGGCCGCTGCCTGCTCTCCGCTGCCCCATGAAGCCGCCGCTCTCGATGCGCGAACCCCCGCGGACGGCCTGGATCCTCTCCGGGAGGCGCCGGACCCGAGCTCCCGGCCGCCGGCACGGCATCCGGCGCCCAATTCGTGGAGATTGGCCCATGTTCCGCCCCGGACTCCTCGTCCTCGCGGCCCTCTGCCTCTGGCTTGTGGCGAGACCCTGTGGGGCGGCGGAGGGCCCGGACCTCCCGGAGCGGGCCGCCAGGCTGAAGGGCGAAGTGGACCAGCTCTTCCGCCAGGGGCGATACGCCGAGGCCGTTCCCAGGGCCCGCGAGGCACTGGCGATCCTCGAACAGGCCCTGGGCCCGGACCATGTGGACGTGGCCACCGGCCTCATCGATCTGGCCGTGCTCCAGAAGACCCTCGGTGAGTTCGACCAGGCCGAGCCGCTCTTGCGGCGCGCGCTGGCCATCGCGGAAAAGCGATTCGGGCCGGAAGACCCCACCGTCGCCCGGAGCCTCAGCAACCTCGGAGACCTCTACTGGAGGCAGGGCAGGCCCGACCAGGCCGAGCCGCTTTTCCGGCGGGCGCTGGCCATCCGCGAGAAGGCGCTGGGGCCGGAGCACGCGGCGGTGGTGCCAGACCTCAATGGGCTCGCGGAAATCTACGTGGCCCAGGGCAAGGACGCCCTGGCTGAGCCGTTCCTCCGGCGCCTGGCGGCCATCGTCGAAGCGCTCCTCGGCCCGGAGCACCCGGCCGTGGCGGCGAGGATCAGCGATCTGGGGACGCTTCACTACCGCGAAGGCCGGTATGCCCAGGCCGAGCCCCTGCTGCGGCGGGCGCTGACCATCCGGGAGAAGGCGCTGGGGCCGGAGCACGCGGACGTGGCCCAGAGCCTGAACAACCTGGCGCTCGTCCACGCGGCCCAGGGCCGGTTCCGCGAGGCGGAGCCGCTCCACCGGCGGGCTCTGACCATCTGGGAGAAGGCGCTGGGGCCGGAGCATCAGGAATTGGCGACCGGCCTGAACAATCTGGCGAGCCTCTACCGCGACCAGGGGCGTTCCACCGAGGCCGAGCCGCTGCTGCGGCGGGCGCTGGCCATCGTCGAGAAGGCGTTGGGCCCGGAGGACCCAAGCGTGGCCATGCGCCTCAACAGCCTTGCCGAGGTGTCCCGCGACCTTGCCCGGTACGCCCAGGCCGAGCCGCTCTACCGGCGGGCGCTGGCAATCTGGGAGAAGGCCCTGGGGCCGGAGCATCCCAACGTGGCCACCCTCCTCAGCAACCTTGGGGGACTGTACCGGATGCAGGGGCAGTACGCGCAGGCGGAGCCGCTGCTGCGGCGGGCGCTGGCGATCCGGGAGAAGGTGCTGGGGCCGGAGCATCCGGACGTGGCCCTCGGTTCCAATAATCTGGCGGAGCTGTACCGGGCCCAGGGGCAGTACGCGCAGGCGGAGCCGCTGCTGCGGCGGGCGCTGGCCATCGCCGAGAAGCGGCTGGGGGCAGAGCATCCCAACGTGGCCACGGCGCTCAGCAACCTGGCGAGCCTTCACGATGCCCAGGGACAGTACGCCCAGGCGGAGCCGCTCCTGCAGCGGGCGCTGGCGATCCGGGAGAAGGTGCTGGGGCCGGACCACCCGGACGTGGCCATCAGCCTGAACAATCTGGCGGGCCTCCAGGACGCCCAGGGGCAGTACCCCCAGGCCGAGCCACTCTACCGGCGGGCGCTCGCCGTCTGGGAGAAGGCGCTGGGCTCCCGGCATCCCAACGTGGCCACGGGGCTCAACAATCTCGCCTACAACCTGGACCGGCAACAGGAACCCGCCCTCGCCCGTCCCTTCTACGAACGCGCGCGCCGCATCCAGTTGGCGGTGATCCGCTCGAATCTCGATCTCGGTGACGAGGCGATCCGCGGGCTCTTCGCCAGGAGAGGGTTCTACCTTGGCGCCTACGTCCGGGTGCTGGCCGCGCTGGCCCAAGCGGGGGCGGCCCCGCCGGGTCGGCCGCCGCCGTTCCTGGATGCCTTCGTGGTGGCGGAGCAGTTGCGATCGACCGGCGCGCAGGCGGCCCTGGCGCGGGCCGGAGCCCGCCACGCCGCCACGGACGCGCAGACCGCCGCCCTGGCGCGCCATGCGGACGAGCTACGGCGTCACCGGCGGGCGGTGGCCGCACGGCTCACCGGCGCCTACGCGCCCCCGCCCGGCGAGCGCGACGCCGCGCGCCTGGCATCCCTGCAGCAGGCCGCCGCCGAGCTGGACCGCGACCTGGCCGCGGCGATCACGCGCCTGCACGCCGCGGTGCCGCACTACGCCGAGCTGGCCGCGCCGGATCCCAGCGCCCCCGCCGAAGTCCAGCGGCTCCTCCGCCCCGGCGAGGTTCTTGTGAGCTACCTCGCGCTGGAGGACCGCCTCCTCGTCTGGGTGGTACCCCCCGACCGGCCGCCGGCCTATCGTGACCTGCCCGTGGCGAAGGCCGGCCTGGCCGCCCGCGTGACGGGGGTCCGTCGCAGCCTGGAGACGCCGGACCAGGTGGTGGACGTGGCGGGGGCCCACGCCCTCTACCGGACCCTCCTGGGGCCGGTGGCGGCGGAACTGGCCGGCGCCCGCCACCTCATCGTCGTGCCCGACGAGGTTCTCCTCCCGCTCCCCTTCGGGGCCCTGGTCACCTCGGACCAGGGGCCAGCCTTCCAGGCGGTGGCGGCCGCACGGGCGGAGCAGCGCACCGCCACACCCGCCGAGGCCGCGGCCTATGCCCGGGTCGCGTGGCTGGCCAGGGACTATGCCCTCACGGTTCTGCCGTCGGCCACCGCGCTCCGGGCCCTGCGCCAGCGCCTCCGGGCGCCCGCAGGGCCGCTGGAGCCCTTCCTCGGGGTGGGCGATCCGGTACTGGCGGGGCGGGGCCGGCGGCGCGGGGGCACGATGGTGGCCGCCCGCGGAGTGGCCGTGCCGGTGGCGGCCCTGCGGGAGATGGATCCCCTTCCCGGCACCCGGGACGAGCTGATGGCCCTGGCCGCCGCCCTCGGCGCCGACCCCCGGACCAGCCTCTTCCTGGGCCCGCAGGCCACCAAGCCCGTGATCCGACAGCTCAACGCCACCGGCCGCCTGGACCGCGCCCGGGTGCTGGCCTTCGCCACCCACGGCCTCATCGCGGGCGAGGTGACGGGCCTCGCGGAGCCGGCCCTGCTCCTCACGCCGCCCACGGCGGCCACCGACGAGGACGACGGGCTGCTGGGGCTGGAGGACATCCTGGGCCTCAAGCTCGGCGGCACGGAATGGGTCATCCTCTCCGCCTGCAACACGGCGGCGGCGGACGGCAGCGGCGAAGGGCTGTCTGGCCTGGTGCGGGCGTTCTTCTTCGCCGGGGCGCCCAGCCTGCTGGTCTCGCACTGGAGCGTGGACGACCGGGCCACCCAGGCCCTCATGACCGAGGTCTTCCGTCGCCACGCCGCCGACCCGGCCCTGCCCCGCGCCGAGGCCCTGCGCCGGGGCATGCTGGCGTTGATGGACGCCGCGAAGGATGCCACGGCCTACTTCGCCCACCCCTACGCGTGGGCCCCGTTCTTCCTGGTGGGCGAGGGATAGAACGAGGGCCGGCCGATTCCCTGGGGGTATCCGCGCGTGAGGCCCACGGGGCCGCCAGCACACCGGGAGAAAACTGTTGCCCGGCGCGCGGCGGTCGGGATATGCTTCCCGCGACCTCGGGTCATGCCCGCCGGCCATCCCTTCCCCATCCATGGCCGCCGTGGAACCTGGCAGCCATCGCGATTCCCTGACTTCAGAAGAAGGAGGTGTACCATGACGGCAATTCGCACCCTGACGCGCTGGGTCGCCCTGGTGGCCGTGGCGATGGCCGTGGCCTGGCCGGCCGGGGCGGGGGCGCGGACCAGGGTGAAGTTCGTCCTGGATTGGCAGATCCAGGGGCCCCAGGCCCCCTTCGTCACGGCCAAGGTGGGCGGCCATTTCGCCCAGCAGGGCCTGGACGTCACCGTGGATCGCGGCAGCGGTTCGCAGAAAACCATCGAGCTGGTGGCCACCGGGACCTACGAGATGGGGTACGGCGACATCAATTCGATGATCGAGTACAATGTCAAAAACCCGCAGACGCCCCTCGTCGCGGTGTACATGGTGCTGAACACACCGCCCTTCGCGCTCTTCTCGCTGAAGAAATACGGCATCAAGGAGGCCAAGGACCTGGCCGGCGCCTCCATCGGCGCGCCGGCGGGCGATGCGCCGCGGCGCCTCTGGCCCGTCTTTGCCAAGAACGCCGGCATCCCGGTCAATTCGGTCACCTGGACGAACATGGCCCCGCCGCTCCGCGAGCCCGCCCTGGTGAAGGGCGACGTGAAGGCCATCTCCGGCTTCTATTTCACGGGCTTCCTGAATCTCACCGAGAACCTCAAGGTACCGGAGAGCGAAGTGGTAGCCTTCAAGTACCAGGACTTCGGGATCGACCTCTACGGCAACGCCGTGATCGTCCGCCAGGACTGGCTGCGCGCCAACGGCGAGACGGCCCGGAAGTTCAACGCGGCCCTCACGGCCGCCTTCAAGGCCGTCATCAAGGATCCGGTGGCCGCCACCCGCCACATCAAGAGCCTGGAGAACCTGGCCAACGAGGCCACCGAGCTCAAGCGCCTCCAGCTCGCCATCCAGGCCAACATGGTGAACGACGAGGTGCGCCGCGTCGGCCTGGGGGGCATCGACACGGCCCGGATGCAGCGGGCCATCGATCAGGTGGTCCAGTACTTCGAGTTGCCCGGCAAGCCCACGGTGGCCCAGGTGTTCAATCCCGAATACCTGCCGCCGCTGGCCGAGCGCCGGCTCGACTAGCCGAACCCGGTCCCCGTGGCCACGCAGCCGGAGGCGATGATCGCGCTCCACGGCGCCGGTTTCGAGTACGTCACCAACGGCCGCCGATTCCGCGCCGTGGAGCAAATCTCGCTGGCCGTCCCCCGCGGGGCGTGCGTGGCGTTCGTCGGCCCCAGCGGCTGCGGCAAATCCACCCTGCTCAAGCTCATCTCCGGCCTGGTGAGGGCCACTGAGGGCACGGTGCAGGTGGACGGCCGTCCCGTGGTGGCCCCCCTCAAGATCGTCGGTATGGCCTTCCAAAACCCCTCCCTGCTGCCCTGGCGCACGGTGCTGGGCAACGTCCTGCTCCCCCTGGAAGTCCTGAAGGAGAATGGGGACGCCCGCGCCGCCGACCGCCAGGCGAATCACGAGCGCGCCCTGGCCCTCCTGGAGAAGGTGGGGCTGGCGGGCGTGGAGCACAAGCAGCCCCGCGAGCTGTCCGGCGGGATGCGCCAGCGCGTGAGCCTCTGCCGGGCCCTGGTCCACGAGCCCGAACTCATGCTGCTGGACGAACCCTTCGCCGCCCTGGATGCCTTCACCCGGGAAGAGATGTGGGAGTTCCACCAGACCCTGCGACAGCTCCGCACCTTCACCGCCGTGCTGGTGACCCATGACCTGCGCGAGGCCGTCTTCCTGGCCGAGACCATCTACGTCATGTCCAGCAATCCCGGGCGCATCGCGCACCGCCACGCGGTGACGCAGCCCTTCCCGCGCACCCTCGAACACCTCTACGGCCACGAAGCCACCGAGCTCATCCGGATCATGCGCGAACAGATCCGCTCGGGCCAGGGGTCATCCGCATGACCCGCGTCGCCGCCCGCGGCGTGCTGCTGCCCCTGGGGGTCTTCATAGGGCTCCTGGTGGTGTGGGAGGCGTTGGTGCCGCTGCTGCGCATCCAGCAGATCGTCCTGCCCCGCCCTAGCGGCGTCGCCGCCACCATGGTCGAGACGGCGGGACCCATCGCCTTCCACGCGTGGTACACGCTGCTGACCACCCTGATCGGCTTCGCCTCGGCCGTGGCGCTGGGGCTCCTCCTCGGGTTTGCCATCGGCGCCTCGGCCATGTGCAACGAGGCCCTCTATCCCCTGCTGGTGGGCTTCAACAGCATCCCCAAGGCGGCCGTGGTGCCCCTCCTGGTCATGTGGTTCGGCATCGGCATGATACCGGCCGTGCTCACGGCCTTCCTGCTGGCCTTCTTCCCCGTGGCCGTGAACGTGGCCGTCGGGATCGCCACCATCGAGGCCGAGCTGCGGGACGTGCTGCGCGCCCTGGGCGCCACCCGCTGGCAGCTCTTCAAGAAGGTGGGCGTGCCGCGCACCATGCCCCTCTTCTTCGCCTCCCTCAAGGTCGCCATCTCCCAGGCCTTCGTGGGCTCCGTGATCTCGGAAACCATCGCCTCCAACGCCGGCATCGGCTACCTGATGGCGGTGGCCGCGTCGGACTTCAACACGCGCCTGGCCTTCAGCGGCCTCTTCGTGCTGGCCTTCATGGGCGTCCTCCTCTACGGGTTCTTCGCCGCCATCGAGCGCCGCTTCACCGCCTGGGCCTACGCCGACTAGAGACAGGACTGAGGACTGAGGCACGAGGACTGAGGGGGGCCTGGGTGTCAAAAATCGGTCTTGCCGGTGCCGTTCGCGTCGCGATATGATCCGGCCACGTTTCGGACGTGTTCGGACGATGGCCCCGCAAGGGGTGCCCGGGCCGCAGGAGGGGAGAGAGATGGAGAGGGCGACGCGGGGTGCGAGCCGGCGGAATCGTCCCATGGCTCTAGGCGTCACGCTGGGCCTGGCGGCCCTCCTGGCCGTGGTCGGCACAGCGGCCGTGGCCTCGGCGGGGCAGTTCAAGCCTCAGGAGAAGGTCAAGGCGGCGTTTGTCTATGTCTCGCCGGTCGGGGATGCGGGGTGGACCACGGCCCACGATCGGGCGCGCAAGGCCACGGAGAAGGAGCTGGGGGGTTTCTTCACCAGCGCCTACTCGGAGTCGGTGCCCGAGGGGGCGCAGGCCGAGCAGGTGATCGAGCGGTACGCCCGCCAGGGCTACAACCTGATCTTCACCACGTCCTTCGGCCACATGGACCCCACCCTGAACGTGGCGAAGAAATTCCCCAACGTCATCTTCATGCACTGCTCGGGTTTCAAGACGCTCCCCAACATGGGCACGTACTTCGGCCGGATGTACCAGGCCCGCTACCTCTCGGGGATCGTGGCCGGCCGGATGACGAAGACGAACACCGTCGGCTACGTCGCCGCCCATCCCATCCCGGAGGTCATCCGCGGGATCAACGCCTTCACCCTGGGCGTGCGGTCGGCCAACCCCCAGGCCAAGGTCACCGTGGTCTGGACGCAATCCTGGTACGATCCGCCCAAGGAGCGCGAGGCGGCCGAGGCCCTGCTGGACAAGGGCGCGGACGTGATCGCCCAGCATCAGGATACCCCGGCGGCCCAGCAGGCGGCCGAGAAGCGGGGGAAGTGGTCTGTGGGATACAATACCGACATGAGTGCCTTCGCCCCCAAGGCGCACCTCACCGCCCCCATCTGGCGCTGGGAGAAGATCTACGTCGACATCGTCAAGCAGGTCCGCGACGGGAAGTGGCGGAGTAGCCAGCTCTGGCCCGGGCTCGAGACCGGTGTCATCGACCTGGCCCCCTATAACGAAGCCGTGCCGGCCGACGTGCGGGCCCAGGTCGAGAAGGCGAAGGCCTCCATGCTCGGCAGGCAGTGGGACGTCTTCACCGGCCCCCTGAAGAACCAGGACGGGAAGGGCGTGCTGGAATCCGGCAAGCGCATGAGCGACGCCGACATGCTTTCCATCAGCTACTTCGTGGAGGGCGTCGTGGGCACCGTTCCCAAGAAGTAGCAGGCTACCCCCGCCACCCAAGAGGGCCCGGCTCGGACCGGCGTAAAGCCGGTCCCTACCTCCGGACCGCGATTCGGCGTAGGGCCCGGGTTTATCCCGGGCCAATGTATCCGCCCGGGTGTTTTTTCGCAGCCTGCCAGAGGTCAGTATTGGAGTCCCCTCTGCAGCACAGTTCCTCTCCCTCTCCGCGGCACACCTCCGAGACTCCCCTGCTCGTCCTGACCGGCATCCGCAAGGCCTTCCCCGGCGTCGTCGCCAACGACGGTGTGGACCTGGACCTGCGCGCCGGCGAGGTCCACGCCCTGCTGGGCGAGAACGGCGCCGGCAAGACCACCCTCATGAACGTCGTCGCCGGGCTGTACCAGCCCGACGCGGGCACCATCCTCCTGGAGGGCCGCCCGGTCCAGATCCGCTCGCCGCGGGATGCCTACCTGCACGGCATCGGCATGGTGCACCAGCGATTTCGCCTGGTGCCGTCCCTCACGGTGGCCGAGAACGTGCTCCTGGGGCTCCATCGCGCCCCCGGAGGGGGGGCCGGGGGCCGCCTCCGAATGAAGGAGCACAGCGAGTCCATCGCCGAGGTGGCCCGACGGTTCAGTCTGCCGGTGGACCCCGAGGCGCGCGTCTGGCAACTTTCCGTGGGGGAACAGCAACGGGTCGAGATCGTGAAGCTGTTGTATCGCGGAGCCCGCATCCTGATCCTGGACGAGCCGACGGCGGCCCTCACCCCGCAGGAGGCGGAGGGCCTCTTCACCACGGTGCGGGCCATGACGGCCGAGGGGCGTGCCGTCATCTTCATCTCCCACAAGCTGGGTGAAGTCCTTCGCATCTCGGATCGGATCAGCGTCATGCGGCGGGGCAGGCGGGTGGCCACCCTCCGCCCAGCCGACACGGACGCGCGCGGTCTCGCCAACCTGATGGTCGGGGAACCGCTCGAAGAGCTCCGCGCCGCCCCCCACCACGCCCCCGGGGAGCCGGTGCTGGAGGTCCGCGACCTGCGCGTTCGGAACGACCGGGGACTTCCGGCCGTCCGCGGGCTGTCCCTGACGGTCCGCGCCGGCGAAGCGGTGGGCATCGCGGGAGTGGCCGGGAACGGGCAGCAGGAAC
>Ga0214473_10004698_pt1 | contig 16409 bp, 14 predicted proteins | sample RVTome_7_FD_203509 | JGI IMG/M metagenome (GOLD analysis project Ga0214473, IMG submission 203509) | Soil microbial communities from uranium-contaminated site in the Upper Colorado River Basin, Wyoming, United States - RVT98D197 | ecosystem: Environmental > Terrestrial > Soil > Contaminated >... | reverse complement strand
ATTTCCGCCGGTGCTGCCATGGGTTCTCCGCATTGCCCGATACCAACCTGATTTCCTGTACTCCATGACCGTATATCGGCAGATTATAGGCACTTCGTTGAGCCTCGCTACCGACGCCAATCCGCATGGGCTACAAGCCCATCCTACGAATCCCTCTGTGCCCTCCGTGCTCTCTGTGGCTGAAAAGCAGTTGTCGGTTGTAAATCCCTGTTCCTCAGGAGTTTATCAGCGTTCATCGGCGTTCATCTGCGGTTCCATCGGCTCTGTGTCCCCGGTGCTCTCTGTGGCTGAAAATACGGTTCTCCGCTGTCGGTTGGCAGTTGTAAGTCTCTTTAATACAAAGAGTTATGTGCGGCCGTCCGTATCGAACAAAACTCCTGCATTGCCGGGATTTTACTTGACGGGCAATTGCGGCTGTCGTATGATAATAAGACAACTGAATAGCAAATCGTAAGTAGCATCGTTCAATTCGGAGGGGGCCGGTCATGGCCGTGAAGCACGAGTCCTTGCCAATCGGTGGAACGCCGGGAAGGCTATGGACATCCACGTGCGCGATTATGCAAAACAAAGCCAATTTGTTTTCCCGAGCCTGTAATGTGCCCGTATGGGCATCGAAGGAAAACGCCTTACGGCGTCACTACAAACAGAGCCGATTGTGCCAAACAAACCCAATTTGCGGGGCCTGTCTGGACTGGAGGGCCGATCATGCCAAACAAAGCCAATTTCAAGGGCCTGGGCACCGGGAAAGGGAAGCGGGTCGCACAAAACAAAGCCAATTTGCAGGAGGGCGGAATGAGCGGTAACTGCCGTTATGGAAAGGGGTTATGAGAGAAAATGCGGATTATGCCTCTGCAGGAAACAAAGCCAATTTGGCCTGTCGGGTGGATGGTGGGCACGGCTCACCATGCGAAGCGGCCGACGGGCTGCTATACGAAACAAAGCCAATCCCAGAGAGCCAGCCGTACAAAACAGACCCAATTTCCACGACGCCTGGTCTGCGAAACAAAGCCAATTTGTCCTGCCGGGCAGATGGTGTGCACAGCACACCCTACCGTGCGAAACAAAGCCAATCCCGGCCGACCTGCGGTGCAAAACAAACCCAATTCCCGCAAGTCGCGCTGTACAGAACAAAGCCACTTGCGCGCGAGGACAATCTCGGGTAGAATGGGCGGGATGAAGGTATATCCACTGAAATCGGAACCGGTGTTCAAGGAGCGGATCTGGGGCGGGCAGAGGCTCCGGGAGGTGTTCGGCAAGGACCTGCCGCCGGGCAAGAAGATCGGCGAGAGCTGGGAGATCGCCGATTTAGCCGAGGGCAGATCGACGATTGGCAACGGGCCGCTGCGCGCCAGGACGCTGGGTGAGGCTGTTGGGCGCTATCGCGAGGAGATCACGGGGGCCAAGGACTTCCCGACGCCGTTTCCCCTGCTGGTCAAGCTCCTCGATGCCGAGGACGTGCTCAGCGTGCAGGTGCACCCGGACGCCCAGACCTGCCGGCGGATGGGCAGGGGCCAGCCCAAGACCGAATGCTGGTACATCATCCAGGCCGATCCCGGGGCCGTCATCTACAAAGGTCTCAAAAAGAGCATCACAAAAGAGCAGTTCGCCCGGGCCGTGGAGACGCAAGATGTTGCGTCTCTACTGGCATCGGTCCCCGTGCAGGCGGGCGATTGTCACTACCTGCCGGCCGGGACCGTGCACGCTCTTTCGGCGGGGCTGCTCATTGCCGAGGTCCAGACGCCATCGGACACGACGTATCGGGTTTTCGACTGGGACCGCGTGGACGAGCACGGCAGGCGGAGGCCGCTGCACATCGAGGAAGCCCTGGAGAGCATCCACTTCGATGTCACGCCGGACAAGCTGCCGGTGACGACCGTGGGCCGGCTCGTCGATTCACCGTACTTCAAGGTGGATAAGGGCCATCAATGCGGCAACTGCGAGCGGTTTCTCAGCCGGGGCCTGATGCGCGTGCTGATCTTCATTACCGGCGGCGGAGTCATTCTCTCGAAGGACGTCGAGCCGGTCGAGTTCAAAGCGGGCGATTGCCTGTTGATTCCCGCCGCGTTCGAAGGGGCCGCGAAGTTCACCCGCGACACCGAGTACCTGACGGTGACGATCTAATGGTAGGGTGTGCATTGCACACCAACAAGCGGCAGACAAGGGGAGACGCCCTCGCGATGAGGCGGTGTGCGGTGCACACCCTACGGAGTCGCCTTCCCCGGCACGACGCCTCGCAGGCCGTGCATCCGGAGGTAGCCTTTGCGCCAGACGAGCAGAGCGGAGACGGCGAAGACGAGGACGTACACGACGGCCGCGTAGCGGGTGCGGATTTGGCTCATGGCCAGGCCGATCACGGCGTACGACCCCGCCAGTCCATAGCAGATAATCACGGTCCTTTTCAGTGATATTCCCCGGTCGATCATCTGGTCGTAGATGTGTCCCCGGTCGGAGAGGAAGACCGGCCGGCGATTCAGCAGCCGCCGGACGACGGCCGTGCCCGTATCGAGAATGGGCAGGCCGAATACGACCACGGACGCCAGCCACCAGCGGGGCACTTTCTCGGCGAACAGGATCATCAGGGCGGCGACCACGAAACCCAGGAGCATGCTGCCGGCGTCGCCCATGAAGATCTTGGCCGGGTGGCGATTGAACGGCAGGAAGCCGCACACGCCGCCGACGAGACCCAGGCAGATCACGATCCGCACCGGGTCGCCGAAGTTGCTGAAGCCCCACGTGGCCAGATGCGTGGCCAGCAGAAGCATGGCGACGGTGATGATGGCCGTCACGCCGGCACAGAGACCGTCCAGCCCATCGAGCAGGTTCAGCGAGTTCGTCGCGCCGAGCACGAAGAAAGCGACGATCAGGACATCCAGAACGATCTCGACCTGCACCGGCATGGGCAGGCCGAGCGGCCTGGCCACCTGCTGGAGATTGGGGTTGATGCCGACCAGCAGCAGGAGGACCGCCGCGAGGACCTGGCCGAGCATCTTATGGCGCGGTCGAAGGTCCAGAATATCATCCGCCAGGCCGACGAAACACGCGATGGCGGCGCCGGCGAGCACGCCCAGCAGCCAGCGAAGCTCCTGCGGAAACACATCGTCCGTGCGCAACAGGTAAACGCCGGCGAGGACCCCAACCGTCAGGCCGACGAGCATGCCCACCCCGCCGAGGTATGCGATCGGCTCCCTGTGCGTCTTGACGCTGTTGTCGGGCCTGTCGACGATCCCGAATCGAATCGCGACTTTCTTGCACAGGGCGGTCGCCGCCAGCGAGCTGACGAACGCCGCCGCCAGGACGGGCCAGAATTGGAACGCCCAGCGGAGCGGCCTTTCTTCACCTATGAGCGAATCGAACATCAGACTCTCGTGCCCTTGACCTCGGACTTTTCCAGCCAGACCTCGGCGTCGTATCGCAGCATCATCAGGCCGTCCGTGAAGTTGTCGAACCCGATGCGGGGCCGACCGCCGGTCAACTCCTGGAGAATCCACTTGGGGAAATCGGCCCCCGCGTGAATGGACAGGGGAGCGCCGCCGCCGAAGCGGGGATTGATCTCGGTGAATCGAATCCGGCCGCTTTCGGTGACGAATAGCTGCAGCGTGATCACTCCCGGCCCGGCTTGCAGAAGCTCGGTCAGCCTCCTGGCCTGGTCCATGATCTCTCCGTGCTTGACTATCTGTCCCTTGCTCACTTCACCCGAGCGGACCTCGATCCGCCGGCGGGGAACGACGCATCGGACGTGCATCCCGAAGTCCACGTACACGTCGCACGTGTACTCGGTCCCCTTGATGAGCTCCTGGCACATCGCATTGGGGATCCTGCGGGCGAAGAACCGCATCTCGGTCCTGTTGTTCACGACGGCGATGTCCTTGCCGGCGGAGCCGTCCCAACGCTTCAGGAGGCACGGCCAGGCGAGTTCCCCGCGACGGTCGGCCGCCAGGGCCATGCGAACGCTCATCGTCTGGGGCGTGCCGAATCCATGCTTCGTGAGGAACCCGAATGTACGCCGCTTGTCCTGGCAGATGTCGATCACATCGGGCTCCGAGACGAGGACGCGGCAGCCCAAACGCTCGAACTGCGGCTTGTGGTCGGCGAGCAGACGCAGGTCAAGGTCCACGGTCGGGACCAGCAACTTCACGCCATGTTTGCGGACGATGGACAGAAGCTGGTTGAGATACCCGGCATGCGTCGTCGGCCTGACGAGAAAGGCCTTATCGCAAAGCTGTAAGGCGGGGCTCAGGTGGTTCGTATCGGTGCCGCAGAAAGAGACCTTCTGCCTGAGTTTCTTCGCCGCTTCCTGGAAACTGCGCAGAAGCGACACCCGCCTGCCGATGCAGGTAAAAAGCACGGCCATTTGCCCGGCGGCCCTGCCCCGGCTTACATGGCCCTGCAAATTGCCCATATTCTCTCCTGTGAAGGATTACCCCATTACCGATTCCCTTTCCATCGTACGGAGGTTCCCTTCGAGGGTCAAGCGGAGTCTTCCCTATCGGCTATATCCCTATTTGCTTTGACAATCCCTGTCGATAGACATACACTAACATGCTGTCGGTAAATCGGCTGGAAAGCTGGAATGGTTTAAGGATGATGCACCGCCGGGATCCCTGGGGGGCGTCGGTTTCGCCCGACTGAGCCCGGCGTTGTGAGAAGTTCGGAGAACGCAGTTGCTCAAGATACATGAAAACCCGCCCCTTGTTTGGCCCCAGACGGAATCGATTCGGGTTTTTCAGGGCCGATGGTGGGTCGCTCACACTCGGAGCAGGAACGAAAAGGCCCTGGCTCACGACCTGATGGCCAAGAACATCAGTTACTTCCTGCCCATGACGTGGAAGGTGCGGCGCCAGACCCACCGGACGATCAAATCCCTCCTGCCACTGTTCACGGGCTACCTGTTCTTCTGCGGCGATGAGCCCGCACGCGTGGAGCTGCTCAAGACCAACCGAGTGGCGAATCTCCTGGAAGTCAAAAACCAGGAGACGTTTATCCGCGAGTTGGTACGGTTCGAGCAGGCCCTGCGTGCCGGTGCGCCGCTGGTGCCGCATAAGTACATCGAAACCGGGCAGTGGTGCCGCGTTATCGCGGGACCGTTGCTTGGCCTGGAAGGGATCGTCGTACAGACTCGGGGCGATACCCGGCTGGTGCTGCAGATCGACATGCTGGGCCAGGCGGCAAGCGTCGAGATCGATATGGACATGATCGAGCCGGTGGAAACCGATCACGGTGAAAAGAAGGGATAGGCAAACGCACACTCGTGATTCGTAAGGCGGTCATTCCTGCGGCGGGGTATGGCACCCGCTTTCTGCCGGCGACCAAGTCGCAGCCGAAGGAGATGCTGCCCATTGTGGACACACCTGTCATTCAGTACGTGGTCGAGGAGGCTGTCCAGGCAGGCATCACCGATCTACTCATGATCATCGGCGCGGGCAAACGCTCCATCGAAGAGCATTTCGACCGCAGCTTCCAGCTTGAGAGCCGGCTCCAGGCCCAGGGCAAGACGGCAGAGCTTGAGGCAATGCGCCGCATCTCGGCCCTGGCGGACATCCACTTCGTGTGGCAGAAGCAGATGAGGGGCCTGGGCGACGCCGTTCACTATGCCCGCCATCACGTCAACAACGAGCCTTTTGTCGTCCTGCTCGGCGATACTCTGATCGACGCGGTTACGCCCGCCGCAAAGCAGTTGGTCGAATTGTACGAGCGGGTGCATGCGCCGGTCATTCTGCTCGAGCAGGTCGAGCCGAAAAAGGTGGGACTCTACGGGATCATCGATGGGCACCAGATTGAGCCCGGCGTCTACAGAATCAATGACTTCGTCGAGAAGCCGAAGCAGGAAAACGCCCCATCCAACCTCGCCATCTCCGGCCGGTATTTGCTCACCCCCGACATCTTCCGACACATTGAGCAGACACCGCCCAGCAAGGATGGCGAGATTCAGCTCACCGAGGCGCTGCGGGCCCTCGCCAGGGAACAGCCGGTGTACGGGCTGCGCCTGGAAGGCAGACGGTGCGACATCGGCAACAAGGAGGGGTTCATCCGGACGAATATCGAGTTCGCTCTCAAGCGGGAAGACATGGCAGAGGACCTGCGCCGGTACATCAAACGGCTGGCCCAGACTCTGTGATGGCATGAGCATGATACAGTTGGTTCTTGTGGCGGCATAGAGGAGAATCCAGAGACATGAAGGCGGTAGTCACCGGTGCGGCAGGCTTCATCGGCTCGCATTTGACGGAGCGGCTCCTGAACGACGGCTGGACTGTGGTCGGCGTGGACAACTTCGACGGGTTCTACGACCCGCGCATCAAACGCCGGAATATCGCTGCCTGCCTGCCGAATTCGCGCTTTGAGCTCGTGGAGGCCGACATCCGCGACCAGACAGCGATGAGCAGAGCGATCGGAAGCGACGTCGATGCAATCGTGCACCTGGCGGCCAGGGCCGGCGTCAGGCCCTCTATCGCCGAGCCGGTACTCTACACGGACGTCAATGTCAACGGAACGGCTGTCCTGCTGGAGATCGCCCGCGAGCGCAAAGTCCCCAAGTTCATCTTTGCATCCAGTTCGAGCGTCTACGGTAACAACAGGAAGGTCCCGTTCTCCGAGGACGACAACGTCGATTTTCCCATATCGCCGTACGCCGCCACGAAGAAGGCCGGCGAGCTGATCTGCCATACGTACTACCACCTCCACGGTATTGCCATCAACTGCCTGCGTTTCTTCACCGTCTATGGCCCTCGCCAGCGGCCGGACCTGGCGATCCATAAATTCGCCCGGCTCATTGAAGAAGGCAAGCCCATCCCCGTCTACGGCGACGGCACGATGATGCGGGACTTCACGTATATAGACGACATCATCCACGGCGTTGTCGCCGCCATCGACCGATGCACCGGCTACGAGATCTACAATCTCGGCGAATCCCACCCCATCAGCGTCAACGATCTGATCGCCGAGCTCGAAATCACGCTTGGCAGGAAGGCCCTGAAGACCCATCTGCCGCTCCAGCCCGGCGACGTGGACCGCACGTACGCCGACGTGACCAAGGCCGAAAAAGACCTCGGCTACAGGCCCTCCACAGACATCCGCACCGGCCTGGCAAGATTCATCGCCTGGCTCCGGCAGGACTCCTGACCAGGAAGTCACATCTGTTTTTCCAGAACTGCGATTTCCTCATGTGTCAGACCATATAGACCGCAAACAAAGCGGTCGATCTCTGTTTCTGTCGACGCAATCTGACGCTGGATTGCGGCCTTCTGGGGCTCCGATTTTACCGCCGCAAGCTGGCCATGAAGACGCATGATGTTGTCAACCAGTATGACAATCTCGTCCTGGCTCTTCGCAAAAGACTTCGGCACGGGAAACGCGGATAGCTGATCCTTTGTGTACCACGGGTACAGCATGTCACGGATCGAGTATTTGGTGCGGATGTACCACGCACCCACTGCCGACAGGAGGATTGCCAGCACAGTCTTGAGCGTTGCGATATCGTCGGTCTCGGAAATGAGAATGTATAAGGATTGGTCGATAGCAAATGGAGTCGACAGGAAGGATCCGCTGAGCCTCCTGCCCAGGACTTTTCGTACAACGACCTTGGGCCTGTAAAAGAAATCGGGCGTCCGCGGCTCAGCTAACCAGTCTCCGTACGACAGGTATTCGCTCGGATTGGAATGCCAAAATCTGAAGACATGCTTTCCACAAAGCTCGGGCAGGTAAGTCCTGTTCACCGCTCGGGGAGCATGATAGGATCTCTCTTTCTTATCCCTTTCAGTCTGTGGCCCAGGTCCAAACTTCGACCTGCCGTATCCATCAGTACGATATGCGTGGATGCCTCGGTTCATTTGAACCAGTACGCGAAGATCAACGGACCTCCTTTCCATCTTCTCCAAGACCGCAGTCGCAGCCCGAGATTGCCAAGGATCGATAATGCCTCGCTTCGTACAATCACTGGGCCTCAAAATGTTGATTCTCGAGTGCGTCTGAGGGGACGAGAACAAGACGACAGGGAACATCTTCGGTCGGGCCGCCTTCTCCAACACGTATACTGAGTTTTCAATGGCGGCTTCTTTGAACACGGCGAACGAAAACACGGCAAGAGCCAAGACTCTATGCTTGGTCAGGATTTGATTTCGAAGCATTGAGAAGTTACGAGAGTTCAACCAAGAATCCGTAACGATGAAGGAGTGGAAGCCGCCGTTGCGACAAAGCTGCAACGCCCTTTCTATGAAGTAGACGTAGTAATCCGTCTGGTACTGTCCCAGGCCATAATGGCTCTTGAAGTAATCCGGGTTCTCCTGAGCGGCCGAGTAATGATACGGAGGATTACCGATGACACAATCGAATCCACCAGATTTCATGGCTGACGGGAATTCTCGATTCCAATCGAAGGGATTGACTTCCTTGATTTCGTCCGGCTCCGCGACCAGCCGCCCGGCGAAGTAATCCGGTCCGATCAGGGAATTACCCCACTTGATGTTGTCGGCCAAGTTGGGAAGGGCGCGGTCACTGAACGAAAGCAGGCCCAAGTGGAGGCTCTGATCAGTCTCACCCTCCAACACCTTCAGCAGCAGTGACAACTTGGTTACTTCCACCGCCTGAGGGTCGATGTCAACGCCGAAAATATGCGTCGTCAGAATCCTCTTTTTCTCTTGAATAGTCAGACGCCACTGGGCGGCATGTGTGTTCCTGTAAACAGCCTTCTTGTACCGCTTCGGGTCATGTTCCATGTACCACTTCAGACAATGGTCAAGAAGGTGCTGGTATGCTCCGACAAGGAAAGAGCCGCTCCCGCATGCCATGTCCAGAATACGGAAGGGTTGCTTGCCATTGCGCAGGCCAGCGAGCTGCATGGGGCTTTTCTCCGCGACCTGCCTATCAACGGCTTGTGTGACGACGTACTCCACAATGAAACCTGGAGTGTAGTAGACACCACCAGCCTTACGGACCTCGGGCTTTTTCTCTACCTTGGCTTGATGGCTGGGCGTGAGCCGGATGACTTTACCCAAGAACCGCTCATAGACCGTCCCAAGAATCTCGACGGGTAAGACCGCGAAATGGTAAGGGCAGCCATGCTGAAAGTAGAGGCCCTGCAGGATTGGCTTGAGAACGTTGTCATCGACCGTCAGGCTGGGTGTGATGCGGTCAGGCTCATCGGATACGCCGGGCTCGTTTTGAAAATGGAAAAGACCTGAGTTGTATTTGTCATCGGCCTTGCGACACAGGTCGCTCATCAATCGCCTGTAGATGTCCGGCCGCTCGCACAGTCTCAGAAGCTGCTCGTAGGGCTCAAGCCCGCGATCCTCGGCCATACGAAGGAATACGATACGGTCGATCGTAATTTGGACCGCACGGTTCAAGTCGTCGGAGGACAGCCTGCGGTTGCGCAAGGCGACGTTTCTTGCCAGAGTGTCGCGCCAGCCTTCGATTTCTCTCAGAAACTCCACATCTACTTCGGATGTGCCGCGTTTTCGCTTCGACGCGGCGTATGCGTCAAAGGCCCCCGACCACACGGCTTCCCGAGAGAGCACATCCCAAATCTCCTGCCAGCGGTCAGGGTACTCTCGAAAGTGAATGCGCAGGATACGGGCATGGCTCGCCTTGTCAGCTTCTCGCGGCCGAACCGTGCAGTCGTACACAGCCAACTCCTCGAAGTTGGTAAGAACCGATAGTGGGACCTTTGCGCTCCAGCCGTAGCGACGAAGCTGGTATGCGGGACCCGCGTCTGTACCAATGTTGATCCCGCACTTCTTGGCCTCTGCGTAAAATCTTGGCAGAGTCCCCACGCGAAAAGTGTAATCAGGCGCCTTCTGGTGGCCTTCCACGTCCAAGCTGTCCTCAGGAATGACTTCTCGATATTGAGGTGCAGTCATTGCCTCGTTGCGCACGTCCCAGCCAAGGGCTTCAAAGAAAGGATCGATCAAGGTCTGGCGAACGTGGGCTTCCTTGATACTAGGCGAGAAGAAAGCGTCACGATTGGTGGAGAAGTACTCACACAGGCCGCGTATTGCATCCCTGCTCTGCTCGAATGTCATGCTCATTTTCGGCCCCTACAGCAAGACGGCCCCAGTTTCACTCAATCATCCCTGGCGTGGTTGGGATTCTATCCTGCATAGGCTTCGGGATTCGTCCATATGCTTGAGCACATCCTCTCCCGAATGTTCGAAAAGTCAATACTCTGGACAAAAATGGACATCCGCCTCCAGGCAACTGCCCGCGCAGAAGGCGAATCAGCAAATTCCCGACCGCGCCTCATCCTTTTAGCGAGAACATCATATAAGTCCTTGCGTCTTAAGTACTTAAGATCACACAGCATTCTGCCGGTGCGGCATGGCGGATGGCCTTTGGGGCTTGCAACGCGGGCATCGGCACGGTATACTTTGAATATGAGGACGAAACGGAACATCCTGGCATGGTGGGGCATCGGGAAGGAGGAAGAATATGAACCTCCTCCCGGCGATGATCCTTTACCTGACTGTCGGATGCGGCGAATGGTATCTCGCCTTGCGTCGTACCTTGGCGTGCGCGCGCGGGGAGAAGACTGTCCTCGTCTCCATTGTGTTTATCGAAAATCTCTTGGGGTTGTGGGTACTGTCGAATTTCATCCGTACTAACAACTGGCTGCTGGCGCTGAGCTACGCCACCGGGGCGGCGGCCGGCGCCTTGATCATGACTTTCAACAGCCCCGAGAAGCCTGCCGAAACCACCCCTCGATCCACTCGTCGGTTGCCGCGTTCCGTGCGGACCTCTGCAAAGCCGTTCATCTCAACGATTTACGAGGGCACAGCCCGAATCCGATGGCATCGTCGGCACCCGCGTCTTTACCGGACCCTGCGACGCATCGAGCATTCGGGCTTGGGCTGAAGCACCAAATAAGGAGGGAGCCCCAACCAGACAATGGTTAGGGTTTGAACAGAGGATGCTCGAAAGAGAGGTAGCAAAAGACGCCGAAATCTCCTTCTGATGGACCAACGCCGATCGGGAAGCTCAGCCCGGGAACGATCTGGAGCCCAGACCTGCAGTCGATGGCAAAGCGCATCCCCGGATTAATGAAGAAGGAACTCTCCGTCTCGATTCTTCCTCCGTCGCCAACCGCTTCGTTTGTGTTCCCCACGAGCTCAAGCATCAAGTTGAAATTGTCGTTTACGAGGTAGATGAAACTCACCCCATAGTTGAATCCGGTTATATCGGCCTGCGAGCCATCAAGGCCCTTTGCATCAGGTATGAAAGTCGCCCCGAGATTCCAGTGCGTAACCCATCTGTCCGCAAGCTCCACGCTCAGGGGCAGATTGCCCTGCAGACCCCAGGCATCGTTTCCGAACCCTTCCTCATGATCTCCGGTCGGCGTGATGAGTGAGATACGCGGAGAGAATGCCATCGGGCCTTCAAGCACAGCCTGGTAGCGATAGTTGAGAAGGACATCCCCGAAGCCGGTTTGACCCTCCGGATCATCGAATCGCAGATATGGAATCGTGTAGGAGAACTGGTGTTTTTGCGTCGGCACGGGCCATTCCTGTGTAAACGTATAGGCCCAGTCCCCTCCCTCCATGTACTGGAAAGCCTGGATGTGCTGCACGACCCCATCTTCCTGGTTGTACGCCTCTTCGAGCAGGAAGGAGTTATCTTGTATCTTTCTGACCTCTTCAGCCCCGGAAGAGATGCTCCCATGCAGGACCAGTAGCACTGCGGCGATCTCGAATACCCTTTTACCCATTTGCTCTCTCCTTTCAAAAAACAAGGGAGCACACAGCGACACGATAGTGCACTCTGTCTGCTCCCTGGCTGGCTCTCTGCTGGCTGGGTTAGTAGATTATGAGCTCATTGTTTCGACTACTTATGTAAAATCAATTTCCCAAGCTTAGTGATTCTCAGCCTGTACATCTGGTCCCCATGCCTGATGAGCACTTCATTCCTGCCCGCGAAAATCGACCGCGAGTCAATCCATACGGGAGCGATTTCGGCGCCCGATTGCAGCCGATCGCGAGTGCCACAGACACGTTGATCCATATGGTTCCCGTCCATAGTCATCGAGGCATATCCGGTAGAAATCTCGGCAGGCTCAATCAATTCGCATCTCTCACCCATACGCGGATCTTGTCGGCCAACTCTTTGTCAATGGCGAATTGGCTTTCTCCGATTTGAAAGACGGGCGATGGGAACTGTTGCAGCAACGTCACGGCCAAGCCCGGCAAGGCGCCCATCGCCATGATCTTCCTCAACATCTCTCTGTCACTGGTGTGGACATAAGCGATCTTGCCCTTCTGGCCCTTCTTCATCTCGGAAAGCGCCATCACGACGCTGTGGAACCTGTGCTTCCTGTCTTTGCAGCACGTGCCGGCAGGAATCGGCTTGCCGTGCGGGCACGTCTTCGGATGCCCGAGGAGAATGCAGATATTGTCTTCAATCCCCTTGTGCAGCATGTGCTCAAGCCTGCAACTGGCCTCATGCACAAGGCCGGGCTTGACTTGGATGACATCCGCAAACAGTCTCTCGCCGAGCCGATGCCTCCGGACACACTGTTTGCCTTCTTCAGTCCCCTTGCCGGTCAAGCCGCCGCCGGGGCCGGGGGTGGCATAGCCCTGATCGGTGAGTTCCTTGAAGGCCGTGTCGTCTCTGAACAAGGACAGCTCGGGAGTCTTCCTGTTTTCCACCGTCTCCAGCCACAGCATTTCCAGGATTTCCTCCGCCCTCTCACTGAGCGTTATCATGTTTTCTCCTATCGACAATCTTCTTGAGCCACTCGGGGGTGGGCGCAGTCTCATATCCGCAATTGGGACACCGGATTAGCTTGCACCCCTTTGCCACGACGCATCCGGCACAGGCATTCTGAGCCTGCCGCTCGTCGAACTCGTGTCCACACAGTGCGCATTTCACAGTACCACCCCCGTCGCAGTCAGAACCACGTTTACCACAAAGGCCACTGCAAAAGAGAAAACCAGCGTGATGGCGGAGATCAGCAGGCCCATCCGAAGACCTCTTTCCTTGACGTTCATCAGCAACTGGGCGATGCAGGGCAGAAAGAGCGTAAGGGCGACACACGCCACAACCACCTGGACGCCCGTGAGCGAGCCGGATTTATTCAGGTCGTACAGCCCCGCGGCGCCGTAATCCCTTCTGAAGAAACCCAGCAAGAACACATCGGCGGCATCCGGCGGAAGCCCCAGCAGTCCAACGGGATACCTGAGCAGGCGGATGCACGCATCGAAGAGCCGCGTCACCTGGCCGAGCCAGATCAACGCGCTGGCCACGATGAAAAGCGGGACGATCTCCTTGAGATACCAGACGACCCTTGTGTACGTTTTCACGAGTATGTTGGACAGCTTTGGAAATCGCAGCGGCGGGATCTCCATGTAGAATATCGGCCGGGTCCCCGGCAACAGCTTCGAGCCAAGATATCCAACGAGCAGGAACACGCCGACGATCACACCGGCCCAGATGATAAGGGCGAGCTGCCTTTCGTGAAGAAGGGCCATGATGACGCCAAGCTGTGCCGAGCAGGGCACTGCCAAAGCGAGCAGCAGCGTCGCAATGAAGCGCTCTCGCTTGGTCGGCAGGGTCCGGGTCACCATCGTCGCCATCGTGTCGCAGCCCAGTCCCAGGACCATCGGAATGACCGCCCGACCGCTCAGACCGATCTTCTTGAACAGCCGGTCGATCAGCATCGCCAGTCTTGGCAGGTAGCCGGTGTCCTCGATGACGGAAAACACCAGGAAGAAAACCGCCACGATCGGCAGTATGATCGCCACGGCGTACCTCACGCCGAGCGTCAGCACGCCGTATTCGCCCACGAACAGGTCCCTGAGAACCGCCCAGCCGATGATCCTCTCGAAGACTCTCGTCACGAATGGGTTGATATGCTGCTCGAAAATGGTGCTCTCGAGAAAGTCAACCAGAGTGCCTGCTCCGAACTGCCCGACGAATTTATACAGTCCGAGGTAGAGCACCAGCAGGAGGATCAGGGTCCCTGCGACCGGATGCATTGTCAGCCGGCTCAGGAATTCACCAAAGCTGCGTCGAGCAGTACCGGCAGGCTCAATCACCCCCTGCAAAAGCTCATTGACCTGCTGCTGACGGCGCATCGCGATGATGTAATCCAGCGGGTCGCAGAACTCTCGTCGGGTGGCAGCAATGGTCTGCACGATTTGGTCATGCACGTGCGCATCCCGTGCTCGCACGATCTGCTGAATCTGCGCATCGTCCTGGAGCAGCAGCAGAGCGATCGCACGTTTTGAGAGGCCGTAGTTGCCGTTCAGAAGGCCGCCGATCTGCTCGACAGCATGATCGAGCGTGGACACCGGGCTGCTGCGAGGTTGTGTTCTCACATCAAGATTTACAGACATAATCGCGAATCCTTTGTGCTACCAGGTCCATCCCCTCGCGCGCGGTGGCAACGGCCGGCACAACGGGTATGTTGAGTCGAGCTCGCAACAGGTCGATATTCACCCGTTTTCCGAGTGTCCTGAGCTCGTCCATCATGTTCAGCACGAGAATCGTGGGCAGGCCGGCCTCCACGAGCTGCACGGTCAGGCCCAGCATCCGCTCCAGATTCTTGGCGTCCGCGATATGAAGCACGACGGACGGGCTTTCTTCCAGGATGATGTTCCTGGCAACCCGTTCCTCTTCGGTGATCGGAAGCAGCGAATACATTCCGGGCGTATCGATCACCTCAAATTCGATGTCACCGGTCCGGCCGGTCCCCCGGGAAACCTCCACCGTCGTGCCGGGATAGTTCGATACCGTCACATACGAGCCCGTCAGGTTGTTGAACATGACGCTCTTGCCTACGTTCGGATTGCCCACAAGAACTACTTTCGGTCTTGCCATTACGGGTCACTCACTTTGCCACAAGACAGTCGCCCCGAAGTTAGGCAAGGCGAACTTATTCGATAAAAAAAAGAGATCGGGCATCACGGTTGCACCGCTCTTTCCTCTGACCTGACAGGACGCCTTCTGCAAAACCGGCGGAATTCGGCGGTTACGTCACGCCCGCTCTCACCGGCGGCCGCCACGTAATCCATGAAACTGAGCAACTGTCCGATCACTTCTGGTCCCAATGCATGCTCCGCCTGGCACGCTGCCCGCTGCGCCGTCTCTTGTTCGACGCCAAGCACATCCATGAAGAACGACTTGAGAACATCGTGTTTTCGTACGACTTCCCGGGCCGCCGCCTGCCCCTGACGCGTCAACGTGATACAGCCGTACGGCTGATAGTTGGCCAGCCCTCTTTCTCTCAAGACCTGCAACGCCCCCGTCACCGACGACCTCGCGACGCCGAGCGCCTCAGCGATATCCTTGCTCCTTGCCTCTCGTGATTCGCCCGCCAAATTGAAGATTGCCTCCAGATAATCTTCGAGCGAGGCGCTGAGCTTCTGTCTGTTGCGAGTATCCAAGACTACGACCTTTCGTTTTCACTCGTCGCGTGATTATAGTTAGGTTCGCCTAACTTTGTCAAGGAACAAATAATATTTCTTTTGCAGTTTGCAGTCCTCGGTCGGGTGAGGGGCTTTCCCGTGCCGGATGAGAGATCCCGCCGCCACCGGCCAAGCGGCCATTGATCCACCCTTTTTCCACGAAAAAATTCCTTGTCCGCAACCGCCGACGGTACTACAATGGATATGTTATACCTCGGGGCGTGGCGCAGTTTGGCTAGCGCGCTTGCATGGGGTGCAAGAGGTCGGTGGTTCAAGTCCACTCGCCCCGATTTTCCCGGCGGCCGGATCGAGGTCCAAAGCGAACTCGGACGCGGCTCCACCTTCCGAGTCAGCCTGCCGCTTGCTTGAGTTCAGAACGGTCGCCCCGTTGCGGAACTCTTAGAGAACAATCATCGTTGTCTCAATCACTTCTGCTTTGCCGCGTTTCAGTTCGTAGCGCCATTTCCAGGTTGCGTACAGAGGCGGGTACACGAGCAGCTCCAGCAGGAAACTTGTGAGAATACCGCCGATCATCGGGGCGGCGATTCGCTTCATCACATCGGACCCCGTGCCCATCGACCACATGATGGGAATGAGGCCCATGAACATGGCCATGACGGTCATGATCTTGGGCCGGACACGTTTGACCGCCCCGTGAATCACGGCTTCCTTCAAATCGGCAAACGTCTTCAACCGGCCCTCGGCCAGGCGCTCGTGATAGGACAGGTCCAGGAATAGCAGCATGAAGACGCCTGTCTCCGCATCGAGACCCATCAAGGCGATCATGCCGACCCAGACCGCGATGGAGATGTTGTAGCCCAGGAGATACAGCAGCCAGATCGCCCCGATCAACGAAAACGGGACCGCGAGCATAACGATGCCGGCTTTGACTATGTTTTTCGTGTTCATATAAAGCAGCACGAAGATGATGAGAATGGTCAAGGGGATGACGAGCTTGAGGCGCTCTCGCACCCGCAGCATGTTCTCGAACTGGCCGCTCCATTGCAAAGAATAGCCCGG
>Ga0214473_10004697_pt1 | contig 16409 bp, 17 predicted proteins | sample RVTome_7_FD_203509 | JGI IMG/M metagenome (GOLD analysis project Ga0214473, IMG submission 203509) | Soil microbial communities from uranium-contaminated site in the Upper Colorado River Basin, Wyoming, United States - RVT98D197 | ecosystem: Environmental > Terrestrial > Soil > Contaminated >... | reverse complement strand
CGCTGGGCTATCGACCGCCGGACGAATTCGAGGCTCTGCTGAAGAACGAAACCATGAACCGCCAAACTGTCCTAACCTAAACGGTCCAAGGAAAGGGGTTCATTCCAAACAAGTGCAAGTTACTTAGAAGATTGTAAAGAGCGGAGCCTTGTAAAAGAGAAGGGGGCGAGAGAAGCGTTCGATCGATCTGAACTCTTCAAAGAAGCGTAGCACTGTCGATGTTTGCAGGTTTGGTCCGGCCGAACTTTTTGGGGACGATGTCCTCAATCTGCGGTCTGGCGGTTTCGGCCGGCACCCAGACACTTATCGTTTCGGGGATGTCGTCGCGTTCACGATATGTCTGCAAGAGTTCCCTCATGGCGAGCGTTACCTGCTGGCTCTCGCCAACGACCCTAAGGCCATTCCTGGCGCAGACATTCTCCCGTATCACCATCGTATTGTTCAGGTCGGAAATCCTTACGACGGCCATTTTTCGATCCACCGCGATTGCCTCAAGATTGAGGAGAACGCTTAAGATTTTCGGGTCATACATGTCCTTTTGTTTGTGAAGCTCGCCAAGTGCGCGGGATTTGGAGAATCCTCTGGCCACGAGCGCCTCGAAGTCCGTTGTTGCCCTTAAAATACCGGCGGCGATGGATTCGAACGCCATGGAGTCCGCTACTTTTGCTGAAGGAGACACGTTGCCGCGCGAGTGGTGCGACACCTGCGAAACAATGCGAGCCACTCGCTCCAGGCGTGGAATGTGGGCTATAAGCAACGCGCCCACTTCAGGGATCCGGGAATACTGAGCCTCCTCTTCCGGCGACAGGTTATCGCCGGAATATCCCTTGGCGATTGTGTCCGGCGGGATAGTGATACAACCAATCTGAGAAAAAAGCGCGGCCAGTTCTACTTCCCACGCCGTTTCCAGCCTTAGAGCGGCCGACACTTGCCGCGCGTAGGACCTGATTCTGGAAGCGCGGCCAAAGGCGAGAGGACTCGCGAGCGCCAGGACATCAATAAGGGCCTGGACCGCGCCCGTCAGCGTGTTCTCAAGCAATCCCCGTTCCGCCGTAATGAGACGATATTGGCCGACGGCGATTTCGAGGGCGCGTGCCATTTCGTCCCGGTGGTAAGGTTTGACCAGAAACCGGAAAATGTGGCCTTCATTTACGGCGCCGAGAGCGGTCTGCAAGTCGCCCTGAGCTGTCATCATGATACGAACCGTGTCGGGGCTTGCTTGCGCCGCTTCGCGCAACAGCTCTATACCGTTCATTCCCGGCATTCGCATGTCGGCAACGATAGCAGCAAATGGTCCGTCTGTGGTCAGGCGCTGAAGGCCCGTTATGCCGTCTGAGGCAGTATGCACTTGACAGACGGAACTGAGTTGGGCAGTCACCGTGTCCAGCAGGTCCTCGTCGTCATCAACGAACAGGACCCTGGGGAGTTCGCCCGCTCCGAGGATTTGTGGATTGAAAGCATCGTGCATGCCCGGCAACGTTTTCACAAAACCCCCATCGCCTCCCGCGATTCATGTTGTCGAGATTGAACCGGTTGCTTAGGCAACCTGATCTGAAAAGTGGTCCCTACATCCTCTTTGACGGTGAATGTCACGGAGCCGCCGTGAGCATCGACGATGCTTTTCACAATGGGCAGACCCAATCCCGTCCCACGTTTCTTTCCATATGAGACAAACGGCTGGAACAGCGACTTTCTGATCGGTTTGGGGATCCCCTTCCCGGTATCGGTGACCTCCATGACTACCTGTTCGCCCGCCGTAATCACCCGCAAAGTAACCTGACCTCCATCGGGCATGGCGTCCTTTGCGTTGGATATCAAGTTTTGCAGCGCCCGCCATATCTTCTGTTCATCGGCGACGATAGTAGTGGTTCGGCCGGCCCCGGCTGTACCGGCGCACGTCAGGGTGACACCGGCTTCCGCAAAGCCCGGAGCATAGGTGTCAACAATTTCCTGAGCGATTTCCACGAGATTGACCTCTTTCAATGTGAGGTGCAGATCGCCTCTGACAAATTCGAGAACTTCTTCACTCATAGCAAGGACTCGCTGGACCTGGCGATCGATCATGGTTCCGAACTTTGCTTTCTGCTCCGGTCGAACATCGTCGGCGCTGAGAATCTCTCCTGAACTCATAATAGATTGTAATGGGTTCTTCAAATCGTGAATAAGAGACGAGGTTAGTTCTCCGATCATCCGGAGACGCTCGGTCTGTTTGAGTTTTTCCTCGGCCCGTCTGCGAGCCGACCGTTCGGCCACCTCTCGAAGTTCCCGCTGGATTGCAGGGACCAAACGGATTAGGTTCCCTTTCAAGACATAATCGTGTACACCCGCCTTCATCGCGACCACCGCGATATCCTCGCCGATACTACCAGAGACGATGATGAACGGCACGTCGAGCCCGGCCTCTTTGTACAATTGAAAGGCAGCCAGCCCGCTGAAGCGTGGGAATGAGTAGTCAGCAATTATTACATCCCACTTGGCGCCTTCCAGCGCCTGTCGCATCACCTCAGCGGTATCCACACGTACGCACGTGGGCGCAAAACCGCCTCGTTTCAACTCCCGCTCCACCAACAGAGCATCCTCTTCGGAGTCTTCGACAATCAACACACGAATCGGCGTATCCATCACACCCTCACCTGTAAACTGGGGACCTCGTTGAGCAGCAGCCAGTACAGCCCAAGGTTGCGGACTGCTTCGCTGAACTGTGAGAAGTCCACGGGTTTGCGGATATAGCTGTTGGCGCCCAGGCTATAGCCGTTCATCAAGTCTCGTTCTTCTTTGGAAGACGTCAGGATCACCACCGGCAGGAACCTGGTGCGCCGGTCGGCGCGGACGCGCTTGAGCACCTCCAGACCGTCGATACGAGGCAGTTTTAGGTCCAGCAACACCACTTGAGGCAGGATGGACGGGTCACGGCCTGCAAACGTACCGGTACAAAACAGGTAATCGAGGGCCTCAACTCCGTCTCTGGCCACCACGATCTCGTTCGTGATGTTGTTCCGCTTAAGCGCGCGCAGGGTCAACTGCACATCGTCGGGGTTGTCCTCGACCAGCAGAATAATCTTGTCTTTCATGGTCTTCCCCTGTAATGCTAAGAGGTTCCAATGTGAAATAGAAGGTTGCGCCGTTGTCGACTGTCCCTTCCGCCCAGACCTGACCGCCATGTCGGTGAATAATCCGTTGTACCGTGACTAATCCGATACCGGTACCCTCGAATTCCTCCACGCCGTGCAGTCGCTGAAACGCACCGAACAATTTGCAGGCGTACGCCATATCAAATCCGACGCCGTCATCGCGCACAAAGAACGCGGGCGCGCCGTTGCGCATCCCGCAGCCGAATTCGATATGGGCATGCTGTTTCTTCGATGTGTACTTCCATGCGTTGCCAAGCAGATTGTCGAGCGCCGTACGCAGGAGACCCTGGTCGCCTTCGACAGTGAGATTCTGTTCGATGACGACATCCACGGAGCGCAGTGGATACCGTTCTCTCAGATCTTGTACCACGGCATGGGCGAGAGCAGTCAGGTCAACCTGTCGCCGGTGCAAGGCAGAGCGGGTCACCCGAGACAACTGCAACATATCGTCGATAAGTCCACCCATTTTCTGAGTCGCTGAGCGGACTCGACGAAGATAATCATTCCCCGTGTCGTCCAGCCTGCCGGCATAATCCTCGAGCAGCGCCTGACTGAAGCCGTCGATGCTTCGCAGTGGAGCACGCAGGTCGTGAGAAACCGAGTAGCTGAATGATTCAAGCTCCCCGTTGGCGGCTTGCAGTTGCAGATTCTGCCGCGTCAAATCGTCATTTAGGGCCTTGATCTTCTCTTCACTCCGGCGCAAATCCTCTTCCATCCGCGTTCGTTCCGTTATGTCGTGCGAGATGCCGCCCAGGGAAACCATTTTCCCGTGTTCGTCACAGATGGGAAACTTATGTGAGAGGTACGTTCTGACGCCGGAGGGGATCTGTGCCGTCTCCTCAATTTCAATGGCGGCCTCGGAATCCCATACACGCGCATTGTGGGAGTGGATGATCGCCACCTGCTCGGCCGGAAACAAATCGAATAGTGTCTTGCCGACCAGCCCGCCCGCCTCCATGTGGTGGAGATTGTCGGTGTGCTTGTTTGCAAAGACGAATCTCCCCTCGCGATCAAATATGTATATCGAGGAATGTGTAGCATTGAGCAGGGCTCTCAGCCGCCGGTCGTTTTCACGCGCTGTTCTCTCAAGACGCTCGATATTGGACTGCGCCCGACTTATTGCCGCGGCTCCCAGGCGAATGAGAACCAATAACAAAGCAATGGTTGTCACGACCGACAATGCTACCCCAATACCCGTGCCGTATAAACCATGTTGCTCTCCTGTCCAACGTAACCAGCCAACCAGAATGGGTACACCTATGGCTGCGGGGAATATCCAGCGAAGCATGATACCGGTTGGCGTGTTAGTGAAAACCGGAGCTATGATCCGTTGGGCGGGGTTCAGCACAAAGCTACCCAGGCAAATCAGGAGAAACGCGATCGCTGTGTTGATAGCCATCAAGCCATACATCCCCAGAGCCCGCAGGCCGGATTCATCAAAGAGATATTCAAGCAATACAAAAAGAGCGAGCAATGCTGTCGCGGATAGAAGGATATCCGGCAATCGCTTTATTCGCCTGTACTCCGCGGCCATCATATGAAGTGCAAGGCCGGCCATCGGGAAGCAGGCACTTGTGATTAAAGCCATGCGCCCTGGGCTCCAGGTTTCGATAGCGCCCGGGAGTTCTCTGAACAGAAGTTGATCGATACCAAAGTCAGAGACAAGTACGCACTCCATAAGGGAGAGTGCACCGATGGCGCTCGCCACCGACGACAGTATGCCTGCCAAGGTACGGGTAAGCCTCCGCTCTTGACCCAGGCCCAAGAGAACGACGGAAACCGCCAGCAACACTAATCCGACGGCGGTATTGGGCTTCATCGTCACAAAGCTTGGGTGAAACCCTTTGAGCACAGGACTATCGAAGGCCCAACCGAACAGCGCCACCAAACCGATGAGGGCCGCCGATCCACCGAGGGCAATGGGAGCGGCTGTTAACCACTTATTTTCGGTCGATATTTTGTGTTGGTCTGTCATGATCACTTCCGATTACCTTAAGCCTATAAGCCCATATCTCCCCAAGGTGCACCCCAGTGAGCATGGTGAAACCTGTGTTCAAGACTCAAGGTCTTCCCATCTATTATTTATTCGGAATTTCTGTCCCTTACTTGAACATGTATTTCTTCAGGCAATTCGGACATGGGGATACTTCAAGTCACGATTCACGTTGCCTGACGGCAATCGCCTATCGGTATTCTGTTCTTCGGCTTGGGCTTGGTTCTGGGATGGAGCAGAAGTTTACGGAGAGTGATATTGGACTGTGAGGCGGCCGTAGTCTGTTGTTGGATAATGGGATAGGAAATAGCGGCCCCGACCTCACACTCCACAAACTTTTGTGAGCTTCAGCATTCCGATCCAATTACACTTTGCTCAAATTGATGGAACGCGTTGGAAAGTAATAGATTAGGGTGTCCTTTCGGGCTATACCTGAGAGATTAGCAGCTGGCCACAAACCCGAAATCAACCGATTCCCATTGACCTTTTGTCGCAAAAGTCGTAAAGTATCTGCGATGATACTTAATTAAAGGAATCGCTGTGACTCGCCCGGAAATGCAGGCCCGTGTTTTCAAGGTCCTTTCTGTCGAAACCCGCGTGCGGATGATCGACCTGCTGAAGCATCGGTCTCTTTGTGTTAACGCGCTCGCCCGGGCTTTGGAGATAACACCAGCGGCGGTGTCACAGCATCTACGTGTCTTGCGGGACGCGGACATCGTCATCGCCGATAAACAAGGCTATTACGTTCATTACAGGGTGAATAATAAAACGCTGGCCGAATGGTCCAAAATAGCAAAGAGTCTGCTCGAAACAGATGAGTGAAAGCCCCCTTTTCTATATGCGGGCAAGCGCCGGCGCCGCGATTTGAATCAAGGAGTTCAAACATGTGTGAAAAAGAAAAGTGTTGTCAGAAACCGGAGCAACTCAAGGGCAAACCTCAAGAGTGTACCCCAGAACAGATCCAGGAATGCCACGGCGACTCCAAGAAACACCCTTGCGTTTCCCAAAAGACAAAGAAATGATTTATGCCATTGCCGTTCACGGACTGAGGAAGTGTTTTGGGGATGTTGAAGCTGTTTCCGACATCTCCTTCGACATTCGCCAGGGGGAATTGTTTGGTTTTCTCGGACCGAACGGTGCGGGCAAGACTACAACCATCAACATGCTCACCGGCCTGGCGCGTCCGGATTCGGGAACAATCCACATCGGCGCTATCAACTGCACAAACAATCCCAGGGCTGCCCAGCATCTCGTTGGTGTGGTCCCGGACGAAAGCAGCCTATACCCGGAACTCACCGGTTTCGAAAACCTCTGTTTCTGTGCGTCGCTCTATGGCCTGAGAAAAGCCGAACGACAAGCCCGGGCTCAAGAACTTCTAGGCACTTTCGGACTCACCAAAGCAGCAGACCGCAAATTCGCCGGCTATTCCAAGGGCATGAAGCGCAAACTCACTATCGCCGCCGGTATCATCCACCGACCGGAGATACTCTTTTTGGACGAGCCGACCACCGGCATCGACGTAGCCAGCGCCCGGCAACTGAGACAGCTCATAGCAGATCTTCATAAAGGCGGCACCACTATTTTCCTGACTACTCATTACATCGAGGAGGCGGAACGACTTTGCGACCGCGTCGCTTTTATCGTGTCAGGCCGGATCATCCAAAAAGACACGGTCGAACACCTCGTTCAACCGATCCAGACGAAACATGTAGTCCGGATCGCTTGCACAAACTCGTTGAATGACATAGAACAGAGGCTCTGTGAATCATTCCCCGGCCTCAACTTCTCCGTACTCGGACCTGGACTGATTCGAGTCGAGGCCGACGAGCCCATTCGCGTGGGGCTGGTCGTCCGCTTTCTGGAAGATCAGGGGGCCGAGGTTACAGAGGCCCGAAAAATGCGGCCTTCCCTCGAAGATGTTTTCGTGCACATCACCGGTATTGAGGCCGACGCCATGCGCAAAGAGAAGGAAAAAGCGGGAGGCAGTCAATGAAGCTCTGGATCGCTTTCTGGAACATTCTGGTAAAGGACTTGCGGACCTATTACCTGAAACCGCCTAACATCAGTTGGGGGCTCATATTCCCACTGGCTTGGACAGGGATGTTTTTCATCAAGTCCGGCAGCGGCATGGAAAGTATACTGACTCTGCTTCCGGGAGTTGTGGCCATCTCCATCCTGTTCGGCGCGACCTCAATGCTTTCAGTTACCATAACCTTCGAAAAGAAAAATCGCTCCTTTGAGCGTCTGCTGTTGGCCCCGATCCCATTCGAACTGCTCATGCTGGCCAAGACCAGCGGGGCTATCCTTTTTGGCATGGCCAACGCGTTCGTGCCCGTCATCATGGCGGCATTCATCGTGGATTTGTCCCAGGTGGCATGGGGTGCTTTCATCCCGGCCGTATTCATGATTGCGGTCGCCTCGACTTTTCTGGGCCTTTTCATCGCGGTTGCTGTTAGCGAGGTGTTCGAGGCCCAGACCTTCTCCAACTTCTTTCGTTTTCCCATGATTTTTCTGTGCGGGCTTTTCTTCCCTATCGAGAAGCTTCCGATTTTTCTGAAGCCCCTCTCTTACGCTCTTCCCTTGACTTACGGCGCCGATGTACTCCACGGTGCCGTCCACGGCGCACACATAATGCCCTTCTCCCTCGATCTGGCCATCCTCGCCGTATTCTGTGTCGGCCTGTTTATGGTGAGCCTCTGGAATATCAGGAGACGGTGGATTGTCTGATCCCGAGGTTAGTGACCATCAATTGATGCAGGCTGTTGGCTCAGGAGATCACAAAGCCTTCGGGGAAATCGTCCGCCGCCATCAGACCTGGGCATGGAGGATCGCCTACCGATTTCTCGGACAGGATGAACATGCGACGGATGTGGTTCAAGAGGCGTTTCTCCGGCTTTTGGACGCCTCAAGCCGCTATCAGGCCACTGCTAAATTCACCACCTACTTCTATCAAATCATATCCCGCCTCTGCCTTGACCGGGCAGAAAGGAAGCGGCCACTGTATCTGGCAGAGATTCCCGATTCTCCGGACCCTCGGCCAGGTGCGGTCGAGGAGATAGAACGTCAGGAAGTGTCAGCCGGGATACGTGCGGCACTAAGCGCCCTTCCGCCGGAATACCGTATAGTCATTATCCTGCGATACTTCGAGGGTTTGAGCGGGCAAGAGATCGCCAACGTTTTGAAGAAGACGCCAAAGGGGGTCGAGCGGCTATTGGCACGAGCACGAAAAAGCCTAGAGCCCTTGTTGCGCCCGTATTATGAAAAATAACCTGTGCTTTGGAGGGGGAAGTTGAAGACTCGCCCGTTCAATAAAATGAGGAGAACAAATGCGCTGCCGAGATACTCAGAATAGGCTTGTCAGCTACGCTGACGGCCAGTTGTCACAAAGCGAGCGAGACCAGGTGCAGGACCACTTGCGGGAATGCCAATCGTGTAGAACAATACTGGGCGAACTCGATCACGTGGCTGCCGTTCTATTGCAGGCAGACAGCCCTGCCGTCCCTTCTGACCTGACGACCAGAATCATGGCAGCTGCGCGAGATCATATGTATCGGGAACCGTCAACATCTTGGAACCCATTGAGTTGGTGGCGGCTGACCGCCGCACCCATGCAGGCGGCAACCGTCGGGGTGCTGATTATCGGTCTGGGTCTGGGATTCGTATTAGGTTCGTCTGCGGCTTCACCGAAGCAAGTCGCGACTACTTCTTCACAGGCCGACCCGCTTGATATTTACCAACTTGACTATTTGGGCGAGGCGCCTTCGGGGTCGCTTGCCGACAGCTATTTGACTCTTATCGCAGCCACAAACGAGGGGGGACGCTGACCGTGTGGAAGAAGATCGGCCCACTGCTGATAATCCTGTCGGTATCCCTTAATATTGCCTTCGTCGGCGCCTGGGTTGTCCAGGCTGCCAAAGAAAACTCTATCGATCCGGCGCATTACGATCAGGTTGGAGCAGGTGTCTCATGTCCGTTGCATCGTGATCTTGAGGTAACCGATGAACAATGGGGAAAACTAGAACCTCGTCTGACCAAGTTTCGATCCGAGTCAGAAGCAATCTGTCAGGACATTCAACGCATGAGAGGTGAACTGATCGACCTGATCGCCACACGGCAGCCTGATAGTGAAGCGATTGCGGCGAAGCAGGAGGAAATTCTTACGAGCCAGCGCAAAATGCAGGAACACGTGATCGCTCACCTGTTGGCGGAGAAGCAGACACTATCTGAGGAGCAGCAGGCTAAGCTCTTTGAAATGATAAGAGAGAAGACAGGATGCGCCGGTCGCAATACGATGGTGTGCCCTGTCTCAATTCCCGGAGTTCAGTCCCGGCTCCAATCGGATGTCAAGACCGAACCATAAGGCAACCTGTGAAAAGGTTTGATTTTTGCCGCAACCTACAACACGAAGGAGGTAAGAAGTTGAGAAAATTATCGCTACTACCGCTGGTCGCAGTCGTACTGGCAGGCGGCATCTACGCTGTCCAGGCTTATGCTGATAGAAGTAGCAGCGGAGCCGTTGATGCAACGGCGGCGCCAGCAGTCCAGAGTGCAGACCAAGATTCAGACCCGAGTGCCGTCTCGGCAGCTCAATGTCCGAAGCATGCCGACTGCCCTGCCGATTGTGGGCATACGGGAAAATGCACTTCCAACTGCCCTAATTTTGTTGATGAGGACAAGGACGGTAAGTGTGATCAACACGGAGCGCACCACGACGCCGGCACGGAGCAGAGCTGCCCGGGCCATACCGGTGGTGGCTGCGGCGGGCACCGCTGAGGCTACTTTCGTCAATACCTACAGACTCCTGTAAATAGTATTGCAGGAAAGGCCTGGCACATCTTGGCTGTGCCCAGGGTGTGCCATCTAATGTGTGTATCTTGCCAAAAGGCGGTGATGGCACCGGCCATTGAAGGCAGGTTTCGGAGGCTATACTGTTCTTTCAAGATGCGGGCATCGAAGTCGAACTCTGGATTCCTCCTTTGGTCGCTTTGGTCATTTCATTCTTCACGTCCATGGGCGGCGTGTCGGGTGCATTCCTGCTACTCCCCTTCCAAATGTCGTTCTTAGGATATACCAATCCGTCGGTCAGTGCCACGAACCAATTATTCAATATTGTCGCTATCCCCAGTGGCGTGTACCGCTACTGGTGTGAGGGCCGCATGGTGTGGCCCTTGACCTGGATCGTGATTGCCGGTACGTTGCCTGGTGTTTTCATCGGGGCCATCGTGCGCGTGGCCTACCTGCCTGACCCAAGACATTTTAAGCTGTTTGCGGCCGCGGTCCTGCTCTACATCGGCATTAAGATGGTGCGAGACCTGTTGAGAACCGGCTCCGGCAACGCGGCCAAGAGCGATAGCGAAAGGCGATTCCAGGAGATCGTGCGTGGGCGTCACGCAACGGACAAGAGGCGTGAGACCCCTGCTGGCAGCCAGCGGCCGGCGGTGAGGGTAACTCACTTCAATTTGAAGCGCATGGGCTATACCTTTTACGATCAAGCCTTCGACGTCTCGTTCTGGGGCATTTTCGCGCTCAGCTTAATCGTTGGCATCGTAGGCGGCATTTACGGTATCGGGGGCGGAGCCGTTATCGCCCCATTCTTTGTCACCTTCTTCGGACTACCGATTTATACTGTCGCCGGGGCCGCCCTGATGGGAACCTTTATCACTTCTATTGCCGGCGTCGTGTTCTATCAGGTTATAGCGCCCTTGTTCCCGGATAGATCTGTGGCGCCTGATTGGTTTCTGGGAATCCTGTTTGGCATAGGAGGAATGGTTGGCATGTATCTTGGGGCGCGCTGCCAGAAATTTGTCCCAGCCAAAGCGATCAAATGGATGCTATCAGGCATCATCACCTTTACGGCCCTGAAATATATAGCCTCCTTCTTTGGCTACTGAAACCATGTCGGCAGGTGATTGAAATGCAACTTAGGAACACAGAGACTTTCACCTCCGAGCAGGAAAGAGCGTTGCTTGATGTAATCCACCGGCAATGCAAGTTTAGCAGAAACAGCAATTGTCCCGACGCCGGCGTCGGGCCCATGTTGCTCAACGACAGTCAACCCTGTACATCGCCAGCGGCAATGGCAATTTCATTCCAAGAATAAACTAATATGAGAGGATAGTGAGGTTGAAAAAGAAATGGTTTGTTGGTCTGGTCGTCCTTGCTGTCGGTGCGGCAACGGTTGTGACCGTCATGGCACTGCGAAGTAGTAATAACAACTTGACGCCAATCGAAACGGCACGAGTCGTAAGGCGAGATGTCGGGTCTACGGTACTCGCGACCGGCATCATTAGACCGATGGTCGGCGCTGAGGTCAAGGTCGGGTCGCGTATTTCGGGTGTAGTAAAGCGACTGCGCGCCAATATTGGAGATTATGTCACAGCGGGCCAGATTATTGCCGAGCTGGAAGATTCTGAGCTTCAGGCAAGAGTCAATCAGAATCTCGCGGCGGTAGAGAAAGCTCGAGCCGATCTCCAGTATGCGCAAACCGCATTTAGACGGGACCAATCACTTTTGGAAAAGGCTCTTGTCTCTCAGCAGCAAGTTGACCAATCAGAGACCTCTCTAAAGGTCGCGGAAGCACTGCTCAAACAGGCCGAGGCAAACCTCGATTACGCAAGGGTGCAATTGAGTTACGCAACAATCCATAGCCCGATCTCGGGGGTGATCGCGTCTGTCTCCACACAGGAAGGCGAAGCGGTATCGGCCAGTCTCGCCGCTCCCACGTTCGTGAGCATCATTGATTTGACCCGGTTAGAAGTGCAGGTGTTTGTGGATGAGACGGATATCGGGAAAATACAGATCGGACAGGAGGCGCTTTTCACGGTCGACACCTACGCCGACAGCGATTTCAAAGGCGTCGTTACCGCCATTTATCCCAAAGCGATCATTCAAGATAACGTTGTGAACTACGTTGTTACGCTGACCATCACCGATTTTCAGGAGAAGACGCTCCGGCCTGAGATGACGACCAATGTGACTATCCGGCTTGAGACACGGATAAACGTATTGGCGGTGCCGACAAATGCGATTCTCCGGGAGCAAGGAGAGCGTTACGTAACTGTGATGGACGATGGGAGGACATCCCAGCGCAAGGTAAAAGCCGGATGGAAGGACAACGGTTTTACGGAAATAGTCAGCGGGCTGGAAGAGGGAGAGACAATATTGGTCACGCCAACTAATCAGGAGAACAAATAATGAGCAATGCAGTCATTCAGTCAACGAACTTGTCGAAGGTGTACAATAAGGGAGGCAGTGGCGAGGTATATGCCATCCGTGACATCTCCGTTGATATCCATCGCGGAGAGTACGTCGCAATAATGGGAGCTTCAGGTTCAGGCAAGTCAACGCTCATGAATATCCTCGGCTGTCTGGACAAGCCGACAAGCGGCATGCTGCAGTTGGACGGTGTTGAAGTGAGTACGTTCAGCGACGAAGCGCTTGCCCGGATACGCAACCAGAAGATCGGTTTTGTTTTTCAATCGTTTAACTTACTCGCACGTACCAATGCCTTGGAGAATGTAGAGCTTCCCCTTATATACTCAGAGAAATCCGACATTAGCCGCCTCGCGCGCAGCGCGTTGGAAGCGGTCGGACTTGCGGACCGCATCCGCCATAATCCGAATGAGCTCTCCGGTGGGCAACAACAGCGAGTCGCTATTGCCCGAGCACTCGTTACCGATCCGGAAATCATCTTTGCCGATGAACCGACTGGCAATCTCGACAGCACCTCAAGCCTTGAGATTATGACCCTTCTTCAGCAATTGCATGAAAAGGGCCGGACGATCGTTCTCGTGACCCATGAGCACGATATCGCCGAACACGCCCGACGCATCATTAAGATCGCCGATGGCAGAATAGTCGGTGATGACGTGAATAGTCGGCCGCGGATCGCTGCAAATGAGATGGCTGCAAACCCTTCAAAGGATCCTTCCAATGAAAACAAGTAAAGTGCTGAAAGTTGCCTTCAAGGGATTGGGTAGAAACAAGCTCAGATCTTTTTTGATGATGATTGGCGTCGTTGTCGGTATTGCAGCCGTCACCATGATTGTATCAGTGGGTCTCGGAGCACAGAACCGGGTGCTGGAGCGTGTGAAGAAATTTGGGCTGGAAAGCCTGATGCTGCGTGCTGGCGCCGGGCGCGAGATGGGACGGCCGACAGGCGGTCAGCCGGTAACAACGCTTACGGTCGAGGATGCTATCGCGCTTGAGCAGGAAATAAGGGCAATCGCTGACATAGCCCCGTTCAGCGTGAAAGGCCAGGCGGAAGTGATTTATCAGGATAGGTCAACGACCACCGGGATTTTCGGTGTGACGCGGTCATGGGCTTCCGTCTGGAATTGGGACGCCAAGGAAGGCGAATTTATCAGCGATGAAGACATCGCCGGCCTTAACCGCGTGTGCATCCTCGGCCCGACCGTGCGGAAGGAATTGTTCGGAGATGCCAATCCCATCGGAGAGCAACTCCGTATCGGCAACGTGCAGTTCGAAATAATAGGGATCTCCCAGGAGAAGGGTACGAGTCCGGCCGGCGGTGATATGGATAACCGTATTTTCATTCCGCTGAGCACCATGATGAGGCGTGTCGCGAATGTGGATTATATTTCCTCCGCGAAGATCCTTCTCACCACGGCAGAGGACATGGATAAGACCGTGGCCAGTATTCAATCGCTCCTCCGTGAACGTCACCAATTGGCTCCTGGTACACCCGATGACTTCACGGTCACGACTCCGACCGAAGTCACGAAGATGGCGGAGGAGGTGTCGGGCACTTTCAATATATTCCTTGTCCTCGTTGCAGGCATCTCGCTCCTTGCCGGCGGAGTGGTCGTAGCCAACATTATGCTCATTTCGGTTAATGAGCGCCGCAAAGAAATCGGACTCCGTAAGGCAGTGGGGGCACAACGCAAAGATATCATGCTTCAATTCCTCTATGAGGCGGCTGTCGTGACGCTGACAGGCGGGGTCATTGGCACCGTGTTAGGAACAATTGGCGCCAAGATTCTGGAAACCTTCACGCAGATGCCAACGTCCATCTCATGGCAAAGCGTTGCGCTCGGAGTTGTGCTCTCAAGTCTGGTCGGGATTGTGGCGGGGTTGCAACCGGCAAAGAAGGCGGCGGCGTTACAACCCATTGAAGCCATGAGAGCTTAGAGAAGCCGTGAAAATAACTAAGAGTGTCCGCATTTCGCGCAAACAATTGGCGGCTCATCCACTCAGAACAGCGCTCGCGCTGACGGGCATTATCATCGGTGTCTCCGCCGTAATCATCATGGTTGCAATCGGGAACGGAGCGCAGCAGGAGGTGCTATCAAAGATCGACGCGATGGGTACAGACTTGCTTGTCGTCAACGCAGGACAGGTACAAAAGAGCGCTGGACGCCAGCAGATTCGGGGGACAGTCACCACCCTGACGGTCGAGGACGCCGAGGCGTGTGTACAGGAGTGTTCGGCTGTAAAATCCGCCGCGCCGGTTCAAAGCAGGAAAATTCAGGTTAAGTACGATAACCTCAGCACCAATACGACTGTGGTCGGAACGACACCGGAATTCCAGAAAGTGAGAAGTTTTCGGGCTACGAAGGGAACGTTTTTCAGCGATGAAGAGAACCTCGCGTCACGCCGTGTGGCGGTCATCGGGACAACTGTTGTGAACAATCTATTCGAAGGGCACAGCCCGGTTGGAGAGACCGTTCGCATAGGTAAGGTTCCCTTCGAGGTTGTCGGGATAATGCAATCGAAAGGCACCGATCTGAACGGTGTTGACCAAGACGATCAGATATTCATACCCATCCGGACGGCACTGCGGCGCGTGTTCAATCTCACCTATATTAACACGATCAATATTCAAGCCGCGAACGCCCAAAAGATGGATCAGGCTGTCACGCAAATCACTGAACTCTTACGTGAGCGGCATCGTCTGGATAGACGTAATACCCCCGATGATTTTACTATCCAGAATCAAGCCGATGTCATTGAAGCACATCGTGAGACCACAGACACGTTCACATTGCTTATCGGTAGCATCGCCGGCATTTCACTGCTCGTAGGCGGGATCGGCATCCTCGCCGTCATGCTCATTGCTATTCGAGAGCGAACGAACGAAATCGGGCTGCGAATGGCGGTCGGCGCCGGCCGCAAAGATATCATGACGCAGTTTGTTATCGAAGCGTCAATGTTGGGCGTGAGCGGTGGTATGGCAGGGATCATCATAGGAATCCTTGGCTCGATTTCTGTACGCATCGGGACGTCGTGGGCAATTAATATCTCACCTACATCTGTTATGCTCGCTTTTGGCTTTTCATTGTTGGTTGGGCTCTTCTTTGGCGTATATCCAGCACGCCGTGCTTCACTGCTTGACCCGATTGAAGCGTTACGCAGCGAGTAACACAGAGGCTTGGTGCAATTGAGCCAGAATAGCGTGGTCCATTTAGATGGAACCAGCATAGGAAGTCTTACTGCCATTCAAAATCAATAATAGTACTGGGAGAGTGCATTTGTTTTTTCGGGTGGCTATAAGCTATTGTCGAATAATGGGTTACGAAAAGCGGCCCCGACCTCACTCTCCCCAAACTTTTGTTGAATTCGCATTCGCAGTCAAGACCGGATACTCGACGGCAAGCGGAACACGTTGGAAGGTAATAGCTTAGGGGCGAAAGCCTCTATATCGTGCTATAGTGGAATCGCTTAAAGGGGTGATGCGCAGTAAGGAAGGACTAGTTGCCTTCACCCCTATGGCTGCCTGCACGCTGAATAACAACCCGGAAGTCAACCGCGTCTTTGCTTGAGGCAACTTGTTCGAAGGAGTGGATCTCTCCGGACTGCAGCGGTAATGGTGTCCATGGCGTTTCAGCTAACTCAAAACCCTGTACGTCTCGGAATTTCACTTTGATTTCGGTGTTAATCGTCTTGCCAGTCAGGTTCTTGATGCGTAATCTTGCTCGAAGTAGCCCGTTGACATAATCTTTGCTAACGTCCACAATCCCCACAGATAGCTTCAGATCAATGTTCTTGTAGATCACAACGTCGGTCTCTTCGAGTGGTGGACGCGACAACTCCTTCGCATGATACGTGCTACCACATCCCAGCAGACAGCTAATCGCCCCAATTGTTAAGAGACCTCCGGCTGCGGCAAAGACACCTTTAATGAGTCGATTCATATCTTAATGCTCCTCTAATCTAGTGTAGTGCGTCATAAATTTCTTAACGCTCCTGGCAACACCCTAACATGGCAATTGTTCTTGTAAGAGCCGGGAAAACCGTGCGTTGGCCATCAGAAACATTTCCTGGCA
>Ga0214473_10004696_pt1 | contig 16413 bp, 13 predicted proteins | sample RVTome_7_FD_203509 | JGI IMG/M metagenome (GOLD analysis project Ga0214473, IMG submission 203509) | Soil microbial communities from uranium-contaminated site in the Upper Colorado River Basin, Wyoming, United States - RVT98D197 | ecosystem: Environmental > Terrestrial > Soil > Contaminated >... | reverse complement strand
CCCCGGCCCGCTTCAAGCCACGCTGTCGGCCGCCGACCGGATCTGTGACCACGTCTTCGATCTCCTCGGATCGGGTCCCGTGGCCCTGGGCTCGGAGATCGACTGGCATCTCGACTTCAAGAGCGGGTACCGGTGGGATCGGCGCCTCTTCTACACCGAGGTTCCCTTTGGACACGTCCCGGGGGTGGACATCAAAGTGCCGTGGGAACTGTCGCGGGGTCACCACCTGCCAGTGCTCGCGCAGGCCTACTTGCTTGTTGGCGATGAGAGGTATGCCCGGGAGGCTGTCGCTCAAATCCGCGCCTGGCTTGCGACCAACCCGCCCCAGTTCGGCGTGAACTGGGCCTCCCCCATGGACGTGGCGATCCGGGCCGTGGACTGGCTCTGGACAGCGGGCCTCCTCAGCGAAGCGGCGGAGTGCGACGACGGGTTCTCTGGCCAGCTCCTGGCAGGCCTCCTGGCCCACGGTCGGTTCTTGAGGGCCAACCTGGAGGTCTGCGGGGAGGGGGTGACGACGAATCACTACCTGGCGGACGTGGTGGGTTTGCTGTACCTCGGGCTGTGCCTGCCCGACCTGTGCGAGGCCGGCGACTGGCGAACTTTCGCAACGCAGGCCCTCGTCCGGGAGATGGACCGCCAGGTGCTGCCGGACGGGGTGGATTACGAATCCAGCATTCCCTACCACCGCTTGGTTACGGAGATGTTTCTGTCCGCGACCGCGCTCTGCAGGCATCACGGGGTTCAACTCCCGCCGCCATTTCGGGCGCGGCTCGAGCGGATGGTGGAGTTCGTCCGGGCGTACACCAAGCCCAACGGTCTCGCGCCCCAGGTCGGAGATGCCGATGACGGGCGCCTGCATGTCCTGACAGGCTATGGGATTACCGATTCCCGTGACCACCGGCACCTGCTGGCTTTGGGGGCGCTCCTCTTCGAGAGGGAGGAGTGGTGGGCTGCGGCGGGACCTGCCTGGCCCGAGGCGCTCTGGTTTGGTGGGTTCCGCAGAGAGCCGTGGAATCGCCCTCCGCAGAGGGCGATACGGCCCGTGCGAAGCGCCGCGTTCTCGGACTCAGGCCTGTACATTATGCGCGCGCACCGGGATTACGTCCTCATCAACTGCAATCCGGTCGGTACCCGGGGCATCGGCAACCATAAGCACAACGACCTCCTCTCTCTGGAGGTGCACTTCGGGGGGGAGGACATTCTCGTGGACCCGGGGAGTTATCTGTACACCCCCGACCCGGAAACCCGGAACGCCTTCCGCGGGACGGCCGCCCATCCCACCGTTATGGTGGACGGGGCTGAGCAAAACCGGTTTGTGCCCGGAAACCTCTTCTGTCTCCGTCCCGATGCCCGCCTCCGGGTCCTCGCCTGGGAAGAAGGGCCAACGCAGGATCGACTGGTGGCGGAGCACGACGCGTACTGCCGCCTCTCCGACCCTGTCATACACCGGAGGGCGGTGAGCTTTGAGCGAGAGAAAGGGTGGATAGAAGTCGTCGATACCTTCCTTCACCCGGCCGAGGGGCGGGGCACGCATGAATTGTTGTGGGCATTCCCGTTCTCCCCTGGGTGCTCCGTCGCGGCTGTCCCCGACGGCTGGATCATACGCGCGGCCTCCCAACAGGTGCGGCTCACCCCGCCATACGCGGAGCTGGGAGGCGAGCGTTTGGTCGTGGCTGCGGAAATGGATAGCGGTTGGGTTGCTTCAGGGTACGGGGTTCGCGAGAGGGCGCCGGTGCTTCGGTGGCGCTGGCGAGGGCCGATTCCTTTGAGCGTCCGCTTCGCGCTGATGAGGGCCTAGTCGGGGGATCTTCCCATGGCCGAACCTTTCTCCGGCTCAAGCGATCTCCTGAAAATTGTCATCCGACCCTCCCGAGGTTGGGTATCCCTGCGGCTGAATCAACTCTGGGAGTACCGGGAGCTTCTGTATTTTCTCATCTGGCGCGACATCAAGGTCCGCTACAAGCAGACCGTGCTCGGGGCTGCCTGGGCCATCATCCAGCCGTTCTTCACCATGGTCGTCTTCAGCATCTTCTTTGGCCGCCTGGCCAAGGTTCCCTCGGACGGGCTCCCATATCCCATCTTCGCCTATTGTGCTCTCCTCCCCTGGCAGCTTTTCTCGCACGCCCTCATCGAGTCCGGGAATAGCCTGGTGGGGAACCAGAACCTGATCACCAAGGTCTATTTCCCCCGGCTGGTGATCCCTCTGGCGGCCGTTCTGGCTGGCTTGGTGGACTTTGCCATCACCTTCCTGGTCCTCCTTGGGATGATGGCCTACTACGGGATCGTGCCGACCGTCGCAATTGCGACCCTCCCGCTCTTCATCCTGCTGGTCATCGCGACCGCCCTGGCCGTCGGACTCTGGCTCTCGGCCCTGAATGTTCAGTACCGGGATGTCCGCTATACGATCCCGTTCCTCACCCAATTCTGGCTCTTCGCGACCCCCATTGCCTATCCCAGCAGTCTGGTCCCTGAAAGGTGGCGGGTATTCTACGGTCTGAATCCCATGGCCGGAGTGGTGGAGAGCTTTCGCTGGGCGCTTCTGGGGACCGCGAATGCGCCCGGTCCTATGCTGGCGGTGTCCATGGGTGTCGTCCTCATCCTCCTCGTGGGTGGGCTGTACTACTTCCGGCGCATGGAGAAGACCTTCGCCGATGTGGTATAGCTGGCTCCGGCGCAGGACATGAGCCCAAGCGAGGCCAGGCTGGAGTCCACGTGATGGGGCCTGGCCAAGGGGAAAAAGAAGTCCCCGGTGGGCCCATGGAGAATTGGGGGGCGTCGGAGGCAACCGTTGAGCAGTCAAGTCTAGGAACCATTCGGTTTGATGCTGTGAGCTCGGCTCGGACGGTGATGACCACGGATCTAATATTCGGTACTTGGTAGCGATTGAGATTCTTCCTCGAATGGCAACGGGCGAAGAGGCTATGAGAGTCCAGGGAGTAGATCGCACCGAGCCGGATGTTGAACGATCGACTGGCCGACACGGGGTGAACGGCTTTGGAAGGCAATTGGTGGTTATTTCGCCCGGCATTCCCCATGAATCGCGCGGCGCGAGTACTGTTCTTTTCTACCACTACATCTCAGGGTTTAAGAAGAGCGGATATCGCATCATGAATATCCTCCTGCTTCAGCCGGACAATTCGACGGAGGAGGGCTTTGCCGAATACGAGAGACGAATGACCGATGGCGAATGCTTTGCAGTACTGCCATGCCGCGCGGAGACGTTTGTGCAATGGAAACGGATCGGTTTTCGGCTGAGCACATCCGCAGTATCAGAAGCGTTGGCGCAGGCACAGAGGTTTCAACCAGATGCCGTCGTGTGTTTCGACTTGCTCAGTGCCTGGGTCGGCGCGCAGATCAGAGGTGGCGCGAAAATCGCGTGGCTCGGGGATCTGAGGTTCCAGACTGAGTGGCACCATGCGTGGTACGGCATCAAGGAAAGCTGGAGCAATCTTCGGAATCTTCCGGCAGCCTGGCTGAGCTGTCGCGCCTGGAGGCGGGTGTATCGGCAAGTTCTTTCGAGTATGGATTCGGTGATCGTCTCGGCGAAAATCTCTCAAGCACACCTGCGTCAGATTGGGATCCAGTCCAGGTATTTGCCCTATCCGTGGCCTGATGTTGCCAGAAGTGGAAAGGAGGCAGCGGTTGAGCGTTCAGGGATTCCGTCGTTCCTATTCTTGGGAACCCTGACAGGGCTAGGCTCGCGTTCGGCATTCCATTTCATGCTGGACGAGGTGTATCCGGAGGCAGTACAGCTCTGGGGCAAGAACGGATTCCGGATCGTGATTGTCGGGGCGCGGGGGCTGCCGACCTGGGTGGAGTCCGAGCTGGGGGACCGACCGGAACTGAAATATCTCGGCTTCGTCGAGGATATCGCGCAGGTCATGCGGTTGTGTCATGCTGTCCTGGTGCCGATCGAGGTTCCGGTTGGCAATCGCAGCCGGATACTGACAGCGCTGGCAGCAGGGGTGCCAGTCGTAGCGCACCAGAATGCGGCTCTAGGCAACCCGGATCTGGTTGACGGGGCGACGTGCTATCTCGCCGGAGACGGGCGGAGTTTTGTCGAGAGGATGCGAAGGGCGGTGGAGCGGCCGGAGGAAGTGGAGCGGATTGTCCGACGGGGTCGCGCCTGCTACGAAGCTCACTTCGCACCCGAGGCGGCAGCGGGCATGATGTTGGCAGAGGTTGACCGGGTGGCGCGAGGCCGGGAAAGGGGTTAGGCGCGAATGGGTGCCATGGCGAACCATGATCTGCCTCTCGGACACCTGGGAGGCTGCCAGCTGTGTGGCTCGGGGAACCTTGACCTGGTGCTCGACCTCGGCCACCATCCTCCTTGCGACTCACTGCTGCGGCCGGACCAGTTGGTTGAGGCGGAAAAGACGTACCCCCTTCGGTTCGTGAGATGTTTGAGCTGCGGACTCGCGCAGATTGACTATGTCGTAGCGCCGGAAGTCCTGTTCCACCCCGACTACCCCTATCGGAGCGGAATTACCGTGACGTTGGCGAAGCATCTCGAGACGACCGCACTCACCGTGATCGAGAAATTCGGACTCGCGAGAGGATCATTTGTGGTGGATATCGGGTCGAACGACGGTACGGCGCTTCAAGCCTTCAAGGCGAGGGGGATGCGCGTCTTGGGGGTCGAACCGACCAGCGTCGCCAAGATCGCCGTCGAAAACGGGGTGCCGACGGTTCAGCAGTTCTTCAGCGAGGAACTGGGCCGGCAGATACGAGACCAGCACGGTCCGGCCGCCGCGGTCATCGCAACCAACATGTTCGCACACGTCCAGAAGCTCGGAGACCTGATCCGGGGCGTGCGCCACCTGCTGCGAGAAGATGGCGTCTTCGTCACCGAATCTCACTATCTCTTGGATTTTCTCCAGACGGTCCAATACGATTCCATTTACCATGAGCACCTGAAGTACTATTCGGTGAAGGCGCTCCAGGTATTGCTGAGCTGTTACGACTTTGCGCTCGTTGATCTGGAGCGGATTCCGAGCTACGGAGGGTCAATCCGGGCGTACGCCATGAAGGGGACACGGCGCATGGTTGCGGATCGGGTGGCTCAGCTGATCGCAGGAGAAGAACGGGCAGGGCTGTATGGTTCGGAGGTATATGCAGTCTTCCGAGACCGAGTTCTCAGATCCAAGCTCGACCTGCAGGCGCTGCTGCTGGATATCAGGCGCCGGGGAAAGCAGGTTGTGGGTGTCGGATGCCCGGGCCGGTCGAGTACGTTGCTGAACTACTGCAATGTTGACCGGGATCTGATGCCGTATATCGCCGAGCAGGCGACCTCGTTGAAGATCGGGTTGTTTCTTCCCGGGAAGCACATTCCGGTCATCGACGAGAAAATCATGTTTGAGGAAGGGACCGACTACGCCGTGATGCTGTCATGGCATTATGCAGATCCGATCATGACGACGCTGCGAAGGAAAGGTCTCAAGGCAGGATTTGTTTTGCCGCTACCCGAAGTTCGGGTCGTTGAGGGGTGATGGAGCGGCGACTCCGGATGGCTGTTGTAGGTGTCGGCTTCGGCGCGCAGGTGCACGTGCCAGCGTTCCTGTCCATTCCCGGTGTGGAGATCGTCGGGCTTGCCGACTCTGGCTCGGGACGCGCCGGTCAGGTCGCGGCGGGCCTGGGCCGAAAGGTCGTGGCATGGGGCAGTTGGCAGAAGGCCGTCGAGGCGCCGGATGTGGATGCGGTGAGCGTGGCGACGCCGCCATGGGTTCAGGCTGATGTCGTGTGCGCGGCGCTGGCGGCGGGGAAGCACGTGCTGTGCGAAAAGCCCTTCGGCGCGAATGGGGAAGACGCCGCGCGAATGTGGGAAAGCGCGCGCAAGACTGATCGAGTGCATGCTGTGGATTTCGAATTCCGTATGGAGCCAGGTATCGCTGCGTTGCAGCGCCTCGTCAAGTCGGGTGAAATTGGCGAGTTGCACCGCATCGACGTCGCATGGCTGACGGGAGGACGGGCGGATTCTTCGCTGCCGTGGTCATGGCAGCATGACGCCGAACGCGGGGGCGGTATACTCAATGCGTACGGTAGCCACGTCGTCGATTACGTCCAGTGGATCTCCGGGACTCATATTCTACGGACATTCGCACAGTCTCGGGTTCTGGTGCGCGAACGGCCGAATGCCCAAGGGAGGGCAAAGAGGGTTACCGCTGAGGATAGTTGTGACCTCCTTTGCGTTTTGGCAAACGGGGCGGTTGCCAACCTCAAGTTTTCCAATTGCTATCCTGTGACGTCGTTCCATCGGATCGAGATCTATGGAGGAAAGGGTCGGCTTGTGTATCTACACAAGTTTCCGTTCAAGCCTGAGCAGGTGCAGGTCTGCACCGAAACTGACCGGAGCGAACTTCGTCCTGTTTCGGTTGCTAGTCTGGCAGGAGAGGCAGGCGTGGACACACGATTCTTGCCCTTCAGGGAACTCGCGAGGCGCTTCATTGACGCGGCGTCCCGCATCGCCGTGCGCGATCTTCCTGACTTTAGTTGTGGTCTGCGTGCCCAGAGAGTTCTGGACGCCGCGCGCGATTCCCTGCGCTCGGGCGGAGAGGTTCTGGTCTCTGCGGTCGGTCCTTAGTGAGATTCGTCCCAATCATCGGACTGCTTAGGATGAGATTCATTCGAAGGATCGATCAGTGGATTGGCGCCGCTCTGGCGTCTGTATTACCTGAAATGGCGCTCCGAGCCTGCGTTTTCCGTGCGTGCGAGCGCGATCCCGGTACAGTGCTGGAGGCATTCGGACCGAGGCTCAACCGGCAGCCCAACCTCGGCAACATGCCGTTTGACCTGCCAGTGAAGGATCATCTGGGATTCGAGCACCTCGCCGGCCTGTTTTCCAGCACCTCGCTGGATCATGCGGTGATATCGATGACAGTCCGACAGGCCGCCTACATCTTCGGTTTGGTCCGTCAGATGAAGGCGCGCAAGGTGATTGAGATTGGTCGGTATAAGGGCGGCTCAACCTTGCTGATCGCTGCGGCCATGAATGGGGAGGGGCGGTTTTGGTCGGTTGACGTCGGTGAGAAACAGGCTCGATTGCACGACCGCAACCTCTCGCGAAGCTTCGACGAGCAGATTGCTGATGCGTGTGAGCGATTGGGGCTCAGCGTCCAGCTCATCGTGGGAGACTCACGAACGGTCGAGATTGACACAGGTGAGGTGGACTTGGTTTTGATCGACGGCGACCACAGCTATGAAGGCGTGAAGAGCGACTTTGAACGGTTCGGGAGACGGGTGAGGGTTGGGGGGGCAGTTCTCTTCGACGATGCTTTCGATGAGGGGATATTCAAGACACACTCAGACACCGTGGGTCGACTCGTAAGGGAAGTTGCCGCTGGAGAGGAATTCAGGCTTGTCAAGACGGTCAACCGCCTGGCCCATCTAGAGCGGGTGGCCCGAGACTCGGATGACATCCCTTGGCAGTCTGGGGCCAGTAGACGTCTCGTGCCCGTGACGAAGGTGGGCTAGTGGAAGGCTTTCTTTTTTTACTGAAAATCGGATGACGCCGCCGGCCTCGTTGACTCTGAAAAATCAGGTCGTTGGGTGAACGACATTGCTATGAGGGTTAAAGGCGTGAGTAAGCTGTAACCGCATGACCCAGCATGAGAACCAGAAGGCTTTGCGTGACGCGAGATGTCCCAGTATCCAGAAATCAGTATAGGTCTTCCCGACGATGGACTCATCTAGCGGTTGATTGAGAAATAAGGATTGGGGCGACACCTATGGACCTGATTGACTCTTACCTCAGTGAGCTTGAAACTGTTGTGCGCAATATTTCTCGAGATGAGGTGCGTGCAGTTGTGGAGACATTATTCGAAGCGTGGCAGTCTCGTCGGACTGTTTTCATTATCGGCAATGGAGGAAGCGCCGCCACGGCTTCACACATGATGAACGATCTGAGCAAGTTTACCGCGGTGGGAGATTTGCCCCGCGTCCGGAGCATTGCGCTGACGGACAATGTGCCCCTTATGACAGCCGTGGGAAATGATCTTACGTTCGGGGATATATTTGTAGAGCCATTGAAGAATCTTCTGGAACCTACAGACATCCTGATTGCCATCTCGACCTCTGGGAACTCGCCGAACGTGATCAAGGCGGTGGAATATGCTCGGAGCAGAGGGGCAAAGGTTGTCGGCTTCTGCGGAGCGCCTGGTGGGAGGTTGGCGCAAATAGCAGATGTGAAGGTCATCATTCCATCGGGGCGGATCGGCCACCAAGAGGATGGGCACATGATTTTGGATCACGTCATCTCGGCCGCCCTGCGCGAGCGGATTGAGCAGAGTTCAACGCCCAGGGCGCGGACGGAGAGTCGCGGGTCTGAGAGGACGCCTTCTGAGACGGGTGGATAATGTCGATTTCCAGGCGCGTTCTGGTTACCGGTGGGGCTGGCTTTATTGGCAGCCATCTTGTGGAACGATTACTGAGGGACGGGTGCCGGGTTGTCGTCCTGGATAACTTCTCGACAGGACGGCCGCAGAATCTGGCGCAGATGCGCCAGTCCTCTCAACTCCAAGTCCACCAGGTGGATATCGCCGATTACCAGGCGATCGCGCAGTGTTTTGATGGAGTGGACTGGGTATTTCATCTCGCGGCGCTGGCGGACATTGTGCCCTCGATTCAGCGACCATTGGACTATCACCGTTCGAATGTGGACGGGACCGTCTGCGCCCTTGAGGCGGCCCGGGAGGCCGGCGTTCAACGCTTTGTTTACACGGCATCCTCATCCTGTTACGGCGTCCCGGATGTGTATCCGACGCCGGAAACGGCTCCGATTCGCCCCCAGTACCCCTACGCGCTAACCAAGTGGCTCGGAGAGCAAATAGCGCTTCATTGGGCTCAGGTGTACGGCCTTCCAGTCATCTCGCTCCGACTGTTCAACGTCTACGGCCCGCGATCGCGCACCTCCGGCACGTATGGCGCCGTCTTCGGGGTGTTTCTGGCGCAGAAGCTGGCGGGTAAGCCATTTACGGTGGTGGGGGACGGCACGCAGACCCGCGACTTCACCTTCGTGACCGATGTTGCAGATGCCTTCCTCTGTGCGGCCGCGTCGCAGATCACGGGCGAAGTTTTCAACGTTGGGTCGGGGCAGACGTCCAGTGTTAACCGCCTCGTCGAACTCCTGGGCGGGGATGTGGTTCACATTCCGGAGCGTCCGGGGGAACCCGACTGCACGTTTGCCGACACGCGCAAGATCCGGCAAGTGCTCGGCTGGACACCTCGGGTGTCGTTTGAGCAGGGCGTTCGGATCATGTTAGACCAGATTGATTGCTGGCGGGAGGCGCCGGTCTGGAGCCCGGTGTCGATCGCCGAGGCCACCCGGGAGTGGTTTGAGTATCTGGGAAAGGCGGCCGGTCAGCGGGGATAGTTCTGCCAGGAGGTCGCGCGAGCATATGGGCCGAAACCCGAAAATCTTGGACTTGGATGCGCTGGCTGCTCGGCTGATGCAGCTCAAGGCGAGCGGCAAGAAGATCGTGCACTCGCATGGTGTCTTTGACCTCCTCCACGTGGGGCACATCCGCCATTTCGAGGAAGCGAAGAAGATGGGGGACGTGCTGGTGGTGACCCTGACGCGGGACGAGCATGTCAACAAGGGCCCGCACCGGCCGGCCTTCTCCCAGGAGTTGAGGGCCGAAGCCATTGCCGCCTTGAGTGTTGTTGATTACGTCGCCATCAATCGCTGGCCTTTGTCAGTTGAGACCATCAAGCTGTTGAAACCGAACATATACGTCAAAGGATCTGATTACAAGGTAGCCGAGAAGGACATCACGGGCGGTATCATTCCAGAGGCGGAGGCCATCCAGTCCGTTGGTGGAGAGATCCGCTTCACGGAGGATATTGCATTCAGTTCCTCCTCCCTGCTGAATCGCCACTTTTCCCCCTTCTCCCCTGATGTGGATCGGTATCTGGAAAACTTCCGCCGCCAACACTCGGTGGATGAGGTGTTAGGGTGGCTGGAGCGCGCCTCGATGCTGAGGCCACTGGTCATCGGTGAAGCCATCATCGATGAATATGTGTTCTGCGAAGGGATCGGGAAGTCCACGAAGGACCCCGTGCTCGCCGTCCTGCAGCAGTCCGTCGAGGCGTATGCAGGGGGCAGCTTGGCCGTCGCGAATCACCTCGCGGGATTCTGTGGGCGAGTCGATCTGGTGACACAGTTAGGAAGCAACGAACGGCGCGAAGATTTCATCCGGAGAGCGCTCCGCCCGAATGTGCAGCCGGTTCTTCTGACCAAGTCGGGCGCGCCCACGGTGCACAAGCGGCGGATCGTGGATCGGTACTCGGGTAACAAGCTCCTCGAGATCTACATCATGGAGGATTCGGTAACCTCTGACGAGGATGCCTCCGCGCTGCAACGAGCGCTAGAAGGCTCGACAGCGAATTCAGATCTGACCATCGTTGCGGATTACGGGCATGGGATGATGACGCCGGAGGCGATCGAACTGCTCTGCAAGGCCGCCCAGTTCCTGACCGTGAACGCCCAGTCGAACGCTGGGAACCGCGGGTTCAACCCGATCTCGAAATACAGCCGGTCCGATTACATCTGCCTGGCCGCGCATGAGCTAGCGGTTGAGACCCGGCAGAGAGACGGGTCCCTCCGGGATGCTCTCCTCAAAGTGGGGGGGCGAGTCGACTGCCCGCGATTCACCATCACCGTCGGCAAGCGGGGAATCCTGCATTACGACCGGGCCATGGGTTTCACGGAGGCTCCGGCCCTGGCGACGGTGGTGCAGGACCGGGTGGGCGCAGGAGATGCGGTGCTCGCGGTGACATCGCTCCTAGTGCGGGTCAGCGCTCCTTGGGACATCATCGCCTTTGTCGGCAACGTGGCGGGTGCCGAGCTGGTCGCCGAGCTCGGGAACCGCACGCCGATCGAGCGGGTGGCTCTCAGCAAGCATATCACCTCCTTGATGAGGTAATCCCATGCAAGTGGTGCGGACGGTTCTGGTTACTGGCGGCGCAGGGTACGTTGGCTCGGTCCTAGTGCCGAAGCTCCTGGACGCAGGCTACCGGGTGAAGGTGCTCGATCTATACCTCTACGGCGACGAGGTGCTCGCCGGGGTTCGAGGGCACGCGAACCTGCAGGAGTGCAAGGGCGACCTCCGCGACCGGAAGCTCCTGGAGCGGACGATCCCCGGGAGCGACGCCGTCATCCATCTCGCCTGCATCTCCAACGACCCCAGCTTCGAACTCGATCCCGAATTGGGTCGGGCCATCAACTACGACGCCTTCATCCCGCTGGTGGATATTTCGCGGGACAGTGGCGTGCGGCGGTTTGTATATGCCTCGTCCTCCAGCGTGTACGGCATCAAGGACGAAGAGAACGTGACTGAAGATTTGCCTCTCACACCGCTGACCGACTATTCCAGGTACAAGGCGATGTGCGAGGAGGTCCTGCTGAAGAAGCGCGAGCCGGGTTTCACGACTCTGATACTGCGTCCCGCCACCGTGTGCGGGTACTCTCCACGGCTGCGATTGGATCTGACGGTGAACATCCTGACGAATCACGCCGTGACCAACCGGCAGATCAAGGTCTTCGGGGGACAGCAGAAGCGACCCAATATTCACATCGAGGATATGGCAGACCTGTATGTCAAGGCCCTCGAATGGGCCGCAGAGAGAATAGACGGTCAGGTTTATAATGCGGGCTATCACAATCAGCGGGTGATGGAAATTGCGGAGAGGGTGCGAAGCGTAGTCGGGCAGGACGTGACCATTGTGGCCACACCCACCGATGACAGCCGCTCCTATCACATTTCGTCCGCAAGGATCAAGCGGGAACTCGGGTTCGAGGCGCGTCGAACGATCGAGGATGCCGTCCATGATCTCGTCAGAGCCTTTGGGCTGGGTCGCATCCCCAACTCGATGACGGAGGACAGGTACTACAACATCAAGCGCATGCAGCGACTGCAGTTGAAGTAACCATTCCTCGCGTCTCTGGGGTCCTCATGACGATATCGGGACTCGAAATTCCTTACGTAAATCTCGCAGGGCAGCATGCGCCGATCAAGGAAGAACTCTTGGCGGCCATCAGCGCGGTGCTCGATAGCGGACAGTTCATCCTGGGTGAGCCCGTCGCGGAGTTCGAGCGCCAATTTGCCGTCCTCTGCGGCGTGCGCTATGCCGTCGGGGTCAATTCCGGCACCGATGCCCTGATCCTGGCCCTCAGGGCTATAGGGATCGGGCCGGGGGATGAGGTCATCACCGTCCCGAACTCTTTCGTCGCCTCGACGGCCTGCATCCGGCTGCTGGGTGCTCGACCGGTGTTTGTGGATGTGGGTCCCGACTACAACATCGACCCGGGCAAGATCGCGGCCGCCGTCTCCCCGCGCACCCGGGCGATCCTCCCCGTGCACCTGACCGGCCGCCCGTGCAACATGGAGCGCATCATGGCGGTGGCACGGGAAAGGGGGCTCCACGTCATTGAGGATTGCGCCCAGGCAGTGATAGCGGAATATCGAGGCCGCCGCGTCGGCTCATTCGGCACGGTGGGCTGCTTCAGCCTACATCCTCTCAAGACGCTGAATGCTTGCGGCGATGGGGGCGCGCTGACGACCGACGATCCCGGCCTGTACGAGCGACTGAAAGTCATGCGCAATATCGGACTGCGAAGCCGAGACGAGTGTGTCCTGTGGTCGCACAATTCGCGCCTGGACACGATTCAGGCGGCCATCCTCCTGGTCAAGCTGCGCTACCTGGACCAATGGACTGAGAAGCGGCGGGAGAACGCGGGCTACTACCGCACCCATCTGGCGGGCATCCCGCACGTGGAGGCGCCGGCGGCGGAGGCCGAGGTGCGCGCGGTGTACCACACCTTCGTCATCCAGGCCGATCGGCGCGACGCGCTTCGCGCCCACCTGGCGGAGCAGGGGATCCGCTCCGCCATCCATTACCCTGTCCCAATCCATCTCACCGAGGCCGGCCGGGAGCTCGGGTATCGCGAGGGCAGTTTCCCCACGGCCGAGCGCCAGGCCCGCCGCATTCTCAGCCTGCCGATCTATCCAGAGCTGACCGTCGCCGAGCTCCAGCGCGTGTGCGATACCCTTCGGGAGTTCTATCTCAACCCGGCCGACACTTCGAGGTGATGCATGGAGGTACGGTTCTCGTACCTGGACCGACAGTTCGCCGATGTGGACGCCTTCCTGCCGGACCTGCGCGCGTTAGTGCTGCGCGGTGACTTCACCCTGGGTGCCGCCGTCTTGGAATTCGAGCAGCGGTTCGCCGCTCTCTCGCGGATGCCCCATGCCATTGGGGTGGGATCGGGGACCGACGCCCTCATGCTCTCGTTGAAGGTGCTCGGGATCGGGCCCGGGGATGAGGTCGTCACCGCGCCCAACACGTTCATCGCCACGGTCGGAGCCATCGCCATGACGGGGGCGCGCCCCGTCTTTGCGGACAGCGACGAGAGCTACACCATCGATCCCGCACGCATCGAGGCGGCCATCACGGCGCGGACGAAGGCCATCGTCCCCGTGCATTACACCGGGAACGTGGCGAACATGCCCGCCATCATGGAGATTGCGCACAGGCACCATCTGGCCGTTGTGGAGGACGCTTGCCAGGCCATCATGGCGTCGCGGGATGGACTTCCGGTCGGCTCGTGGGGGGAGGCGGCGTGCTTCAGCCTCCACCCGTTGAAAAACCTGAACGTCTGGGGCGACGGCGGCGTGATCGTCACCCGGTCGGCGGAGTTGGACCGGAAGCTGCGCCTGATCCGAAACCACGGCCTGGCCGACCGCGACGCGGTCGAGGTTTTCGGTCACAATTCCCGCCTCGATTCCCTCCAGGCTGTGATCGGCAACCGCCTGATCCAGCAGACCGAGGGCGTGACGGAGCGGCGCATTGCCCACGCGCGGCGCTTGGACGCCGGGCTGGCGGACCTCCGGGAGCAGATCCGCATCCCCGCGCGCCCGGCCAACGTGAAGCACGTGTACCACCTCTACATCGTCCGGGCGGAGCGACGGGACGAGTTGCTCCGGTACCTGCGCGGGCACGGCATTCAGGCGAAGATCCACTATCCCGTCCCGGTTCACCTGCAGCCGGCGGCCGCCTCTCTCGGCTACAAGCCGGGCGACTTCCCCCAAGCAGAAGAGGACAGCCGGACAACGATTACCCTCCCGGCCCACCAGCACCTGGAGACGCGGGAGATTGACTACATGCTGGGCCACGTGCACGCGTTTTGCCGGCGCTGAGGCGCCGGCGGGCAGTTCGGTGACGGCGAGCGGCGGGCGGATCATTGGGGTCGATTTCGACAATACCTTGGTGGACTACAGCGACATTCTCCATGCCGCTGCCGTAGAACGAGGACTGATCCCCTGGTCGGCACGCAAGGACAAGAACGGGATCCGCGATCGCATCCGGGGGCTGCCGGATGGCGAGATCGAATGGCGGAAACTGCAGGCCCTCGTGTACGGGGTGAGGATCGGGGAGGCAAGGCTGTTTGAAGGCGCCGACCTCTTCCTCAGCCGCTGTAAGCGAATGGGCATCCCAGTCTACATCGTCAGCCACAAGACCGAGTATGCGGCGGCCGGCGAGGAGGGGATCAATCTCCGGGCATCCGCACTGGCCTGGATGACCGCGCACGACTTCTTCCGGGCCGATGGGTTTGCCCTCTCCGCGGAAATGGTGTTTTTCGGCTCGACGCGCCTGGAGAAAGTTCAGCGGATTCGGCAGTTGGCCTGTACGCATTTCATCGACGACCTGGAGGAGACGTTTCTCGAGGAGACGTTTCCGGCTGCGGTGGAGAAGATCCTGTTCGCACCGCAGCCGCGGCAGGCTGCGTTGCGGGGAGTGCGGATAATGGGAAGCTGGCGGGAGATCTGTGCGTACCTCTTTGCCGCAACCGCCTGATGTGCGCCTCGCGCGGCTGGCGGGGGCGGCGGCCAGGCTTGCCGGCGGTGAGGTGACATCCCTCGAATTCATCGGCGGCGGGCGCAACAGCCAGGTGTACCGGATCATGGCCGAAGGGGGTCGGACCTACGCTCTCAAAGTCTATTTCCGGCATCCCCGAGACGCCCGCGACCGCCTGGGGAACGAATTCAACAGCCTGCGCTTCCTGTGGGACCGGGGCACTCGGGAGATTCCGCAAGCGATCGCGGCCGACCCGGAGGAGGGCTGCGCCCTGTATGAGTATATCGACGGAGAGAAGATCGCTTCCTCGGCCGTGACGGAAAACGACCTGGAGGCGGCGATTTGCTTCCTGGCCCGGTTGCGGGATCTCGGCCGACATACGGAGCCGGGCAGATTCCCTCCAGCCTCCGAGGCGTGCTTCTCGCTCCAGGCCATCGTCGAGAACATCCAGTGGCGCCTTGACCGCCTGACGGCGGATCAGGGGGCGAGAGAAGATTCCGACCCAGCGTTTCACGCCTTTCTGGCGGAGGAGCTCATTCCCGCTTTCCATGCGGTCGTCCTGTGGTGCCGATCCGGTCTCGATCGGGCCGGGATGGCATTCGAGCAGGAGCTGGAGCTGGGCAAGCGGACGCTCAGCCCGTCCGATTTCGGCTTCCACAACGCCCTGCGACGACCGGACGGGGGTGTTGTCTTCCTGGATTTCGAGTATTTCGGCTGGGACGACCCGGCGAAGATGATCGCCGACTTTCTGCTTCACCCTGCCATGACATTGTCGGAGTCCTTTGGGCGGCGGTTTGTCGCCGGCGTGCTGGGACGCTTCGCGCACGATCCTGTCCTGGCCGAGCGATTGATGTGCGTCTATCCGCTGTTCGGTCTCAAGTGGTGCCTCATCCTGCTGAATGAGTTCCTGCCCGAGCATCTCGTTCGGCGCCGATTCGCCGGGGCGGGCGTTGGCGATCGGCGAGCGGTCCAGATGGCCCAGTTGTCCAAAGCCCGTGGCATGCTGCAGCGAATCCTTCGGGAGTACGAGCACTTCCCCTACCATGACTGACATCCTTCCGGCCAACTCCACCCCGCTGGATCGGCGTTCATGCGAGCTGCGTCGGAAGATCGTGCGCATGCTTCAGGCGGCCAAGCGTGGCCACGTAGGGTCCGCCTTTTCCGTGCTCGAGATCCTCCGGGTGCTCTACGATGACGTACTGCGCTACAACCCCCGGGATCCCCGCTGGCCCGACCGGGACCGCTGCATCCTGAGCAAGGGCCACGGATGCCTGGCCCTGTACGTTTTGCTGGCGGATAAGCGCTTCTTTCCGGAAGAGGAACTCTGGAAGTTCTGCAAGAGCGATGGGATCTTGGGTGGCCATCCGGAATACGGCCGGGTTCCCGGCGTCGAGGCCTCTACGGGAAGTCTGGGGCACGGTCTTTCGATCGGAATTGGGTTCGCGCTGAATGCCAGATATGAGGGGGCCGAGTACCGAACCTTCGTTGTAGTTAGCGACGGCGAGTCAAATGAAGGCTCGCTCTGGGAAGCGGCGCTGTGCGCGAGCAAGCACAAGCTGAGCA
>Ga0214473_10004695_pt1 | contig 16417 bp, 14 predicted proteins | sample RVTome_7_FD_203509 | JGI IMG/M metagenome (GOLD analysis project Ga0214473, IMG submission 203509) | Soil microbial communities from uranium-contaminated site in the Upper Colorado River Basin, Wyoming, United States - RVT98D197 | ecosystem: Environmental > Terrestrial > Soil > Contaminated >... | reverse complement strand
GCCTGCTCGAGCAGGTCGTCGTCGCCGAGGCCGGAGCCGCCGGATCCGGACCGCCCGTCGGCGGGCGGAAGGCCGAGACCCTCCACTGAGTGCTCGTAGACGACCTCTCGTTGGGATCGGATGAAGTCGCCGATCTCGAGGATCTCCTGCTCGGTGACCCACGCGGCCTGCAGACGCACCGGCTTCGATAGGTTCGACGGGGCATAGAGCATGTCACCGTGGCCGACGAGCTTCTCGGCGCCGTTCATGTCCAGCACGACCCGGCTGTCGGCCTGGCTCGAGGTCATCAAGGCGATACGCGACGGGATGTTGGCCTTGATGAGCCCGGTGACCACGTCGACGCTCGGACGCTGGGTGGCGACCACGAGGTGGATGCCGACGGCGCGCGCCATCTGCGCGATGCGGCAGATCGCGTCCTCGACGTCGCGCGGCGCCACCATCATCAGGTCCGCGAGCTCGTCGATCACGACCACGATGAAACTCAGATGGTCGTATCGGTGTTCGAGACCGGGCGGGATCCGGAGCGTCCCGTTGCGGAGCCCCTCCTCATAACCGTCGATGTCGCGGACTCCGACCGTCGCGAGCAGCTCGTAGCGCTCCTCCATCTCGCGCACGATCCACTGCAGGGCCTCGGCCGCCCGCTTCGGATGCACGATCACCGGGCTCAGCAGGTGGGGGACCTCGGCGAAGTGGCTCAGCTCGACCCGTTTGGGGTCGACGAGCACCAGCCGCACGTCGTCGGGTGTGGCCCGCATCAGGAGCGACGTGATGAACGAGTTCACGAGACTCGACTTGCCGGCTCCGGTCGCCCCCGCGATCAGCAGGTGCGGCATCCTCGCGAGGTTCACCATCCTGGAGCGGCCGTGGACGTCTTTGCCGAGCGCCACCTCGAGCGGGTGCGTCGCCTCCTTCGCGGCGCCCGAGCGCAGGATGTCGCCGAGCATCACGAAGTCGCGGTGCTTGTTCGGCACCTCCACGCCGATCGCCGACTTCCCGGGGATCGGGGCCTGGATCCTGACGTCGGGCGTCGCGAGCGCGTAGGCGATGTCGCTCGACAGCGAGAGCACCTTGTTCACCTTCGTGCCGGCGGCGACCTCGACCTCGTACATCGTGACGGTCGGCCCCCGGTGCGCCTTCGAGACCTTCGCGTCGACGCCGAACGTTCGCATCGTGCGCTCGAGGGCCGCCTGCATCTCGACCTCATCACGGGCATCGGCCGACGAGGGCGGTGCGGTCCGCAGCAGATCGACCGGCGGGAGCTGGTAAGGGCCGCTCGCGGTCTCGACCGTGCGGGCACGCGGCTTCCGCGTCCTCCGCGGCTCTTCCTCGTCCTCGATCGCCTCGGCGTCGAGCGTGGCGCCGTGCGCGTCGGGGACAACGACGTCGTCGTCTGTCGGCGGCTCCTCGAGGCCGAGCGCTTCGCGCAAGCGCCGGCGCTTCGGCTTCGCGGCCGGTTCGTCGAAGGCGAGCTCGGGCTCGGGCTCGGGCTCGATCTCGGGCTCTTCGTCCTCGATGTCGGCGGCCACGAAGAAGTCGCGGATCGCACCGGCAGCCACGGCGACCGGGGTGCCCGTGAAGACCAGGAGCCCGATCGCCGCCAGGCCCGCGCACACGATGGCAGCGCCGAACGCGGAGATGACCGAGGACAGCGGCCCGGCCATCAGCGCGCCGAAGAAGCCGCCCGCCCAGGCGAGCTCGCGGTATCCCTCGCGGATCGTCGGGTTCCCCCCGAGCAGCGACAGGAGACCCAGGACGCCGAGGCCGAAGACCGAGAACCCGATGAACATCCGTACCCGGTCCTCGCGCGCGGTGTCGCGCAGCAAGATCACGCCCCACCACACGCCGACCACCGGGAAGCTCACGGCCGCCACACCGAAGGACCCACGCAGGAGCCAGGTCAACCACCCTCCCACCGGCCCTGCAGCGTCGAACCACACGCCGAGCACGGCGAGCAGTGCGAGCACGACGAGCCCGATGCCGATCGCGTCGCGGGCCCACGGCGACAGGATCTGCCGCACAGGGGTCTTCGCGGGCGCTCTCTTCGCGGGGGACCTCTTCGCGGGGGACCTCTTCGCGGGCGCCTTCTTGGCGGATGCGGTCTTGGAAGCGCGCGACGGCGTGCGCCGCGAGGGGGAAGTCTTCGTGGCCATAGCCGCCCTAGTCTGAAGGATTCCGCAGCCGCTGCAAGCAACCTGGCCAGCGGCGGCGTTCGGAGGCTCAGACCTCCATGATGATCGGCAGGATGACCGGTTTGCGCTGCGTCACCTCGAAGAAGTACTTCTTGAGGACGCGGCGCACGTCCTGCTGCAGGACCGAGGGGTCGATCACCTTGGCCTCAGCGGTCTCCGCGAGGGCTGCCAGCACGCGCGCTCGAGCCTCCTCGAGGATCTCGGCCGAGGTGCCCTCGTGGACGAAGCCCCGGTTGACGACGTCGGGCCCGCTCACGACCTCGCCGGTCTGCGAGTCGACCGTGACCACGACGACTACCACGCCGTCGCCGGCGAGCTTGCGACGATCGCGGAGCACCTCGCCGCCGACGTCGCCGATCCCGAGGCCGTCGACGAACGTCATGCCCGCCTGTACGCGATCGCCCTTGCGGACATCCTCGCCGATCTCGACCACGTCACCGTCCTCGCAGATGAGGACCCGTTCGTGGGGGATCCCGATCTCCTCCGCGATCCGCGCGTGGTGCTGCAGGTGACGCCGCTCGCCGTGGACCGGGATGAACCACCGCGGGCGCACCAGCGACAGCAACAGGCGGAGCTCCTCCTGGGCCGCGTGGCCGCTCGCATGCACCGCGTCGGCGGGCACGTGGTAGACGTCGGCGCCGCTGCGATAGAGGGCGTCGACCACTCGGTGGATCGCGGGTTCGTTCCCGGGGATCAGGCTCGAGGAGAGCACGACCGTATCGCCCTCGTCGAGCTTGACCCACTTGTGCTCGCGGGCCGCCATCAGGCTGAGCGCGCTGTACGGCTCACCCTGTGAGCCCGTACAGATGATCACCACGTTCTGCGGGTCGAGCGTGTCGACCTCTCCGATGTCGATCACGTCGCGGTCGTCCAGGCGCAGGATTCCCAATCGCCGGGCCACCGCCACGCTGTTCTGCATCGAACGGCCCAGGAAGCACACGACCCGTCGGTCGGCCATCGCGGCGTCGATCACCTGCTGGATCCGGTGGATGTGACTCGAGAAGCATGCCACCACCACGATGCCGGGAGCGCGTTCGACGATGTCGCGCAGCACCGGCCCGACCGTTCGTTCGCTGTCGGTGTGGCCGGGCTCCTCGGCGTTCGTCGAGTCGCTCAGCAGCACGTGCACCCCCCTGCCGGCCTCCTCCGCGAACCCGTGCAGATCGGTGGGGCGCCCGTCGATCGGGGTCTGGTCGATCTTGAAGTCCCCGGTGTGCAACACGGTCCCGTTCGGCGTGTCGACCGCCACGGCCATCCCGTCGGGGATCGAGTGCGTCACATGAAGGAACCGCATGCTGAACGGGCCGACCGTGAGTCCGCCACCGGGGACGGCGAGCGTCAGGTCGGCGAGGTGGGTGACCTGATGCTCCTCGAGCTTGTTCCCGAGGAGCTCGAGGGTGAAGGCCGTCCCGATCACCGGCAGCGGTCGATCGAGGTCTCGGAGCAGATAGGGCAGCGCACCGACGTGATCCTCGTGTCCGTGGGTGAGCACGACCGCCTCGACGTCGTCGGCGCGATCGCGCACGTACTGCATGTCGGGCAGCACGAGGTCGATGCCCGGCATGTCGGCTGAGGGGAACGACAGCCCCACGTCGATAACGAGCAGCCTTCCGCCCAGCTCGAGACAGGCCATGTTGCGACCGACCTCGCCGACGCCGCCCAGAAAGACGACGCGACAGGCGGTCTCGGACGCGTCAGGAGAGGAGACCGGCATCCTCCAGGGCTTTGCGGACCCGGTCGCGCTCCTCCGTGGTGGCCGGGACGAGCGGTAGTCGGGGCTCACCGCAGCCGCGGCCGACCATCTGGAGGGCAGCCTTGAGCGGGATCGGGTTCGAGGTGACGAACAACGCATTGAACAGCGGCGAGAGCTCCTCGTGACGCTTGCGCGCCGCGGGAACGTCGCCGGTCTCGATCAGCTCGATCATCTGGCGGATCTGCGGACCGACGAGATGGCTCGCGACGCTGACCACACCGACCGCGCCGAGACACACGTAGCCGAACGTGGCCCAGTCGTCACCCGAGTACACCTCGAAGCCTTCCGGGGCTTCCGCGATCAATCGCGAGATCGCCTGGAAGTCGCCCGTGGAGTCCTTCACCGCCACGATGTTCGGCCGCTCGGCGAGCTGGAGCAGCGTCTCGTGCTCGATACGGGTCGCGGTGCGCCCAGGGATGTTGTAGAGGATCATGGGCAGATCGGTGGCGTCGGCCACGCGCTCGAAATGCGCGACCAACCCCCGCTGTGGGGGCTTGTTGTAGTACGGCGTGACGACCAGCAAGCCGTCGGCGCCGGCGTCCTCGGCCGCCTGCGTGAGCTCGAGGGTCTCCGCGGTCGAGTAGGTGCCGGTTCCGCAGATCAGCTGGCCGCGTCCGCTGATGGCCTCGCCGACGGCGCGGAAGAGCTCCGCCTTCTCGTGCGCGGTCAGGGTCGGCGACTCGCCGGTGGAGCCCGCCACGACGACGGCGTCGGATCCGTGGTCGACCAGCCAGGATGCGAGCTCGCGAGCCCCGTCCAGGTCGACGGCGTGGTCGTCGCGGAACGGGGTCACCATCGCCGTGACGACTGACCCGAAGCGGCCGGGCATGCGCGTCGCCTCCCTCTTCCGTCGATCCGCGCCGGCCGGGGCGCCGGCGCTGTGTCCGCCTATGCTAGCCCGCGATGCCGCGCATCTACACGAAGACCGGCGATGACGGCACCACGGGGCTCCTGTACGGGGGTCGGGTGCCGAAGTCCGACCTCGCCACGGAGGCGTGCGGCACCACCGACGAGGCGGTGGCCGCCCTGGGGCTCGCGAGGGCGCTCGCCGAGGACGAGGACATGCGGATGGATCTGCTCACCCTGCAGCGCGAGCTGTTCGTGGTGGGCGCCGATCTCGCCACGAACCCCGAGGAGCGCGCGAGGCTGGAACCTGGCATCTCGCTGGTCACCACCGACATGGTCGAGCGTCTCGAACACCGGATCGACCATCTCGTGGAGCTACGGCCCCTTCCCGAGGCGTTCGTCGTTCCCGGAGCGAACCCGGCGAGCGCCGCGATCGATGTCGCTCGCGCGGTCGTGCGCCGTGCCGAGCGCGCGACGGTGGCGCTGGGACTCGCCGGCCGGGAGGCGAACCCGCACGTGCGGCTGTACCTCAACCGGCTGAGCGACCTGCTGTTCGTGCTCGCCCGCTGGCAAGCGGGCGAGAGCGAGCCCGCCACCCGCTGAGCGCGTGGCGGCTCAGCCCACGCTGACACCGTCGACGATCAGGCCCTCGGCGTCCGCGACCACCGTCAACGTGTGCCAGGGTCCGACCTTCGAGGTGCTCACGCATCCGATCGTCGCCCGAGCGACGGTGGTCGGCTTCTCGCGCAACGCGTCCGCGACCGTCCTCCCGTCGAGCGTCACGTCGGCGGTGACGATGCCCTCCGACGGCGCCCCGAGCACGCAGACCTTCACCCCCTTGCCCGCCTTGAACTGGAGCCGCATCTTGGCGCCGGCCGCGGCCGAGAGATGACGGGTGCCGAGGAACGCCTTCGCGACACCCGCCTCCCCCGTCCATGACACCTCCGAGGGGCCGTAGGTCACTCGGTCGCCCATGTCGTCGAAGGGAAAGGTCACCCTCGGGCGCGACGACACCCGGTCGTTGCCCTGTTTGTCGACCGCGACGATCTGGAACTCGTACGTGATCCCCTCCTGCCCGGTGAACGGCACCAGGAACGATCCGCGGGTGGTGCCCTTCTTCACGAGGCTCCACCCGTTCGTCCCGACGGGACGGGCCGAGAGCACCCACTTCGCCACCCCCGACGCATAGCCACCGACGTCGCTCACCTTGAAGGGGAGCTTCGTCGTGAGGGTCGTAGAGGTGAGGGTCGACGGGTCGGGGATGGCGCCCCAGTTGATCGCCGGCGCAGCCAGATCGTGCAGGATCGTCGAGTCATTCGGGAGCCAGTCCAGACAGGGGTCCTTCTTCGAGCACGGCGCGGCACGCCACACCGTCCACACCGCGAACCGGTAGTTCAGCGTGCTGCCTGTGGCGGCCGTCGGCACCTTGATCTGCACAGCGTTGCTCGCCAGGCGCGACGCGCCGACGGTCCGGATGAAGTTCCCGTTCCCGTCGGTGAGCACCCCGCGCATCTTGCCTTCCGCGTAGAAGATGTAGACGGTCCGCTGGAACGACCCGCTCCCGGTGTCGAAGCCCACCCGGAACCAGCCGGTGTCGCCGTCGATCTGGGCGTTCGAGAACGCGGTGTGGGTCGCGATCTTGAAGATCTGCAGACCGGAGCCGTGCGAGACCTGCACGCTCTTCAGGTCGAGCGGGAACGCGACGTCGTTGCCGTCGGTCCGCGAGATGGTGTTCGCCCCCACAGGCGCGCTCGCGAGCGGCAGCAGCAGCGCGGCGGCCAGGAGCGTAGCGGTTGTCCGACGAACGGTCACGGGAGCCTCCTCGCAGATCGCCGTTGCCCGTGAACGCTATGTCGGAAGGGCGGTCCCGCGCAACGGGTCGAACGGCCCGTCAGACCTCTGCCACGACGGGAGCGAGCGCGCCCCAGTTCTGCTCGCCGAACTCGATCACCACGAGACCGACGTCGGCGAGCTCGAGGCCGGCAGGGAACGCGGCCGTGAGCGTGGCGGAACCGCCATCGGCAACCGGTGCCGAGCCGGCGATGTCGGCGTCGACCCGCTGCTGGGTCTGGGTGACGGCGTACAGACCCGGATCGCCCAGCTCTTCTCCCGAGCCGTTCTCGACGGTCAGCTCTCCGGAGTCCCAGGTGAAGCTCACGGTCACATCGTGGTTCTCGTAGGTCCACTCCCCCGGGACGAACTCGACGGGGACGTCGACCGTGGGCAGGGCCGTGGGACCGGTCGTGGCGTCGGGCTGCGTCGACGGGGTGTCGTCGCCGGTGCACGCGCCCGCCACTCCGGCGAGGGTGAGGACGAGGACGGAACGGGTCAGGATGCGCACGGGTGCGGCATGATACGCGAGCCGACCCCGACCCGACGGGCGGGCGGCGCCACCGCCATGCAGCAGATCGAGCTTCGACGTCACGCGCCCCGGGACCCCGCTGCCGACCGCCTCTCGGCGGCAGGCCGGAGCGTGGCCGAGGACGTCGGCCGGGCGCAGTCGGGGGTGGACTACGTGGCCGTCTTCGTCTCACCTGCCGCTCGAGCGGCCGAGACGGCGGCCTGGTTCCTCCGTGGGGCCGGTGTGCAGCTCCCCGATCACGCCGTGGTGCCCGGGCTCGGAGGTCGGGACGCCACGGGCGGATCCCCGGAGGGCATGGCGGCCGGCGTCCGGACGCTGTTCGAGCAGATGCCGGAGGAAGGGCGCGCGCTCGCGATCAGCCACACGCCGCTGGTGGAGCGGGCGGCCTTCGGACTCACGGGGCGGGAGGTCGAGCCGATGCGCGAGTGCGAGGGGATCCTCGTCTCGCGCCACGAGGACGGCCGCATCCAGGTCGAGGAGCTGCGGCTGGCTCCGCCGGACCCGGCATGAACCCGCGGCTTCCCCGGTGGCATCCGCGTGATGCTAGGGGAACCCCCTTCGGGCGATCCGCGTCGCGCCGGCGCTCCTGCTGCTCGCGATCGTGGTCGTGTTCGTGGGGCAAGAGGCGCGACCGGCCGTCGAGTCGTCAGAAGAAGAACGGCGCCCACGGCGCGACACCGGTCGCGAACATCGCGTCGGCGAGGGCGAGCGCCGCAGGATCGCGGACCTCGACCCGCCCGGCGTTCGCCAGCGCAGACCAGGTCGCACCTCCGAGCGAGACCGAGCCGACCTCGTTCACCGAGCACACGAGAAGGGGGTCGGCGTCGGTGCGATCGCACGTGGCGCGTCCGCCGTCGACCCGCAGCGCGAAGACGCCGCCGATCTCCGCCGCGAACGGGTCGGTGACGCCGAGCACGAGGGCTCCGTCGACGGTGTACGCACGCCTCGAGAGCGCGGACGCGACGTCGAGAGGTCTCACGTAGAGCGCGTCGAAGAGCCGGGCACGTGCGGCCCGCGTCTCCTCGAGCTGCCACCGTAACGGCTCGTCCACCGGACGGTCGCTGGTCGTGACGTTCGAGACGAGGTCGACGTCGAACAGGTACCGCCACATCGAGGTGTTCGCCCGAGGCCCGAGCGCGATGAGCTGCTTCAGCTTGAGCTCGACGTGCGGGAGCCCCTTCGGCCACCGGTGCTTCGTCCGGTAGACGGCGAACGCGTCGGGTGTGCCGTCGTCGCCTTCGTGCACGACGTAGAAGCACGGCTCGTCCTTCTTCTCGGCGAGCAGCCACGAGAAGGTCGTCACGTCGTGCACGGTGGCGCCGGGACGACTCGAAGTGAACCGCTCGTACACACCGTGCATCACCGGCAGGGCATCCTCGCGCGCGAGCAACCGCACCCGCCCGCTGGACTCGAGGCCGTCGACGAACCGCACCCGGTCGAGCTGGATGTCGAGCTCCAGACCCTGCGTCGCGAGCCCGAACCCGAAGCGACCGTAGATCGCCGCTTGCGAGGCGAACAACGATGCGAAGGGCTCCCCGCGTTCCCGTGCCTGCTCGAGGATGCGTCCGAGCAACGTGGTGGTGATCCCGCGACGGCGATGCGTCGGCAGCACCCCCACGGTGGTCACGCCCGCCATCCCCACCGCCGACCCCCCAGGCACGACGGTCCGCAGCGAGTAGGTGCCGGCGCATCCGACGATGCGTCCTTCGTCGAACGCCGCCCAGGTCCGATCGGGCTCGATCAGGGCCTTGTCGACCTCGAGATCGTGTTCCTCGGCCCTCGGCTCACCGAACGCGTTCGAGAGCGTGGTGGAGAAGGCCTCGAACTCCTCGGGCTCGATCGTTCGGAACTCCATGAGGCGAGCCTACCTGGGGTCACAGGCCACTCGATGCAGCGCGGACCGTGCCGGCTCGCGCGACATGTCGGCAGCTCCCGGCGGTGCGGTCAGAGCAGGGGGTCGAGCCCCGCGGTGAGGCCGGGGCGTCCGGCGACCGCACGGATCGCCAGCAGGACCCCGGGCATGAACGAGGACCGGTCGGTCGAGTCGTGGCGGATCGTGAGGGTCTGGCCGGGGCCTCCGAACAGCACCTCCTGGTGCGCGAGCATTCCCGGCAAGCGCACGCCGTGCACCCGAACCCCCTCCACGTCGGCACCGCGCGCCCCCGGGTGCGCGTCGTCACCGCCCGGTGCTCGCCAATCGCCGCGACGAGCCGCCGCGATCGCTCTCGCCGTCGAGATCGCGGTGCCGCTGGGGGCGTCCGCCTTCCGGTCGTGATGCAGTTCGATCACCTCGGCCGCATCGAAGTGTCGAGCGGCCTCGGCTGCGAAACGCATCATGAGCGCGGCGCCGACGGCGAAGTTCGGGGCGACGATCACGTTGGCGTCCGCGGTGTCGGCGAGCGACCGGAGCTCATCGAGGTCATCGGCCGCGATCCCGGTCGTGCCGATCACGATGTGGATACCGTTGGCCAGGCACCATCGCGCATTGTCCATCGCCGCGCCCGCGAGCGTGAAGTCGACGGCCACCTCCGCACTGGCGTCGGCGAGGGACTCGATCGGTCCGTGGACGAGCGTGCCTTCGACCGTCTCACCGATGTGCGAGGGGTCCACAGCCGCGACCAGCTCGAGGTCGCCGGCGCCGCCAACGGCCCCGCAGACCACTCGCCCCATGCGACCGGCGGCGCCCAGGACGCCGACCCGGATCATCCCCGGACCTCCCCGAGCGATGACGGCGCAACCCGACCGAGCACCGTGAGGGTCATCGGTTGGGACAGTACCCGGTGCGCCACCCGGTGCGCATCGTCGAGGGTGACGGCGTCGAGCCGGCGCAGCGACTCGCCGACCGTGAGGATCTCGCCGTGGGAGATCTCGGATTTCCCGAGGCGCGACATGCGTCCACCGGGGTCCTCGAGCGACAGCACCGTCGAGCCTTTCACGTGCCCCTTCGCACGTTCGAACTCCTCCGAGGTGAGACCGCCGTCGCGCACGTCCTCGAGCTCGCGCCGCATCAGCGCGACGACCTCCTTCGCGCGGCCGGGCGTGGTGCCCGCGTACGCGCTGAAGATGCCCGCCTCCGTGTACTGCACGTGGTAGCTGTACGCCGTGTAGGCGAGGCCGCGCTTCTCGCGGATCTCCTGGAACAGCCGCGACGACATGCCACCCCCGAGCACCGTGTTGACGATCAGGAACGGGAATCGGTCGGGGTCGGTGCGCGGCAGCCCGTTCGTGCCGAGCACGACGTGCGCCTGCTCCGTCTTCCGCCGCTTGACGACCGTCGCGCCGCTCGGCCTCGGAGGCCTGGCGTGCGACCGCAGGTTCCAGGCCGAGGCCTGACCCTCACGGAGCTCCCGCCCGACCTCCATCCGGTCGCGCAGCATCCGAACGACGTCGTCGTGACGCGCGTTGCCGGCCACCGCGACCACGAGATGTCCGGGAACGTACCGGCGCCCGTAGAAGCTCCGGACCGAGGTGCGCGTTGCCGCACGGATCCGCTCCTTCGTGCCGAGGATCGGTCGCCCCAGCGGGTGCCCCGGCCACAACGTCTCGGTGAACAGGTCGTGCACGACGTCTTCGGGCGAATCCTCGTGCATGTCGATCTCCGACAGGATCACCTGAGCCTCCGCCTCGAGGTCGGTCTGGCGGATCGTGCTGTGCTGCAGCATGTCGGCGAGATGCTCGACCGCCATCTCGAGGTCGCGGTCGAGCACCCTCGCGTAGTAGCACGTGTACTCCTTCGCGGTGAAGGCGTTCACGTCTCCGCCGATCGCGTCGAAGTCCTCCGCGATCTGCAGGGCGGTGCGGTTCTTCGTTCCCTTGAACAGCAGGTGCTCGAGGAAGTGGCAGTGACCGCTGATCGCCGGACGCTCGTCACGCGAGCCGGCGAGCACCCAGAAGCCGATCGAGACGGAGCGGACGCCGGGCATCCGCTCCGTCACGACACGCAGGCCGGAGCTGAACTCCGAGCGCGTGATCGGCATGGTCGTGCGGCTCAGCTGCTCGAGCCGGAGTCGCCGCCACCCTCACGGTCGCGGAACCGCTTCCCGTGACGGTCGCCGCGGTCGCCTCGGTCGCGACGCGGACGCTCGCCGCCGCCGCCACGCGGACGGTCACCGCCGGTCTCGACCTCCTGGCCCTCCGGCACCTCCCACTCGGGTCCGACCGGCTTGAGGCTGATCTTGCCCTGCGGATCGATGTCCTCGACAAGCACCGTCAGGTCGTCGCCCTCCCTGATCGCCTCCTCGACGCTCGACAGGCGCTTGCCGCGCCCGAGCTTCGAGATATGAACCAGGCCGTCGCGGCCGGGCACCAGGTTCACGAACGCGCCGAACGTGGTGGTCTTCACCACGCGTCCCTCGTAGGTCTCGCCCACCAGGACCGGGCGCGGGTTCGCGATCTCGTCGATCATGCGAGCGGCCTCGTCGGTTCCCTCGGCGTCGTGCGAGCCGATGAACACCGTGCCGTCGTCCTCGATGTTGATGTCGGCACCGGTCAGGGCGATGATCTCGTTGATCTTCTTCCCCTTCGGGCCGATCACCTCGCCGATCTTGTCGACGGGGATCTGGATCGTGATGATCCGCGGCGCCTTCGCGCTCACCTCGTCGCGCGGCGCGGGGATCGCGGCGAGCATCACCTCGAGGATCTGCAGCCGAGCCTCCTTCGCCTGCTGCAGGGCACCGCCCAGGATGTCGGCCGGCATGCCCGCGACCTTCATGTCGAGCTGGATCGCAGTGACGAAGTCCTCGGTGCCCGCGACCTTGAAGTCCATGTCGCCGAGCGCGTCCTCGGCGCCGAGGATGTCGGTGAGGGTGATGTACTTCCCGTCGTCCGCGATCATGCCCATCGCGATACCGGCCACCGGGGCCTTGATCGGCACGCCGGCGTCCATCAGCGACAGGGTGGAGCCGCAGACGCTCGCCATGGACGTGGAGCCGTTGGACGACATCACGTCGGAGACGAGCCGCAGCGCGTACGGGAACTCCTCCTCGTTCGGGATCACGGGGATCAGCGCCCGCTCGGCGAGCGCGCCGTGCCCGATCTCGCGCCGGCGGGGCGAGCCCACACGGCCCGTCTCACCGGTGGAGTAGGGCGGGAAGTTGTAGTGATGCATGTAGCGCTTCGAGTCCTCGGGGTCGAGGGTGTCGATCATCTGCGTCATGCGCAGCATGCCCAGGGTGGTGATGTTGAGGACCTGGGTGTCGCCGCGGTTGAACAGGGCCGACCCGTGGGCACGCGGCACCAGGTTCACTTCGGCCGACAGCGGCCGGATGTCCTTGGCGCCTCGACCGTCGAGCCGAACGCCCTGCTCCACCACACGGCGACGCATGACCTTCTTCTGCAGCGACTTCCACGCGGCCGAGAACTCCTGGCCGCGTGCCGCGAGCGCATCCTCGCCGAGCGCAGCGGCGAGCGTGCCCCTCGCTTCCTCCTTGACCGCGCTGAAGGCGGCGTCGCGAGCTTCCCGGTCCGGCACGATGGCCGCCTCGAGCTTGCCCGCGAACCCCTCGTAGAGCGGGCTCCAGATGTCGTCGCCGTACAGCGGCGTCGGCTCCCACTCCATCTCCCCCACCCCGTGGGCGGCGATGAACTCTTCCTGGAACGCGATCAGCTGGGCGATCTCGGACTTGGCGACCTCGAGCCCCTGCGCGACGACCTCTTCGGTCGGCGCGAGAGCGTCGCCGCCGCCGGAGAGCAGAGGCCAGGCGTTCTCGGGCGCCTCACCCTCGATCATGAGGACGTCGACGCCGCCGTCGGCCTTCGAGCCCGCGACCACGATGTCGAACGTCGCCTCGTCGACCTCCTGGAAGGTCGGGTTGACGATCCAATCGCCGTGGATCAGACCGAGACGCACCGCGGCGACCGGGCCGTCGAACGGCAGACCGGCCAGGCCCACGGCGCAGGCAGCTGCGTTCATCGCGGGGATGTCGTATGGGTTGGCCATGTCGACCGACAGCACGGTGACCACGACCTGAACCTCGTCGCGGAATCCCTCCTTGAAGGTGGGGCGCAGCGGGCGGTCGATCAGGCGGGCGGTGAGGATCGCCGTCTCTCCCGGCCTGCCCTCCCGCCGGAAAAACGAGCCGGGGATCTTCCCGGCCGCGTAAGCCCGCTCTTCGACGTCGATCGTGAGCGGGAAGAAATCGATCCCCTCGCGGGGGCTGGAGCGGACACAGGTCGCGATGACCTGGGTCTGCCCATAGGTGACGACGACGGCGCCGTCGGCGAGCTTCGCGAGCTTGCCGGCTTCGAACGTCATCTCGTGCGCGCCGACCTGGCGCGAGCGGGTGGTGACCATCCGGTCGGTTCCTCCTCGGTTCCTTGCGGCGCGACGCGCGCCGCGGCGTGAAGGGGAGTCGGCCGGTTGTCAGTGGTGAACCTCCGAGCGTGACCCGACATGTTCGGGGCTCGGAAGCTCGCGACTGAGAACCGACCGGGCGGGGCTGCCCCTTCGGTCAGCCTGGGTGAGGTCTTACGGCATCAGCCTCCTCGGCGCGGACCGAGCGCCCCTGGGGGCGCCCTTCCCGTCGTTCTTCAGCGACGCAGACCCAGCTTCGCGACGATGTCGCGGTAACGCTGGATGTCCTCGCGCTTCAGGTACTCCAGCAGCCGGCGGCGGCGACCGACGAGCATCAGCAGGCCGCGACGGCTGTGGTGGTCGTGTTTATGCAGCTTGAGGTGGTCGGTCAGATCCGAGATCCGACGGGTGAGAACCGCGATCTGCACCTCGGCGGAGCCTGTGTCGCCGGTCGAACGGGCGTGCTCCTGGATGATCTGGGTCTTGTCGTCTTTGGTCAGCGTCATGGTCAGTCGTCAAGGCTACCAGTCGCATCAGACCCCTGACCTGCGGCATCGTCATTGGCGGCCACGATCACGCCGGTCCCCCAGGAGGATCGTGATCGCTCCCGCGACCCGAGCATGCCCGATCGGTGTACTCGGTGGCGAACGAGCACATCAGCGGGCTCGCGGCGTCAGACGCCCAGGTGCCCCACCTGATGACCGCCGGGTTCCTCGCGTTCGGCGCGTGCACCGTGGTGTTCGCCTCCGAGCTCGAACGCCGCCTCTCGGCCGGGAGACGGCAACCCGGTCTCGGGCCGGCGCTGATGGCCGGCTCGGGGCTGGCGATGGTCGCGGCAGGCGTGTTCCGGCGGGACCGGATCTCGAACTACCCGATGCCGGGCGAGCCCCACGAGCCGCAGTCGTGGCGCAACGGCGTGCACGACCTCGCGGCGGTGAGCTCGGCCGGCATGGGGATCGCCGCCCTCCTGGCCCTCGCCTGGCGGTTCTCGGAAGACCCGCAGTGGCGCCCGTACGCGCGGCCCGCGTTGGCCGCCGCGACGGCGAGCGGGGCGCTCTCGAGCTGGTTCGTCCGCGACGTCACGCGGCCCGGCAACGGGATCGTCCAACGGGCGAGCATCACGATCCCGCTCGTGTTCATGGCGAGAGTCGCGTTGAAGATGCTCCGCGCGCACGACTGAACGACTCACCGCTCAGCGCAGGACGCCGTCGGGCACCAGTTCGCGCGCCCGATCCACGTCCTCGGCGATCGCCGCCACAAGCTCCTCGATCGAGTCGTACCGCTCCTCGTCGCGGAGTCGGCCCCAGAACTCGATCGACAGCGGCTCGCCCGGAAGCTCGTCGCCTTCGTACTCGAGCAGGAACGCCTCGACGTGCAGCGGCTCCACCCCGAAGGTCGGGTTCGTGCCGACGTCGAGCGCCGTGCGGTAGCGGCGCCCCCGATGCTCGGCGACCCCCGCGTAGATCCCTTGACCGGGCAGCAGCAATCGCGGCCACGTCCGCAGGTTCGCGGTCGGATAGCCCAGGCTCTTGCCCCGGCCGTGGCCGGTGACGACCTCGCCGTCGAGCACGAATCGGCGCCCCAGCGCCCGCGCCGGCCATGCGAGGTCGCCCCGCGAAAGAGCCTCGCGGATCGACGTCGACGACACTGGGCGCCCGTCGAGCTCGAACAGGCCGACGGTCTCGGCCGTGAGCCCATGCGGTTCGCCGAACTCCGGCAGGTTCTCCATCGTGCCGAACGCCTTGAACCCGAACGTGAAATTCGCCCCCATCGCCGCGTGGCGGGCGCGGACCCCGTGAACCAGGATGTCGCGCACGAAGTCTTCCGCCGGGATCAGCGAGAAGTCCCGATCGAAGGTCAGAACCACGAGGATCTCGATACCGGTCTCGGCGATCAGCTCGGCCTTGCGCTCCACCGTCGTCAGCAGCCGCGGCTCGCTGCCGGGCGAGAGCACCTCGCGCGGGTGCCGGTCGAAGGTGATCGCGACCGGTCGGAGCCCCGACTCGCGGGCGTGCTCGACGACCCGCGCGAACACCGCCCGATGTCCGAGGTGCACCCCGTCGAAGAACCCAACGGTGACGACACTCGGCTCGCTCTCGAGCGGGAGAGCGGCGAGGCCTCGGACGATCTCCATCGCCGGAGGCTACCCGAGGGTGCCGGCCATCAGCAGCGTGAGACCCGCGACGGCCGACCCGATCCCCGCGCCTCCCACGAGGTCGAGCGGGAGGTGTACACCCACGTACATCCTCCCGAAGGCCGTCACGGCCGCGAGGACCAGTACGAGAGCCCACCACCAGCCGCCAAGCATGGTGCCCAGCACGATGGCGAGCGCCATCGAGGTCGCTGCGTGCCCGGAGGGGAACCCGCTCCCGCCCTCGTGCGGGCCGCGAAGGCTGACATCGTGCTGCAGCGCGTGTTGCGGACGGTCGCGCGCGGCGATCCGCTTCACGATCTTCGCGAGGACCCACGAACAGGTCCCCGCGGCGAAGACCGCGATCGCACCGGTGTGCCGTCCCGTCGTCCACGCGATCGTCGCGAGCACCGGCGTCGTGATGTACGTACCGAACTGCATCGGTACGTACACGAAGAGGAACCACCGGTCGGGGGCGCCGTTGACTCGGCGGAACAGCGATCCCTCGCGGGCAGAGACCCCTCGCACGGCGATCGTGGCCGAGACGATCACGCCGGATACCCCGATCGCGGACAGACCGAGACACGTCGTGACCGTGGGCATCGCCCGCACGATAGCGAGCCCGGACCTCGTGAGGGTGCGTTACGGTTCGCGGGACGCGGCCGATGTCGAAAGGGGGTCCGATGAAGCGACCGGGCGGGGTGACGTTCGCGGGATGGTTGATCGGTTTCAACGCCTTCGGCCTGTGTGCGAGCGGCGCGATCTTCCTGTTCGTCGTCTCGTCGAACGAGACCCGGCTGGCCGAGTCGGGCCTGAACTCCGGCGTCGCGATCCTCATGGGGTT
>Ga0214473_10004694_pt1 | contig 16421 bp, 15 predicted proteins | sample RVTome_7_FD_203509 | JGI IMG/M metagenome (GOLD analysis project Ga0214473, IMG submission 203509) | Soil microbial communities from uranium-contaminated site in the Upper Colorado River Basin, Wyoming, United States - RVT98D197 | ecosystem: Environmental > Terrestrial > Soil > Contaminated >... | reverse complement strand
GACGTTCGTGCCGGGCACCGGGCCCGGTTCGACATAGAAGACGTACCCGACGTCGTCGGCCATCTGCCTCAGGTACTCAAGATCGGTTCCCTGCTGCGCGGGAATGCGCTCGATCGGAATCGACACGTCGGAAAACAGAACCGGGATCGGCAGCGGGATCACTCCGAAGGCTGCGTACCTGGCGCAGATCAGGGCCACCCGCGCCTCGATGGGCATGGCGGGGTAGGGGAGTCCGCTGAAATCCATCATGTCCATCACCTTGGTCAGGTCCTCGCCCGTCACGGTGATGGTCCCCGGCGAGCCGTTCCCGCCCGGCTGCACCTCCACGTTCGTCATCACGCCGTCGAAGAGCGGCTGAGGGGTGCCGTTGAGCGTGACGATGAGCAGCACACGGAGAGGTGGGGTTGCGACGTTCGTGTTTTTTCCCGCCGCGATGAGGAAGATAGTGTTCAGTTCGGACTTGCTGTTGATACGGAACGAGAGCTGGAACCCGCTGGCCGAGCCGGCAGCCGTGGTCACCGTGACACTGTCCAGCGCGTCGATCAGCAAGCGTGGGACGGGCACCGGCAACACCGGCCCCATCATCAACGTCAGACGGATGCCCTCATGCATCCGGGCCCCCGGGTATCCCTTCCGGCAGGGTAATGCGCAAACGCGACCCCACCGTCTCGATCAGCTCATCCGGCCGCATGGCGCCGTTGGCATCGCACAATCGCCAGAACTGCTCCGGATCGCCCAGGTACCGGGCCGCCAGGTTGTCGAGCCGGTCCCCTTCCGAGACCGCATGTTCTCGAAGCGTGGCGAATTTCTCCGGCGCCGGAACGAAGCGGCGCGTCACGTACGTCACCTCCAGACCGTCGGCGCGGGTCCACCGGGCCGTGGCCAGTCCGTAGTAGCGGCTGGTCGGCGCGAAGGACGCATTCTCCAGCGAGCTTGCCTGCAAGAAGGCCTTCAGGGCGTCCGTCATGGAATGCCTCCAATGCCCAGCGCGTCGAAGGTGCCGACCGCGACCTTGGCGGCCAGCTGCTCCTTGGCCTGCAGGTAGCTCATGAAGAGGCTGCCGCCCTTGTGGTTGAAGCCGAGGTCGTCCACCGACAGCACCCGCAGGCCCAGGCTCACCTTGGCGCGAATGGGGTTGAGCGACGGATCGAAGGCCTCTTCGGCGATGCTGAAGTCCGTGACCCGCACCGGAACGATCCGGCTCTTGCTCCAGACGAAAAGCGCCAGCGGCGATTCCATCGGCGCGATCTCGAGTGTCCCGGCGTTCGCGAGGGCGTTGTTCGCGATGAGCCGACTGCTGGACGGATGGACCAGGGACTCCAGCACCGCCAATTGCGGCTGGATGCCGAACTCGACGGCGGTCTTGTTCTGATCGGGAAACTCGAGCTGATCGGTCGCGTCGATCTCCGCTTCGAGCTTGAACGTCTCCACCGCCGGGCCCTTAAGCCTCAGAGCTTCCGCACGATCGGCGCCTTCTCCGGGACCCTGCGGCTGCAGCGTGCGCGTGAGCGAGTCCGGGTTGTACTGCAACGATATGATGCGCAGCACCTGCGCGGACGCGGCGTCGATGAGGACGATGCCGCCTTTGAGGAGCTTGGGAGAGTTGGGGAAGGTGGTCATGGGCAACACCCATCTACGGCAATAACCAGGCCAGTCGAGCCGCAATGGCATTCAACACATCGTCACGAACCAGCCCATGAAACAGTTGAAATCCCGACAGACCGCCACGGATCGCTTTGGTTCCCTGTTCAGTGAGGGGGAAACCTGGTGGCGCAACGCCCAGCCAGTCCGTAGCAACACGACTGACTACAACCTGCCTAGGCTGAAACACGCGACCGTTGATCATGATCGGTACCTGTCTGAACCTTTCGAAATCCCCTCCCAACTGTCCAAGAAATTCACCTTCGTGTCGTACAAGCCCACGCAGGGTACCCGGCGATTTCGACTCGAAGACGGTGAGGATTCGCACCCGATCACCTTGAATGGCAACAATCGCTCCATCGGCCAGTTCCTGGAACGCACCTCGACTTGTGCGAGTCGGCGCAAGTCCCCGAATATCTCGCACAAACTGGATGGCGCTCGAGGGTATATTCTCACTCGCCGCACGAGCCATTGCTCGCTGCATCGTGTTTGAGAACTCAGGCGCAAAGGTGAAAAGCTCCTCTGCGATCTTGCCCTTCACCGATCTTAGATCGCGACGATGGATCCTGGCATAATCCAGTAGACGCGTCCAGGTGTCTTCACCCACTCGACTTAGCACCGACCTCTCGGCAGCAGTGATATTCGGAATCGTATCCAACGCTAGACGATCAATAGTGCGAGCGGCCTGAGTCGTCACTCTCGCCGCGGTTGGTGACGCAGCGCTCGCTGATGTTCCCGCTGCCCCCGAGGTCGGCGTTTCGGTCCGAGGCGCGAGTCCTTCCATGTTCCTCACTTCTTGCTCGGTGAGCCTCTCGCCGCTCCTAGCCCTTTGAGGGGCCGCAGCGGCCCCTGGACCGTGAGCCGCGGGGCCCGTACCGATGCGTCCGTACGGTGTTGCGCGTAGACCAGGTCCGCTGCCAGGCGGCACTCTCCCGCCCCCCGCCAGGGTCCTTTCAGAGAGCATAGCCTCGGCCGTCGCCTCCATGCCTCCGACCACGCGCCTGATGAGTGTTTGGACTCGCTCGACCAGTCTGCCCAGCGATTCAAAGAGCCCTCCGAAGATCTTAAGAGCCACGCGACCGCACGATTTCACCACACCCCACAGCTTGCCTGTGATCTCTCCCAGCCAGCGAAATACGCGCAAGGCTTCGGAGGCCAGCAATCGCCCTCCTTTAGCCACCGCCGATCCAATCGCCTTCAACGCGGTGCCAATGCCTTCGGTCGCTACTGCCAGCAGCACCTCGAAAAGAACCACACCAACGGCATATCCAACGCTTTCACCAAACTTGCGCCATGGCAGCTCAAGGAAGTTGAAGATTTTCGCCGCGAGCGTGCGACCGGCTTGTCGTGCCATGGCTTGCGACTGTTCCACCAGCCTATCGAGCATCGCCCGTAGAGCTTGGATGCCCTCGCGAGGACTAGCTATGAACTCTTGGAGTGCGACGCTGAACTGCGTTCTCACCTCTGCCAAACGCTCACTCAGTTCATGCGCCTCGGCCCGAATCTGGCCGAAGTTCCGCACCATTCCCTCTCCATGGGCAAGCAACCAGGAGATCGCCTGCCACTGCACTCGAAGTCCCAGTGTCAGTAAGTCGAGAATGCCTTTGACTGAATCCCAAAGGCCCAGGCCGATGCCCATTGAGCAACCCTTGAAGTAATCCCACTGGCCCTCCAGGTCGTGGCTGAGTTCCAGGAATCGCGCCACTACTCGCTGCTTTCGCTCGTCTGTCTGACCCCTCACACCCTCAACGACACCGCGCAAGGCCTCCCTCAGCAAACGCCACGTCGTCCCGCCCACCAGGCTGCTTGCCATAGCACCAGTGATTCGGCTGTCCAGAAACCCTAGTGATACCGCAGGCTGATCAGGTGAATTCCCGGTGCGTTCAGTACGCTGCACCATTGGGCTTGCGGCCTTCTCCACGGTCCCGCTAGCCTCTCCGCAGGCCACTCGCCACGCGGTTCCCTTGGCCGTTTGTTCGTGACCGTCGTTCTTGGCAACAAGTATGGGAGGTGTCTTTGCAGAGACGCGGGACTGCTGCACGACGTGAGTGAGCTCGTGCGCCATTAACGCTCTGCCCCTGCTCGTCTCCGGAGCATGTTGACCGACGTCAAAGACGATGTGCCGACCCGCGGTGTAAGCCAACGCGTTGACGCTCATCGCGGACTTTGCCGCCTCCGAATCGGCATGCACCCTTACACCGCTGAAGTCGTGTCCGAAGCGTGGTTCCATGAATGCGCGCGTCACCACGTCCAGCGGCTGGCCTGGCGACCGCAGCACTTCGTGCACGAGCGACGGCACGGCGGTCGGCTCGGGCTGAGACTCCGGCCTAAGTTGCAGCTGCCTCGTGGGGCACTCGGGGCGCGCGCCCTTGCGATGCAGCAGTGAACCCACGCTCGGCCCGGAGCCGAGGGCCCGGCGTTTGGCGACAGCGTCCTGCTGCAGCACGGTGCCGCTCATACCTTCATCCGCCTTCTCGTGCCTCGCGCGACTTCGACGCCGACTTGCTGCGGGCTCGCGCCTGGGCCGACGTGTACGCGCTCGGCCCGCGAGAGAGGAACGTTTCCCCAGACAGCGGATTGCGTGCCCGCCTGCAAACCGGTAAGAACCTCGACGAGGCCTTGCTGCAGGCCGGTGGCTATTGCATGCCGGTCCTCGTGCCGGAAGCCCCGCAGCACCAGCCGGTCGATGTGCACGATCACCCGCTTCACACCCATCCCCTCGTCTCCGAGTCGGTCAGCGACCGCTCGCGCTTCGCAGCCTCGGCCCGAGCTGCCTGGAGGAGGTGCGGCATGCGGACAGGCTGCCCCTCCTCCGACGCCAAGGACGCCGCGTTGAGCGCGACGTTGCGGATGTGTCCGCTGGCCACGTTCAGTCGAGCAGTGATTCTGAAGTCCGTGACCCGCACCGGCACGATTCGGCTCTTGCTCCAAACGAAAAGCGCCAGCGGCGATTCCATCGGCCCGATCTCGAGCGTCCCGGCGTTGGCGAGCGCGTTGTTCGCTATCAAGCGGCTGCTCGGCGGATGGACTAGGGACTCCAGCACCGCCAATTGCGGCTGGATGCCGAACTCGACGGCGGTCTTGTTCTGATCGGGAAACTCGAGTTGATCGGTTGCGTCGATCTCCGCTTCGAGCTTGAAGGTCTCCACCGCCGGGCCCTTGAGCCTCAGAGCTTCCGCACGATCGGCGCCTTCTCCGGGACCCTGCGGCTGCAGCGTGCGCGTGAGCGAGTCCGGGTTGTACTGCAACGATATGATGCGCTGCACCTGCGCGGACCCGGCGTCGATGAGGACGATGCCGCCTTTCAGCAGCCGCGGGCATCCGGGAAAACCGCTCATTTCCGATAGCTCCCATTGCTGAACCAGTAGTAAAGGGCCTTCGCGTTCGCCTTCAGATACTCGGGATCGGTCAGCCAGAGGGAGTAGGCTTCCGCGAAGAACTCTTCGGGTTTGTCCGGCCAATTCTCTCTCGCGTACTTGGTGAAGGGTTCGATCTTCTTGCTGGTCACGAAATCGACGAACAGGCGCACCCGCTTCGGCTGCTCCGCCGCCTGCACGAGGGTACGCACCGCCGCCAGCCACTTGTCCTGGGCCAGGTCCGCTGCCTCGTACTTGGCCAGTGCTGGGTTATCCGGCGTGGCCGCGGTAAGGTTCTCCCGCTTGCCGTTCCTCGCGTCGATCGCGGCCTGGGCGTCCTCATCGAGCATTCCCATTTCCGCCTCGGGATCCTTGGCCGACTTGTGGAAAGCGGCGATAGCCGTGGCGCAGTCGTCCACCGCCGAGCGATAGGCCACGCTTGCGCTCCTCTCGTCGTCCTTGAGCTTGGTACTGACAGCCGTCTTGCGTGCGGCTTCAGCTTCGCGCTTCCGTGTGTCGGCCGCGCTTTCCAGCATGCCTCTGGCCGTGGCAGCCGTCTTCAGTTTCCTTTTGCCGGTTTCCTTCCCGGTTGCAGCTTCCACCGCGCCACGCCTCTTCGTTTCGTCGGCTTTGGCGGCACTCAACTCCTTCTTCTTCGCCGACACCTCTGCTCTCTTGGCGGCCACTTCCTTCTTCTTGGCGCCGAGATCGTTCTGGGCGGCCTTGATAGCGTCCTTGTCACCGCTCTTCTGCGTCTCGGTGACGGCCTTTCGGAGATCGTTGTACTCCACGACCAGGGCGCTGTATTCGTTAACCAGCGAGTTGTATTCCTCGACTAAGGCATTGGTGGCCTCCACCGCGGGGTTGAGCGCTTCAATCGCCTCGTTGCGCGCCGCGGTCGCCTCGAACTGGGCATTCGTCGTGTCGCGCAGGGCTTTGGACGCGACCGCGTGCCCGACCTCATGCACGATGGTGAGGAAGCTCGACGGCTCGGCGTTGGCGGCCCCGCCAACGAATCCCCTCGGCGAGGCCGGGAAAACGCCGTCTGCCAGGCGCAGAACCGCCTCGTTGACGACGGTCGTCTCTTCCACCGATTGTTCCGCAGCGAATTCGCCGGCTTCGTCGCCATCGATCGAGGCAACCCGTTCCAGATGGACCCCCTTGAGCGCAGCCCGATCCGATTTGGGCAGCAGCTTGAAGGCGGCGGCGACCTGGTTGAGCTCGGTCGGTTCCCAGTCCTTGTCGCCCTTGCGCACATCGGCAATGCCGTAGTTGTCCTTCAGTTCCTTCTCGACATCCTCACGTTTCGCGAACGCGGCCGGCATCGCCACGGCGCCGGCTGATAGGAGCTCGGCGCCAGCCTTGCCTGTGTCGTCTATGCGCACGGTGACCTTGCCGACCGGCGCGGCGCCGCCGACCGGCGGAGCCCAGCCGATCGGTGCCTGGATGTCCACCTCCTTGCTCCACTGATTCCTGCTGCCGACCTGGGAGAGGATGAACCACAGCATGATTTCCTCGTCACTGCCAACCTTCGCCCCGGAGACGCTTGCGGCGGTCAGCTCACCGTCCTTGATCTTGTCGTTGACCAGGTCCTTCGCCTCGTCGAGGGTCAGCGGCATGTCCGGGGGCGACAGGTCAAACTCGGTCGGATCGTAGATGAGCGGCTTGCTCGCAGAGTTGGGCGCGGGCCTGCGCTGCAGCCGCGGCCCCCCGGATTCCTGCTGGACGACATGTGCCAATTCGTGCGCCAGAAGCTTGCGTCCCCCCGGCGTATGAGGCGAATAGGCACCGTGCCCGAACACCAGGTCGGAACCCCAGGTGTAGGCCCGTGCACCGGCCGCCGCCGCTGCATTGGCGGCCTTTTCATCGACATGGACGCGCACGCGGCTGAAGTCGTGACGGAACTGCGAGCCGAAGTACCGGCGCAGGCTGTCCGGCAGTTTGCATCCTTGGGTGAACGACGGCGGCTGAGCGGCCGACTCTCGCCACGGCGCACCAGCCGATGGCAACCTCCGCAAGGCGTGTTCGGCCATGCGATCGGCTTCACGCTCGAGGATTTCGGCTGTGCCGAGTGAACGCTCCGATAGCGTGACCCGGGCGTTGCGTAGGGACGCCGTAGGGCGAGCGTTACACCCGTCGCCGACCGCGTGCGCTCTTTCCGTCGTTGCCGCGTGCTTGAGGGCCATGTGATCCGCGACACGGTCGGCCTCGTGTTCCAGCGCATGATCACTGGCGCCAATCACGCGCTTGCGCTGCAGCCTGCGTGAGTGGCATTCGTCGCACCTGTCCTCGAACGGTACCTTGGCTCCGCCACAGGCGCACTTGCGTTGGAGCAGGCTGAAAGCACTCGAAGGGTTCGCAGTCCGGGCCCCAGCGGAAGAGGTCCGCGAGAAGGCCGTCGCGACGCTCATGACTTGATCTCCCGGGCGATGTTCCGCGCGGCATGAGCGCCGACCTGGACAGGCCGGATGCTCGGCGTGATATGTATCCTTTCGGCTTCGAGGCGCACAGCGTCGCCCCTGGACGCGAGATGCTGGGCGACACTCGGCTCGGCGAGCACACGAGTCAGCTCCTGACGCAGCCCCTCCGCGAACTCGTGGCGATGTTCGGGGCTGACCCCATTCAGCACCAGCCGGTCGATGTGCACGATCACCCGCTTCACACCCACCCCCTCGTTTCTGCGTCGGTCAGCGACCGCTCGCGCTTCGCCGCCTCGGCCCGAGCAGCCTGGAGGAGGTGCGGCATGCGGACAGGCTGCCCCTCCTCCGCCGCGAAGAACGCCGCGTTGAGCGCGATGTTGCGGATGTGGCCGCCGGCCACGTTGAGCCGAGCGAGTTTGCCGTAGTCGACCCCGTCGAGGGGGGTCGCGGCCGGGAAGATGCCGCGCCAGATCAGCTCGCGTTGCGACTGATCCGGGAACGGGAACTGCACGACGAAGCGGAGCCTGCGCTGGAACGCGGTGTCGAGCGCCGTCTTGAGATTGGTCGTGAGGATCGCCAGTCCGCGGTAGGCCTCCATGCGCTGGAGCAGGTAGCTCACCTCGATGTTGGCGTAGCGGTCGTGGCTGTCCTTGACCTCGCTGCGTTTTCCGAACAGGGCGTCGGCTTCGTCGAAGAGGAGGATGGCGCCGGTCTCCTCGGCGGCGTCGAAGACGCGGCGCAGGTTCTTTTCGGTCTCGCCGATGTACTTGCTGACGACCGCCGACAGATCGATGCGGTAGAGCTCGAGACCGAGTTCCCTCGCAAGCACTTCCGCGGCCATCGTCTTTCCGGTCCCGCTCTCGCCGCAAAACAGCGCACTGATGCCCAGGCCGCGGGCGCTCTTACCGGCGAAGCCCCAGTCGTGGTAGACGCGGAGGCGATGCCGCACGTGGGAGGCGATCTGACGCAGCGTGGACTTCTGGGCCGCGGGGAGGATCAGGTCGTCCCACTGGGCCATGGGCTCGATGCGCTGCGCGAGGGCGTCGAACTCGGAGCCCCCTTCCTTGAGGACGGCTCGCCACGCGGTCCTATCCTGAGGGTCGTCTTTCCCGAGAAGAGGGGCGATCTGCGAGGCGGCGGCGGAGATGCTCCTCGCGCTGAGCCGGTACTGGCTGGCGATGCCGTCCAGCTCGCCGTCCAGTCGATCCCCTGCGGCGCCCAGAAGCGCGCGCCACAACCGCCGCTGCTCCGGGGCATCCGGACGGTCGACGCTGAACCGAAGCGTGGGCCTGCGGAACTGCAGCGGCTCCCGGCCGGCGACGACGACCAGCCCGCCGATCCGATCCACGAATCGCTGCACGACATCACGGGACGCGCCCTCCGCCCGCTCGATCAGGAGAGCGCCCCCCGAGAGTGCCGCTTCTTTCTGCCACAGCGTCGTCAGCGCATCCGACTCGTGGAGACTCGACGGCAGGTCGGCGGCGGCGATGGCGTGGAGGGCCGCCCCCAGTGTTTCCGCCGCGCGCGCGGCCACGTCCTCCTGGCCGTGAGGATCATCCCCGCTGAGCTGGACGACCGGAAGAGGGCCGTCCTGGGCCCCCAGCGATCGCGCGATCTCCTCGGCGATCCGTTGCTGTCCCTCGGCCATGACGCGCGGTGAACTCACGGGACGCAGCAGCGGCTGCAGCCGGGTGTCCAGGTAGTTGACCCCCGCCAAGTAGTGCAAGACGCGCTCGTCCACGCGGAGCCGGACCGCGGTGAGCCCGACGCTCTCGTCGACCTCGACGAGCCGCCAGCGGCGAAGCGGCCGAACCGGAGCGAGGGCGCTCCAGTGCGGATCCGGGAGGACGGCGAGGGCGAGGCCGAAGGTGGCCCATGGCCGCTGCGGCTGCCCCAGCGCCTCGCCGCACCGCGCCGCGAGCTTCGCGTCCATCTCGACGCCGGCGCCAAGCAGCAGGACGTCTCTCTCGAACGGGCTCAGCCCAAACGTCTGCGCCAGGGCGTCGATTGCCGCCGGCCCCGGGAGGTCCCGCCGAGCGGCCTCCAGGTCCTCCGCCGCTCGGCCGGAGTCCCCGTCGCCGAGCAGCGCCTTGAGGCGCCCGAACTCGGCCACCAACACGCGCTGGTTCGCCTCGGTCCAATCGAGTCGAGTCGGTGCCGTCATGTGATCTCGATCCGCTGATTGAAGAACACAGGAGGTGATGTCCCCCGGTCGATGATCGGGCTGTCGATACCGTCGATGCGCAACCTCGCCAGATGCTTGCCCGGAGGTGCGTTGGCGATGCTGAAGTCGAGAGCGTCGGTCGGCGCCGTGAAAGGCTCCGGCGTGATCTCCTGCTGGCCCAGGAGCAACAAGACCGTCTGGCCCTTCCGCAACTCGGGGACGAAATCGAGAGTGAAGCTCACCGTGCCGCCGCCGTCGCGGGCCACGGAGAGCGGGAGATTCGTGAGTTGGGGGGCCAGGACGAACGCGAAACGGTTCGTCTCGCGCGGGCCCGTTTCGCCGGGGCGGACGACCCGGGCCGAGACCTGATAGACGCCGACGGGGAAATCGGCGGCGCGGGCGGTCGGGATCACGAACTGCACGCGCGCAGGCTCGCTGGATCCTACCGCGGAGAGGGTCTCCTCGACTTCGAAGCGCGCGTTCGAGAGAACGACCTGGCGGCCGGTTCCGTCCAGGTGGTGGCCCTGGAGATCGACCGTCTCGCCCAAACGGACCACGGGCTGTTTGCCGGGCGGCTCAACGGCGTCGAGCATGGGAACCGGAGGGATGAGGCTGGGCTCCACGATCACACCCCGCTCCCGATTCGTCGCGGGGTCAACAGGTCCGCGGGTCAACACCGGCAGCGGCGCGTGGGCGGGACGGCTGGGCTCAATGAGCACAACCGTCACCTGGTAGGCGGCGGTGGGCCGGTAATGGGACTGGGTCGCCGTCCACAGCTTCGACATCTCCTCCGTATTGAGGCGCTCGGGCGTGATGCGCAGTTGCTCGATCTGGTCCGCCAAGCCGCAGTCGGCCAACGCACGCAGCGCCGGAGGGAGATCGACCCCAACTTCGGGGGACGGGCTCAGGGCCGTCCTGAGCGCCTGCCGGGTCACGACGGGATTCTCGTGGAGGATCTGCATGGCGTATCCGAGGAGGATCTCGGGGTGCAGATCGGAGCCGCCATAGGCGGAGAGCAGATAGTGCAGGTTCAACGCGAGCAGTGGGTTGCTCAGGCGGACGCGTCCGGAGCCGTCGACGGCAGGCAGCCTCTCGTTGCTCCATCCGGCATTCGGCGTGACCTGATAGAGGAAGAGGTTGAGCTGGCTCGCCTCGCTCCCGTTGGCCGGTACCACGCGGTCCGGGGGCAGCACGCTGACGGAGACCGTGCTCCCGAGCACTCCGGTTGCGTTGTGGTTGACGAGACCGTCGTTCAGCAGGTCGCGCAGCACGGCGGTGACACCGGCGATGGCCAACGCCGTGCTCATTCCGACCTCCCGCCGCGCCTGGACAGGTACTCGTCGAGGGACATCGGCTTACGGGCAGGCTGCCGCGTCCGCTTCGGCGGCGCCGGCTCGTGCACCGCCGTGACCTCGATGCGGCCGATGTGGACGTGCACCTCGGTCGGTTCGCGGTCCTCGTCGCGGGTGGGCGCGAACGGAGCGGCTCGCACCGGACCGGGGTCCCAGGACGACGGGAATGGTGCGGTCTCGACGGGCACGACGAGAGGTGTAGGCGGGGGAGGCATTTCGGCGCTTCGGCCGGCCGGAACCGCCGCCGGGAGCGCCGCCTCCTGAGGACCCGGGAGGAGCGTAATCTCCGCCGGCAGCCGATCTTCCACGAAAGAGGCGCGATGTTCGGTCTCGGCGCTTTTCGGTGTCGCAATCCGATCCGATGTCCGATGACCCGCGCCCCGCTCCCCCGAGGTACCTTCCTCCGCGGCCGCCGGGTCGCGCGGCCGGAGGTCCGGCCGGACGATACCGGCCTCACGCCGCGCGACCGGTGTCGGCCCCGAGGTGGGGATCACACGCGTTCGCGGTCCGGGCTCGACTCCTGGAGAGGTACCTTCCTCCGCGGCCGCCGGGTCGCGCGGCCGGAGGTCCGGCCGGACGACATCGGCCTCGCGCCGTGCGACCGGCGTCGGCCCCGAGGCGGGGGTCACACGCGTTCGCGGTCCGGGTCCGGGCTCGACTCCTGGAAGTGAGGGGTGATCTGAAGGAGAAGGCAGGCTCTCGGACTCGATTAGCTCCAACGGTGCCACGTACCGCATGCGCGCCACTGGATGTATGACCGGTTTCGCGCCGCTCAAGGTTTGACTCGCAAGCCGATGAAGGAGGCCGCTCATGCCATCGCCCGTTTGAGATACGCGGCGCGGCGGGATTCGGAGAGCCCGAGAATCGCACCCTCGCTCCATCCATGGGCTCGCGCCAAGAGGTGGACCTCATCGAGCAGCCGCCCGGCGTAGGCGTCGATCTCTTCCCACAAGAATCCGGTGATGTCGAAAGGCGCCGCCCAAGCGTGACCGCAGGTTTCGCAGCGAAAGTCGAGCGTGACGTCCGCCCAGGGATCGGCCTGCTCCAGCGCGGCTTCCACCCGGTCCAGGAGCGGTTCGAGGACCGCGTCGTCAGTCCGCTCGTTGGTGTCGATCAAACAACGCCGCAGCAGCCGCAACGCGGCCCGTTCGGGGAGTTCCTCGTCCAGGATTGCGGCCAGGTCCCGGCTGGTGGGTGGGCGAAACGCCAACCCCTTCACTTCGACGGGAGCGGCTCCGCCGGCCGGCGTCGCGAGAAGCGTCGTGGCATCCAGCTCGAATTCGAGCCGCGCACCACATCCGGGGCAATCCAGGTAGGCGCGCAGGCTGCTACCGAAAGTGGCGAGGCGGAGACGCAGCAAGGCCGCGTTCCGCAGTCCGAGGGGCTCGTCCGCGAGCGCATCCGGCTCCGCATCGGGCGCCGCCAAGGCACGAAGCAGGAGGGCCCGATCGATGGGGTGGCGCGTCCTCCCCCTCTCCCAGGCCACGAGTAGCGTTTTGGCCGACAAGGGTCCCATGGGTATCTACGCCGGTTCAGTGAAGCTGGGCTCGGTGGGCTCGGAGACGTCGTAGTCCCGTTCCCAACCCTCGTTCTCCAGCTTAAGGGTCTGAATGGCCACCACGTTGGCGTTGGCGTCCAAGTCGGGAATGGCCTGGTACTCCGAAACCCAACAGCGGTAGACCTTGTAGGCCAGGGCCAGCTGGCCCGCCTCGTTATAGACCTCGATGATGATGTCCTTGCGGAAATCCTTGAGCGACACCTCTGCACCCAGGCCGGAGCCGAAATTCCAGACCTTGTTTGCCCACTTCTCGAACTCCGTGTCGTGCGTGACCCCCCGTTCGAGAGTGATAGCTTCGAACTTGGTTCGTCCCGGCGACTTCCGGGATGCAGAGGGGTCACCGCCTACTCGGTGCTCGATCGGCTCCGTGCTGCGCTTGAGCGCGCCGACCTTGCTGACCCCGGCCACATAACGCCCGTCCCACTTCACGCGGAACTTGAAATTTTTGTACGGATCGAAGCGCTGCGTGTTGACGCTGAACGTTGCCATCCGATGTCTCCTTAGGCCTCGACCTGGCCGGCCATCTGCTGGATCTTGATGACCACGAATTCCGCCGGCTTGAGCGGCGCGAAGCCGACGAGGATGTTCACGATCCCGAGGTTGATGTCGTTCTGAGTCGTGGTCTCCCGGTCACACTTCACGAAGTAGGCATCCTTCGGACTGGCTCCCTGGAATGCCCCCTGGCGGAAGAGGTTCTGCATGAAGGCCCCGGCGTTGAGGCGGATCTGGGCCCAGAGAGGCTCGTCGTTGGGCTCGAAGACGACCCACTGCGTGCCGCGGAAGAGGCTCTCCTCGAGGTAGAGCGCGAGCCGCCGCACCGGGAGGTACTTCCATTCCGAGGCGAGGAGGTCGGCGCCGGCCAGCGTGCGCGCCCCCCACACCACGTTGCCCGCGACTGGGAATGTACGCAGGCAGTTGAGCCCGACGGGGTTCAGAACGCCGTTCTGGGCATCGGTCATCGTGTACGTGAAGCCTCTGACCCCGGAGAACGAGGCCTCTAAGCCGGCGGGAGCCTTCCACACGCCTCGCTGGGCGTCGGTGCGGGCGAGGATGCCGGCGACCGCACCGCACGGGGCGAAATCCGCCAGACGGTTTTCGCTAAGGGGATCCGGCAATCGCAGCCGTGGGAAGTAGACCGCGGCGTTGCGGGAGTCGTCATTGCCGATGTTCGTCCGGAGGGCGTTCACGCCGGATTCGGCGGTGCCGATCGCCGTGCTGGCGGTGGCGGTCCATCCCGAAGGCGGGTCGATGAGCAGCATGGCGCGACGGTCCTGGCAGTAGGCAGCAGCGGCCGCCCAGGTGGCATTGTCCAGATCCGTAACGAAGTCGAGCGGCGGGATGCAGAGCAGATTGAACAGATCCGCCGACTCCAGGGCGTAGATCCCGGTGCGTGTGGCCTGGCTGCCGAGGATCTCGGCGTCGTTGATCGCGCTGCCGTCGGTGGCGGTAGCGATTGCCGTGACGTTGGTGGCGATGGTGGGGCGTTCGGTCGCCGGCGCGCTGGAGCGGACTCGAACCAGTGCCGATTGTTCCTTGAGCACGGTGTCGATGAACCGTGGGCTCCCCGGTGCGACGGACACGTTTCGGAAGCTCTCCGTGGCCACCACTTGCGTGCCGCCCGACTTGTCGAGCTCCTCTTTGATGGTCAGATTAAAAAGGAGTGGATCGCTGGTGTTCTTGGTGAGATGGTCAACGGTAGCGCGCAACGCGCTGCCCCAAAGGCCCGGACTCGCGGCCTCCAAGACTAGGTTGTTCGAATCGGTGCTGAGGGTCAGGGTTGTCGTGTTGCTCGAGACGTCCCCTTTGAAGACGCGCACGATCAGCGCATCGGCGCCGCCGTGCTGGAAGAAGTGGCTCACGGCGTAACTCATCGTGCTTTCCTTCCAGAGGCCGCCGAACACCCGCGTGAACTCGCCGAAGCTTTGGACGCGGACAGGCTTGTTCACAGGCCCTCGAAGGGCGCGTCCGATGAAGGCGGTGATTGACGTCGCCACGCCCGTAATGGTGCGCACGCCACTCGGTACCTCCTCGATGTAAACACCTGGGTAGGTCAGTGAAGACGGCATGATCGGCACTCCTCGTTAGGTCGTTTCAGGGCGTTGCATCGCGGGCAACGAAGATCAGCACGGTGGCCTTCTTGTCCGGGCTCGTGTTGGTGAACTTGAGCTTGCGCGGGGCCAGGTCGAACAGAGCGAGGCTCCCTCCGGAGAAGACCTGGGGCGCGTCCAGCGTGACCTTGAGGGAGTCCGACGAGCCGTCGCTGGCCTTGTAGCTGAGTTCCGGGCCGTAGAAGCTCGACTTGATCACCAATAGATGGATCGCCGGGGCGCCCCCGGGCTGGATGTCGAGGACTTTGTTCGTATCCCCCGGCGAAAGGACTACCTCTACCGTGTCAATCGCCTCCGCCGATTGGGCGTCTGCAGTCACGGCCATGGTTGTTCCTCCGCTGACCTGGATATTCACGGTCCAACTCATCTCGGGCATGTTGGTCCCCCCGATGGAAGGTGATGAATCGCGAGCAAGGGAATGCCGTGCTGTACGTCCAGCGAGGGCTCGAAGCCCTCCGCCGACAGCCGCCCGGAGACCGAACGCCGGTGACCACGAAGCAACGCCCTAATCGTGCGCGGCGGAGTCCCGCTAGGATCGATCGGAAGTCATAGGCCCACTGCGCGGTTCCCCTGGGCAGGTTCGGACCTCGGGGCGATCGTGAGCATCGGCCGTATCTGTTCACTGCCAGACATGCCGAGCGAGCCGCTTTCCGCACACTACTGCGGCGGGGAGGATCTTATCAAGCAGAAATCGCGCAGTTGCCCCGGCGCCGGGCTCCCGGGACGGCCTGGACGCACGGAGGGCTCGGACGGTTCTCCCGGCTACGGGTCCGTAGCGGAGAGAACAGATCGGCGGGATCAGGTGTCAGATCCCTCCAAAGTTCCCCAACTACCTGAAATAGTACAGATTTCCTCTAGATGTATGAACACTTGTCCACCTCAAGAATTCCGTCGGCTCACTTTAGGACACGATCTGGACTGCTCGTTCGGCCTGATCATCATCAAATCGGCCGAACTCGTTGTTGCAAATCGTTAGCGTTTGGGTGAATCGCTGGATAATCGGCGAGCGGACAGGGGTTTCCCTTCCGAGCTTCCGTCAAGAGGTATGTAAATAACTTCAGGCGGCGGCCCTCCGAGCGGTCCGTGTAACTGCCTTTCCGTCGGTGAATATCTGCCCCGCGTAAACCGCGGCGAGCAGCTCCGGTGCGTCGAGTCTGCGGAAGCGAGACTCGGCCACGAGCAGCACTTTCCAGATCATCACCGTTGCGTTGTCCACCCGCTTGAACCGCTTCGCCGCGGCCGTGCGAAGCCGCACGGGCGCGAACGGACTCTCGACCACGTTCGTCGTGCGTAGGTGCTTCCAGTGCTCCTTCGGGAAGTCGTAGAACGCCACCATCCGCTCCCACTCCTTCTCGAGGCACGCCACCGCCTTCGGATGTGTGCGCCGAAAGCGCCGCGCGAAGGCTTCCCGCCGTCGCTGAGCCTCCGCCCGCGTCGGCGCGAGGGGTGTCCTATTTTTCATTCTTCTGGTGATGGGGGCATCAGTGTGGGTTGTCAGGCGAAGGGTTATCAAGCGAAGAATGAAAGGCGTTTTGACCCCTGTCTGAAAATCGTCAATGATCCCGGATCCGACGAGTTTTCGGAAACGAACAGGGCGAAATCTCCGGGAGGGACGGTTGTCATGCCGCGCAACTCACCGCGCCGCCTGAGGCGCTCGCTGCTCTTCGTTCCGGGAGGAGAGCCGCGCAAGATCGAGAAGGCGAGGGAAGCGGGAGCGGACGCCCTGGTTCTCGATCTGGAGGACGCGGTGGCGCCCGAGGAGAAGGATCGCGCGCGCGACCTCGTGGCCGGGGCCCTTCGCGAAGGGCGCTTCGGTGAGAGC
>Ga0214473_10004693_pt1 | contig 16422 bp, 18 predicted proteins | sample RVTome_7_FD_203509 | JGI IMG/M metagenome (GOLD analysis project Ga0214473, IMG submission 203509) | Soil microbial communities from uranium-contaminated site in the Upper Colorado River Basin, Wyoming, United States - RVT98D197 | ecosystem: Environmental > Terrestrial > Soil > Contaminated >... | reverse complement strand
CTCGCCGAAGAGGATCCATGCGCCGGACACCTCGAGATCGCGGGAGAGACTATCGAGGTTTTCGGGTCCGGGGAGACGATTCTTCAGCCAGGCGTAAAGGTATTGGGGACGATAGCCCTTCTCCCGGCAGAACCTGGCCACGTCTGGGCGTCCGTTCTTCCAGTAACCCATTAGTCTTAGGCGGTGGCTTAGCCGATCGCCTATTCCAGAGAATTTCGACATATAACTGTCCTCATGCAATTAACAAAGAACATTTAACACGTGTTGCATTACTAAAGGATAGCCGGGCCTGCGAATCTACATGCGGGCTTCATTTCTCGTTATTTATATCAGAGATGGCGGGGATTTCAACACCGGATATGAGGTGTCCGGCATGACGGAGGCCGGCGGGTTCGTGGCGGCCGGCTGTCTGGTGGATACGGGTCGCGGCCGGCGCGGGCGCGGACGCGGGTCCTGCCGGCGCCTGGGGATGCGCCGTGAGGAATCCTCCCTTGATCAGCATTTCGGATGACGAGACCCTCCTCTTGGAGGTCTCCCACACCCTCTTTGCGGGTCAGGGGTACGAGGCGTCACGGAGCGGAGGGCAGGCCGCCGTGGCGGCCGCCAGGCGGGAGCGCCCGGGCCTGCTCCGGACCTGGTGATGCCGGGACTGGACGGCCTGGAGGTCTGCCGCCGTGTCCAGGCGGGCCCCGCGCATCCTGCCCAGACCTAGCGGAGCCACCGAGTCTCTCGGGAGGCTGGGCCTAGGAAGCCCGGACGGTTGCGAGGGGGATGGTGAGGCCGGGGAAGTGGGGAGGCGTGACCGTGTCCTGCCCGCGGCCCGAGGCCGCCAGGACGTCCCGGCCGCCCTCGTTCCGATAGCATTCGAGCGTTCGGGATTACGGATCCGCGATCCAGAAGTGGGGAGGCGGCCCCAACTTTTTTTGCACGCAACAGATCGGGGCTACATACGGGGGCTCGCCGCCCAGGGGGCCGAGGGCGGCGCTGGTCCCCCGCCGCCGGCCTGTGGTATAGTGCGACATCTGGGGAACCAGGGGGCTCCCATGAGCGACGCATGCCAGCCCTACCTCGTGGTGCTCAGCCGCGGCTGCGCCGACCTGTATCCTACTGTCAGCAGCCTCCTGGCCTCACGCTCCTCGGTGGCAGTGATCGTAGACCGCCGTCATGCCTTCTCCGATCACACCGTGGCCCGCCCGCCCTCCTCGGGGCCGGGCGTGAAGGTGCCGACGCCGCCGCGCCGGGTCCACGTGGTGATCCGCCGGGACTGCGCGCACCTGTACGAGGACCTGACGCCGGCCTTCGCCGACCGCGAGGACACCCGCGTGGTGGTGGACCGGCGCGGCCGCAGCCGCGCGCCGTCCCGCCCGAGCCTGCCATCCCAGGCCGAACAGCGCCTCACCGACCCGCCCGTCTGGATCGTCTGACCCCTCTCTTATTATTGCAGAGTGCGGAATGCGGAGTACGGAACTAGTGGGCCTCCACGCCGTCACCGATTTCGCATCCGGGCAATGGCCAGTGGAGGATCTCCGCCCCAGCGGTTGGAAGGCTGCAGTCCGCAGTGGTCAGCGGGGGGCGAGGCGGAGGTCGGGATCGGCGGCGAGGGCGCGGGCGATGGCGCGGAGGGCCTGGTGGACCTCGTGCCGAAAGACGCGACCGTCGTCCATGGACATGAGGTCGATGGTGTAGGACCCGGGGGGCGGAGCCTCGGGCAGGGGGACATCGGGGCTCTGGGCCACCAGCTTGTCGTAGATCAGCACGCCGTCGGAGGCCCGGAAGACCCGGGCCCGCACGCCGGCGAAGACCCCCAGCGTGAACGCCATGTCGCCCCCGGCCACGCCGAAGGCCACCACCCGCAGGTCGGCCACGGCGTCGGCCCCGGCGGCGCGCGCCAGCGCCCCGTAGTCGGCCGGCTGGTTCTTCGGCAGATCGGCGGGCCGCGCCACCAGGGGGGCGGGGCCGCGCGTGCGCCCCTCCACTGCCTCCCGGAAGTCCTGCCGCACCTGGGTCTCGGGGCGCAGGCGGGCCAGGGCGGCCTCCAGGGCCTGAGAATCCGCCGGGGGCTTCCAGTGGCCCTTGCCGGACTCGCCGAGGCCGGCGAGGCCCCCGGCGATGGTGCTCACGCCCACGATCCCGCCCATGACGACCGGCGTGGCCAGGAAGAGGGGGAGCATGGAGAGGAGGTTCAGCCCGACCCAGAAGCCCACACCCATGCCCTCGCGCCCGGTGGTGTCCTTGAAGGTGGACCGGGGGTTCCAATGGGGGAGGTAGGGCGGCTCCTCGGCGGTGGTCAGGATGGCGAGGGTGCGGATGGGTTCGGTGGTCCGGAGGGGCTCGGCGGGGCGGTCCGCCGCGCCGCGCCGCGCCGCGCGCAGGACCTCTTCGCCCTCGGCGTAGTTGGGGACGCTGATGCTGCCGGCGCAGCTCTGGGCCAGGAGCGCCACGCCCGAGACCGCCGCCGCCACCCGCCGGGTCGTCTTCACGGTCCCGATTCCCGAGTCTCGAGTCTCGAGTCCCGGGTCGCGGATTCCGAGTCCCGGGTCGCGGGTCGGAAGTCTGGGAGCCTTCTCGGCATCCTGTGATCCACGCTCTCCCGGCTCCAACCTGGACGGAGGGCGGCGCCTGGCGTGCCGCCGTTCCGAACCCGGCTGCCTGCTCAGGGCGTATCCGGGATCCCGCCCTGCTGGCGATAGGTCTCGACCACGGCGGCCATCTCCTGGAGGCCGCGGCCCTCGTTGTAGGCCGCGGTGAACATCTGCTGCATGACCGCCGTCAGGGGGAGCGGCATCTTGAGCTGCTGCCCGTTCTCCAGGATCAGCGAGATGTCCTTGAGGAACATCTCGATCTTCATCTGGGCCTCGTACTGCCGGTCAACCATCAGGGCGCCGCGCACCTCCAGCATGCGCGAGCCGGCGGCGCTCTCGCGGAGGACTTCCATCATCAGGCGCGGGTCCAGCCCGGCCTTCATGCCCAGGGCGAGCCCCTCGGCGGTGACCAGGCTGTTGACGCCCATGATGAGGTTCGTCACCAGCTTGAGCTGGGCCCCGGCCCCGCTGGGGCCGATGTGGAAGGTCTTGCGGGACAGGGCGTCCAGGATGGGGCGGCAGCGGTCGAAGACGGCGCGGTCGCCGCCCACCATGATGATGCAGTCCCGCCTGGCCACCATGCCGCTGGCCCCGCTCACGGGGGCGTCCAGCATGGGGATGCCCCGGTCGGCGAGCCGGCGGCACAGGGCGCGCGAGGTCTCCGGCGCCACCGTGCTCATCTCGATGGCCACCAGGCCGGGCCGCGCCCCCTCGGCCACCCCCTGGGGCCCCAGGAGGCTCGACTCCACGATGGCCGCGCTCGGCAGCGCCGTGATCACCGCGTCCGCCTGCTTGGCCACCTCGGCGGCAGAGGCGGCGGCCTTGCCCCCACCGGCCACCAGCGCCTGCACCTGCTCGGCCCGCACGTCATGCCCCACCACCGGGAAGCCCGCGGCGATGAGATTCCGCGACATCGCCGTACCCATCAACCCCAGCCCGACGAACCCTACGGTCTGCGCCATGGCATCGTCTCCTTGAGTGCAATGGGCGCACTATAACACAAATGGTGGGGCTGGACCATCCGCGTCCGCGCCGCTGTCTTGCCTCCCCCGGCGTGGCGACCCCGCCACTTTCTCCTTGCAAACCTTTTGGTTCCCGGCATATAAAAGGCCCTATTCTTTCACGACTTGTCCATGGTTGCCGGAGGAATGCCCATGCGCCTGAAGGATCGCGTTGCGCTCGTCACAGGGGGGGGGCGGGGGATCGGCAAGGCCATCGCCATGGCCTACGCCCGAGAGGGGGCGCAGGTTGTTGTCAACGACGTAGACCCCGCCACGGCCGAGGCCGCGGCGGCCGAGGCCAGCGCCGCCGGGCCCAAGGCCCTGGCGGTGGCGGCCGACATGGGGCGGAAGGCCGAGATCGCCCGTCTGGTGGACACAGTGATCAAGGAACGCGGCCGCATCGACATCGTGGTGAACAACGCCATGAGGATCGTGCCCGGCAAGCTGGAGGAGCTGCCCGAAGAGGCGTGGGACACCACCATGAACATCGGGCTCAAGGGCGTGTTCCTGCTGAGCCAGGCGGCGGCCCGCCACATGATCGCGCAGAAGTCCGGCGCCTTCGTGAACATCGCCTCGGTGGCCGGGCTCTTCCCCTACAACTGGGCCGGGGCCTACAGCGTGGTGAAGGCCGGCGTGATCATGCTCACCAAGCTCATGGCGCTGGAGTGGGCGCCCTCCGGCATCCGGGCCAACGCCATCACGCCCGGCTACATCCGCACCCCGGGCACCGAGGCCATGTACGCAGACCCCGAGATCTACGAGGGCCGCCGCAAGGGCGTGCCCATGGGCCGCGTGGGCAGCGGGGAGGACGTGGCCAAGCTGGCCGTGTTCCTGGCGTCGGACGAGGCCGGCTACACCTCGGGGAGCATCGTGGGCAGCGACGGCGCCCAGGCCGTCGGCTACTTCCTCAGCGTCCCCGGCCGCCGCTTCTCCGGTGGCCGCATCGACTGAAACCTCAAGCACCGAGGACTGAGCTGCGAGGACTGAGGTTCCGTCCCCCACTCAGTCCTCAGTCCTCGGCCCTCAGTCCTGATCATGGCTGAAGGCTAAGAGCCGATTGCTGATGGCTGCGCAAGAACCGCTGATCCGGCTGCGGGGGATCTCGAAGGCCTTCGGGGCGGTGCAGGCCGTCCAGGGGGTGGACCTGGATCTGTATCCCGCCGAGGTGCTGGGGCTGGTGGGGGACAACGCGGCGGGCAAGTCCACCCTCATGAAGGTGCTCACCGGGGTGCACCAGCCGGACGAGGGGGAGATCCGGTTCGAGGGGCGGCGCGTGACCTTCGCGTCGCCGCGGGATTCCCGGGACCTGGGGATCGAGATGATCTACCAGAACCTGGCCCTGGCCCGGAACCTGGACGTGGTGGCCAACGTCTTCCTGGGGCGAGAGCACACGCGGCCGATCCTGGGCGGCGTCTTCCGCTGGCTGGACGAGAAACGGATGGAGGCCGAATCCTGGGAGATCCTGCGCCGCCTGAAGATCAACATGGACTCGGTGCGCAAGCCGGTGGAGCTGTTTTCCGGCGGGCAGCAGCAGGCCGTGGCCATCGCCCGCGCCGTGTCCTTCAACGCCCGGGCGGTGATCATGGACGAGCCCACGGCCAGCCTGGCCGTGAAGGAAGTGGGGAAGGTGCTGGACCTCATCGCCCAGCTCCGGGCCAAGGGCGTTTCCGTGATCATCATCAGCCACCGCCTGCAGGATATCTTCGCCGTGGGCGACCGGGTGATGGTGCTCCGCGGCGGCCAGAGCGTGGCCGTGCGCCGCATCGCCGAGACCACCATGGACGAAGTCGTCAAGTACATCGTGGGGGCCGAGGCGGGCGGCCTCTCGGCCATCGCCTCCGGTCGTTGAGCGTTCCCGGATGACGCCTCCCGAGTCGGGCGAGCTGGCGGTTGCCGCGGGCTCCGAGGTCCGGCGGGGGCTCCGCGCGGGCCCCCTGCGGGGGCTCTCGTGGTCCCGCGTGGCCATGCCCCTCGTCATCCTGGGCATGGCCGCCTGCTTCGCCCTCCTGAACCCGAACTTCTACAGCCCCACCAATCTTCGGAACGTGGCACGCCAGATGGCCATCCTGGCCATGACGTCCTGCGGCCAGACCATGGTCATCCTCAGCGGGGGGTTCGACCTGTCGGTTGGTATGGTCATCGGGCTCGTCAGCGTGTCTGGGTCGATGATCATGGAACGCCTGGGGCTGTGGCCGGGCATTGCCGCCGGCCTCACCATCGGGGTGGGGGTGGGGATGGTGAATGGCCTGATGGTGGCCAAGGCCAATCTGCCGCCATTCATCGCGACACTGGCGATGCTGTCCGCCGCCCGCGGCCTGGCGCTGATCCTGAGCGGCGGCCTCCCCATCACCGACCTCCCCACGAACTACCGGTACCTCGGCGCGGGGCACCTTCTCACGCTGCCCGTCCCCGCCGTGATCGCCGGAGTCGTTTTCATCATGTCGCACCTCCTGATGACCCGCACGCGCTTCGGCCGGTACATCTACGCCATCGGCGGCAGCGAGGAGGCCGCCCTGTATGCCGGGCTGCCGGTGGCCCGATACAAGATCGGGGTCTGGACCTTCCACGGGCTCCTGGTGGGCGCGGCGGCGGTCATCCTGACCTCCCGCGCCGTCTCCGGCCACGCCACCCTCGGGGAGGGAGCCGAGCTGGAATCCATCGCGGCCACCGTCATCGGCGGCACGGCACTGGGGCGCGGCCGGGGGAGCATCGTGAACACCCTGTTGGGCGTTCTAGCACTGGGCATCCTGACGAACGGATTGAACCTGATCAACGTGTCCACCTACTACCAGATGGTGGTCATCGGGGTCATCATCGCCGGCGCGGTGTACGTGGACCAGTGGCGCCATCAAGGGCGCTGAACGCGCCCATTGCGGAATGCGGAATACGCATTGCGGAATGGGAAGATGAGAAGAGGAGGGGAGAACATGAAACGAGGGATCGGAACGTGGGTCGCGATGACTGCGGCGTGTCTGCTGGCCGTTTCGGCGTGGGGGGCAGAGGAGCCGATCCCGCGGCCGCCCAAGCCGGCCAAGAGCTATCGGTTCGGGGTTCTGTCGCCCAACATGTCCGTTCCGCATTTCGTGGCGCAGGCCTACGGTTTCGTGGACGAGGCGGAGCGCCTGGGCGGCAAGGTGATCCTCTATGATGCCGGCGAGCACAAGAACGTGGCGCGCCAGGTCTCCCAGTTCGAGGACCTGATCGCCAACAAGGTGGACGCCATCATGTTGGTGCCGGGGACATCCGCCACGGGACTAGCCCAGGTGGATCAGGCCCTTGCCAAGGGGATCCCCGTGGTCAACGTGAACATCATGAGCGACAACTCCAAGGTGATCGGGCGTATCCGGTCCGACGACTACGAGCTGGGCCGCCTGCAGGGCGAGTACATCGTGAAGGCGCTGAACGGGAAGGGCAATGTGGTGATGATGAGCGGCGTCTCGGGCAACAGCGCCTTCATCAATCGCGCCAAGGGCTTCCAGGAATACGTGGCCAAGCACCCCGGGATCAAGATCCTCTCCGAGCAGTGGACGCCGAACGCCACGGACCGGGGCCTCAAGCTGATGGAGGACTGGACCCAGACCTTCCCCAAGATCGACGCCGTCTTCACCACCGCCGACCGCCTGGCCATCGGGGCAGTCCAGGTGCTCCTGGCCCAGGGCAAGAAGCCCGGCCAGGTGATCGTGACCACCGTGGACTACAACGATGACACCGAGAAGCTGGTGCGCGAGGGCTGGATCTCGGCCACCATGGTGCAGACGCCGGTGCTGATGGGCCGCTGGGGGATCCGGGTGGGGGTGCTGGCCCTGGAGAAGAGGCCGATCCCCGAGAAGCTCCTTACGCCGACCTACGTGGTGACCAAGGAGAACGCCGACACGGTGGACATCTCGGCCGTGCGGCAGCCGAAGGGGTGGCGGCCCCCGCTCTAGACACCACACGATCGGGAGTTCGGATGTTCGGGCGTTCGGACGTTCCACCACGCCTGAAGGTGTGGCGTCCTCTCCTGTCTCTCCGTGAACATTCGAACGTCCGAACTTTCGAACGTTCGAACGCTCTTGCAGGAGACGCGATGTCTAATACCATACCATTGGCGAAGGCCGAGGCGGGGCTCAAGGCGGTGTTCGACGTGGCGGGGAAAGACGGCAAGCCGCCCATCGCGCTGGCCGTGGTGGACCGGCACGGGGACCTGATCTGCTTCGCCCGCATGGACGGAGCCCCCGTGCGCACGTCCCTGCTGGCGCCCAACAAGGCCTACACGGCGGCTCGCATGGAGCGCGACACGGCGGACACCCTGAAGATGATCCAGGACCGCCGCATCGACATTGCCTTCTTCGGCGACGCCCGCTATTGCGGCCTGCCGGGCGGGCTGGTGGTGAAGGCGGGCGGGCAGACGGTGGGCGGCATCGGCGTCAGCGGCCGCTCCTCCGAGGAAGACCACGAACTGGGTCAGATCGCCCTCCGCATCTGCCAGACCTGAAATTCCATTGCGGATTTCGGAATGCGGACTGCGGGATGGTAACCGTTCAGGGGTCCCGCCCGTGCAGGGTCCGGCTCGGACGGGCGTGAAGCCCGTCCCTACATCGTGATCTGTGTCTGGTGTAGGGGCGGGGTTCATCCCCGCCCGTGCTGGTCTCGGTTCCCCGGGCACGCACGGGGTCAGAGACGAGAGGGCTGAACGGTTACGAATTCCGCAATCCGAAATCGGCAATCCGCAATCAGAAAGGAGGGATTGTGATGGCCGTCTGGGACGAGCTGATCACGGACGAGGACCGCGAGGCCTACGGGCACTTTCGGGCGCGGCAGAGCATCGGTACGGGGGAACGCCCGGCCATCCTGGTGGTGGACATGACCTACGCCTTCGTGGACTCCATGTTCTCCAGCGGGTTCAGCAAGACCGGGTGGCCGTGCACGCAGGCCATCAAGGGACTGCTGGACGTGGCGCGGCCCAAGCGCGTCCCGATCATCTTCACGGGGGGAGTCCACTGGAAGACGCCGGCCGAGTACGGCCGCTGGAAGAGCGCGGGGTACCGGCCCATGAACGAGGAGGGGAAGCGGACGGACCCGCACCAGATCGTGCCCCTCCTCCAGCCCCTGGACGACGAGCCGGTGGTCCGCAAGAGCAAACCCAGCGCCTTCTTCGGCACCCACACGGCCAGCATCCTGACGTACCAGCAGGTGGACACGGTGATCGTCACGGGGATGGTCACCAGCGGGTGCGTGCGGGCCACGGCCGTGGACGCCTTCAACCTGAACTACAAGGTCATGGTGCCCGAGGAATGTGTGGCCGACAGCGGCCAGGTCACCCACAAGATCAACCTCTTCGACATGCACATGAAGTACGCCGACGTGGTGCCCCTGGCCGAGGCCAAGGAATACCTGATCAAGGTCAAACCCTGGCGGGACTAGCGGGGTCGGACGCCCGTCCGCCGCCCGCCCGGCTCCCCCGTGACGCGAGGCGCACATGACAGGCAGCGTGCATCGGCTGACGCGGGATCGGAAGCACATCCACAACCGCTGGAATCGGGACCTGCCGCCGGTCCTCACGGTGGAATCCGGGGACACGGTGGTTTTCGAGACGCGCAACGCCGCGGACGACCAGGTGGTGCGCGAGAGCACCACGGCCGACTTCGCCCGGCTGGACCGGACCCGCACCCACGCCCTCACCGGGCCGGTCTTCGTGCGGGGCGCCGAGGCGGGGGACGCCCTGGAGGTCCATATCCTGGACATCCAGGTGGAAGACTGGGGCTTCCAGATGGTGTCGCCGGGCCAGGGGTTCCTTCCCGAGGACTTCGCGGGGCCTCTCATCGCCCCGTATCCTATTGACCAGAAGACGAAAGAGGTCGTCTTCGCCCCGCACGTGCGCGTGCCGCTGCGGCCCCACCCCGGCATCGTCGGCGTGCCGCCGGCCGAGGCGGGGGAGATCCGCACCCTGGCGCCGGGGGCCTTCGCCGGCAACGTGGACATCCGCGAACTGAATCCGGGCGCCACCATCTACATCCCGATCTTCGTGCCGGGCGCCCTCTTCTCCACGGGAGACGTTCATGCCGCCATGGGGGACGGCGAGGTGTGTCTCACCGGCGTGGAGACGCGCGCGGAGGTGACGATCCGCCTCGCGGTCCGCAAGGACCTGCGGATCGCGCAGCCCCATTACGAGACGGCGACCGAATACGGCACCGTGGGCCATGGCCCCACGCTGGAGGCGGCCGGCAAGCATGCCCTGCGCGCCATGGTCGCCCATCTGTCCGCCGCGCTGCGGCTCGAGCCCATCCAGGCCTACTGCCTCTGCAGCGCCGTGGTGGACCTGCGGATCAATCAGGTGGTGAACGCCGGCGTCATGGGCGTGCGCGCCGTGGTCCCGAAGCGGATCTTGTCGGGTGCACAGCAGGGAGGTGGCTCATGAAGGATCGAACGGTCCGCATGATCGCGGCGGCCGCGCTGGCCGCGCTGGCGCTGGGCGCCGGGCGAGGATCGGCGACGGCCGGCGAGATGAAGAAGGTGAAGATCACCCAGGCGGTGGAGAGCCTGATCTTCCTGCCCACCTACGTGGCGCGGGCCAAGGGCTTCTTCGCGGAAGAGGGGCTCGAGGTGGAGCAGATCTCCACCGGCGGGGGCGGGCCCGAGGTCCAGGCGCTCATCGCGGGGGAGGCCGATTTCGCCGTGGCCGGTGCCACGTACCACCTGAGCGCCATGCAACAGGGCAAGAAACTCCTGGCGGTGGCGAACCTGGGGAACAAGATGGCCATCAACTTCGCCATCCACAAGGCGGTCGCCGCCGAGCGGGGCATCACCGAGACGATGCCCTTCGAGGAGAAGCTGAGGCGCATCAAGGGCCTCACCTTCGGGCCGACCCGCCCCGGGGCGCTGACCTGGCAGGTCGGGGAATACATCGTCCGACGCGCCGGGCTGGACCCCCAGAGGGACGTGAAGATGGTGGCCGCGGGGGCGGGGCCCACCCTCATCGCCGCCCTGGAGCAACGCAAGATCGACGTGCTGATCCAGAGCATCCCCGTTCCCGAGACGGCGGTCCACCGCGGACACGCCATCATCCTCTTCAACCTGGCCAAGGGAGAGGACCCGCTGTTCGACGAGTTCATGTTGGAGAGCCTGCTGGTGCGTCCGGAGTGGGCGCGGGCCAATGCCGACCTGGTGCGCCGGGCGGTCCGGGCCCACCTGAAGGCCAGCCGGTGGATTGCGGCGCAATCGCCAGAGCAGATCGCCCAGGCCGTGAAGGCGGTCATGAAGGTCGGCTTCCCGGACGAGGTGCTGGTGGCCGGCGTGGGCTCGCTGAAGGGGGCTTTCCCTGCGGATGGCGTGGTGACCGAGCGGGCCCTGAAGATCTCCCAGGACATGATGGAGAAGGCCGGCGAATTGAAAACCCGGTTCAAGCTGGCCGACGTGTTCACCACCGAGTACCTGCCGAAGTGAGGCCGGGACCTGGCCCTGGGATGGCGGGCGCGCGCCGTGGCTGATGCGGCGGCGGGACTCCGGGTGATGGAGGTGGCCCCGCGGCTCTTCGCCGTGCTGGGCCACCAGGGCGATTCCAACGCGGGCTTCGTGCAGGGGCCGCGGGGCGCCGTCGTGATCGACGCCATGCAGAACGAGGCGCTGGGGCGCGGCATCCTGGCCGCCGTCCGCGACGCCGGGTGCGGACCCGTCCGCACTCTGGTCAACACGCACCATCACGGCGACCACGTCTTCGGGAACCCGGCCTTCCCCCGGGACATCGACATCGTCGCCCATGCCCGGTGCCGCGCGGCCATGGCAGAGGTCCTGGAGTCCGCCGCCGTGGACCCCGAGGCGCCGCTGCCCGAGCGGCCCATCATGGAGCTGACCTTCGGCCGTAACCTCTACGACCTGGTCCCGGAGGATGATGCGGTGGGGCGCGATTTCTTCCGCTGGCGCTACGATGGTGGCGGCCTGGCCGGCGCGCGCCTGCGGCTCCCGAACGTCACGCTGGACCGCGAATGCACCTTTCACCTGGGCGGCCGCCGGATGATCCTGCGATATCTGGGGCCCGGGCATTCGGAGACGGACCTGGTGGCCTGGTTCCCGGACGACGGCGTGGTCTTCGTGGCGGACCTGGTGTTCCACGGCCGGTTCCCCTGGCTGGGCGACTCCGACGTGGCGGGGTGGATCGCCCGGCTGGACGACATCGTGGCGCTCGCCCCGCGCGTCGTGGTGCCGGGCCACGGCGCGCCCGTGACGGCGGCCGAGGTGACGGCGTTCCGCGACCTTCTGCGCGCGCTCCGGGACGTGGCGCAGGCCGCGGCGCGGGACGGATTGGACGAGGCGACGGCGATCCGCCGCGCCCATCTGCCGGGATACGCGAATCTGCCGCGGTACAGCGAGTGGATGCCCATCGCCGTCCGCAAGCTGGTTCGCGAGGCCCGTGAGGGAGAAGGAGGACGACCATGAGGCGTCGACGCGCAGGTGGAACCCTGCTGTTCGGGCTCGTGCTCCTGGCGGCGCCCGCCGCCGCGGCCGAGAAGATCAAGATCACCATTCCCGCCACGGCCCTCACCCTGGCGCCGGTCTTCCTGGCCAAGGGGATCGGGTTCTTCGCCGAGGAGGGGCTGGACGTGGAGGTGGTGGATGCCCCCGGGGCCAAGAGCGTCCAGGCGGTGCTCTCGCGGGACGCCGAGTTCGCGGCGACCCCCGGCACCTATCAGATCTCGACCCACGCCCAGGGGCAGCGCCTGCTCTCGGTGGCCAGCCTCCTGGCGCGCAATGCCATCAACGTGGTGATGCACAAGGCGGTGGCCGCCGAGCGGGGGATCACCGAGCGGACCCCCCTGGCCGAGAAGCTCAAGGCGCTGAAGGGCCTCAAGATGTCCGGCATCGCCCCCGGGTCCTTCTCGTACCAGGTGCTCCTCAATTACGTCCAGCAGGCCGGCCTGGACCCCAAGACGGACGTCACCCTGATCGGCGTCGGGTCCTCGGGGGCCCTCCTGGCGGCCCTGGAGCAGCGCCAGATCGATGTCTTCGCCACGGGCACCCCGATCCCGGACGCCGCCGTGCACCGGGGGTTCGGCATCATGCTCGTGAACAACGCCATGGGGGAGGACCCGGCGTTCCAGGAGTTCATGATGGTCACCCTGATGGCCCGTCCCGAGACGATCCAGCAGAAGCCCGACCTGGTGCGCCGCACGGTGCGGGCCCTGGTGCGGGCCAACCGGTGGATCCGCGAGCACCGGCCCGAGGAGGCGCTTCCTCACGTGCGGGCCTCGGTGCCGCGGCTTGATCCGCCCGTCATCGAAGCGGGCCTCCGGGCCGTGTGGCATGGCATTCCCGCGGACGGAAAGGTGACCGAGCGGGCGGTGGACCTGACGCAGGATTTCATGCTGAAGATCGGCGCCGTCAAGGAGAAGGTTCCGTACGCCGCGCTGGTCTCCAACGACTTTCTTCCCAAATAGGAGTCAGGGGGCGACCAGGAGAACTCCCGACTCCCCGGAGCGGCCGGGGATGAACCCGCCGATGGCGGGCAAGCCCCGGCCCTACACCGGCATGAGATCGAGACGTAGGGACCGGCTTTATGCCGGTCCGAGCTAGGCCCGTGACACTCTTTTCATCCGTTGTGATGACCAGCAGGATCGTGGCCACTGTGAGGTGCACCGGGATCGGGAAAACAAGGGTCAACGACCACAAAGGAGGAGAGGCATGGCGGTGGAGAAGCGGTACTACAATCCGGAGGGGCTGGGCAAGCGCATCATCGACGGCAAGCTGCTCTACTCGCACGTGGTGACGGTGCGGGGCGGGACGCGGGTGATCCTCTCGGGCCAGGTGCCGCGGGACGAGAAGGGGGGCGTCGTCGCGCCCGGGGACATGCGGGGGCAGATCGTCGCCACCTTGGAGGCCATCAAGAAGGGCCTGGCCGCCGCCGGGGCCACCTTCAAGGACGTGGTGCGCTCCACCACGTACGTCACCGACATGCAGGAGTATTTCAAGCACGTGGCCGCGCGCATGCCCTACTTCGGGGACGAGCCGCCCACCAGCACCACCGTGCAGGTGAGCGCCCTGGCCGGGCCGGACCTGATGGTGGAGATCGAGGTGGAGGCCGTCATCGAGGACGCGCCCAAGGCCAAAGCCAAGGCGGCGAAGCGCGCCCCGGCGCGCAAGCCGGCCCGGGGGCGGGCGCGGCGGCGGTAGGCCGCAGGGCCTGATGGCCGACGCGGTCCTCAGCATCCAGGGGGTCCAGAGGGATTTCTTCTCGCGGGGCAGGCTCGTGGAGGCCCTCGGTGGGGTGGACCTGGAGATCGCCGAGGGCGAGTTCCTCACCATCGTGGGCCCCAGCGGCTGCGGGAAGTCCACGCTGCTGAACCTGGTCTCGGGCCTCATGCCGACCACCGGCGGGCGCGTGCTCTACCGCGGCGCCGAGGTGCGGGGGGTGAATACCGAGATCGGCTACGTGACGCAGCAGGACAACCTCTTCCCGTGGCGCACGCTGCGCGAGAACGTGGCTTTCCCGCTGGAGGTCCAGCGGGTGCCGCCCGAAGAGCGCCGCCGCCGGGCCGACGCCATGATCGCCAAGGTGGGGCTCGGCAACTTCGAGGAGCACTATCCCTACGAGCTGTCCGGCGGGATGCGGCAGCGGGCCAACATCATCCGCACCCTGATCTACGACCCGCAGCTCATTCTCATGGACGAGCCCTTCGGCCCCCTGGATGCGCAGACCCGGGTCATCCTCCAGGACCAGCTCCTGAGGCTCTGGCTCGAATCCCGGAAGACGGTGGTCTTCATCACCCACGACCTGGTGGAGGCCATCGCCCTGGCCGACCGAGTGGCGGTGATGACGGCCCGCCCCGGCGTGATCAAGAGCGTGAACGCCGTGGCGATCCCGCGCCCGCGGGACATCTTCCACATCCACGACAACGAGGTCTTCCGCCGCCTCTACGACAAGCTCTGGGAGGAGCTGGAGGTCGAGGTGCGCAGGGGGTCGGGGGGATGGCTGGAAGCGTCGTGAGGGCGGCGCCGGGCCCACGGGGGCCCGGCTGGGCCCGGCTGAACCTGTATCGGGTGCTCCTGGCGGTTGCCGTCCTGGCCGTCTGGGAATTTGCCACGGACCGGTGGGTCGATCCTTTCTGGTTCAGCAGCCCGCTGCGAATCGGCGCCCACCTGGTCGAGATGGTGGGGCAACTCGACCTCTTCCGGGACCTCTGGGTGACCATGACGGAGACCTTCCTGGGCTATTTTGCCGGGGCCATCCTGGGCGTGCTCGCGGGGCTGGTCCTCTCGCGCCTCGAGACGCTGGCGCGCGTCCTGGACCCGTTCATCGTGGCCCTCAACGGCATCCCCCGCGTCGCCCTGGCCCCCCTCTTCATCATCTGGTTCGGCATCGACATCAAGTCCAAGATCGTCCTGGCCAGCACCCTGGTGTTTTTCATCACCTTCTACAACACCTTCGCCGGCATCCGCGGGGTGGAGCCGGCATTCAAGAACGTGGCCCGCGTCATGGGCGCCGGCGAGCGCCAGATCTTCCTCAAGGTGATCCTGCCCGCCGCCTCCCCCTGGATCATCACCGGGCTGAAGATGAGCCTGCCCTTCGCGCTCATCGGCGCCATCATCGGCGAGTTCATGGCCGCCTCCAAGGGCCTGGGCTTCCGGCTCCAGCTCTACACCGGCCTCTTCAACACCACCGGCGCCATCGCCGTGATCTTCATCCTGATGATCATGATGATCGCCTTCAACGCCATCCTGAACCGCATCGAAGACCACCTCCTGCGCTGGCGCCCCAAGACCCCGATGGGCGGCGAGGCCACCGAGGTCCACTAGCCCCGGCGTCCGGGGCCTGCCGGCCGGCTCTGGCGCGGGGTCGGGGACAGGGGCTGGGCGTCATGGGAGGTCGTGAGCAGGGCCGAGGGCCCGCTTGACGCGATTGTGGCCGCAGGTGTAAATTACTGGGGCCAGGTACCAGAAATACGCGTGATACGGTAGGGCCATGCGCCTCGCAAGAATTCTCGAGAAGAGGTACCTGGTTGGCATCCCCATCCCGGCCCTCGATCAGAGGGGTCGGCGGTTGCGGGCGGCGGAGATCGAGCGCTGGAAGAAGAAGGCATTGCAGGAACTCACTGCGTGCTTCGGCGGAGCGACACCGATCCCGGCGCCAGGTGTCAACGTTGTCGAAGGACCGGCAGGGAAACCCTTGACCCTCTACGAGGAAAGACAGGTCCTGGTCTTGTCCGGATGTGCGAGCCGCGAGGAGTTTCTGGCCGTGCGACAGCGTATCGAGAGGTTCGCGGGTGACATGGCCGAGGCACTGAGGCAGCAAGCCGTCTTCGTCCTGGCGTTCCCGTCGGATTCGTTTCTGCTGGAAATCATCCGGCACGGCCCCCGCCGTAGGGGGCCAAGGCGCTAACGCCGTAGACCCTCCGCGGGAGGGGAATGGAATGGCAAGGAAAGTACATTTCCTCGAACTAGTACGGGACGATGAGCTTGAGCGAAAGGCGCCGGCGGCCACCGCAGCAGTTCGCCGCATCTTCCGCGACGCGCCCCCCGTCAAACTGTACCGGGCCGCCGATGGGCGGGTAGGTTTCCATCTCCAGGTGAGTGTTGCTGCGGGTGACCGGAAGAAACTTGAGGATGCTTACCGTGCCGTGATGAGGGTCCTGGGGGAGAAACGGGGCCGCCCTCCGGGGAGGAAGACGGTGCAAGCCAAACTCCGCCTACCCGAGCCCGTCTTCCGAGCGCTGAAGAAGGCGGCCGCGGACTCTCATTCCACCATGTCAAACGTCGTGGCTGAGCTTGCCCGGCGAGCCCTCGCCTGAGAGCAAAGGGGTATGCCTCTGCGATGCTGCCCCCGAGACGCCCTGGGGGGCGAGGCCACCGAAGCGCACTGAGCCCGGGCG
>Ga0214473_10004692_pt1 | contig 16422 bp, 16 predicted proteins | sample RVTome_7_FD_203509 | JGI IMG/M metagenome (GOLD analysis project Ga0214473, IMG submission 203509) | Soil microbial communities from uranium-contaminated site in the Upper Colorado River Basin, Wyoming, United States - RVT98D197 | ecosystem: Environmental > Terrestrial > Soil > Contaminated >... | reverse complement strand
TCTTCATCAAAGGCCCGCAGCAAATTCGAAAACATCTCTTTACTGAATAGATCAAATCCGCGTGGTTTGGTTTGGACCCTTGGCTCCAATGCGGCCAGGATTTCTTGGAATTCGCTTTTCATTTTTATCCTCCTTGAGACAGCTTTCGCAGAAGGCCGGACGTTATTTTTGTTTTTACGGCCTTATCGCCCATTAAATTTCTTGACGGATTGTTTCCAGAAAAGCCTCAACCCTGATACGCTGACGCTCGAAATCGCTCCAGACATAATCATTTTCCAAAATCAAAAAAGGTAACCCCCGGTCCTTCATCGCCTTTTCTATCTGCGGGATTTCAAACAGGCCGTAGTCGCAGTATTTGATGTTGTTGTAAATCACCCCCTGGATTCCGAAATCACTAATAAGCTTTTTTAACCGTTCGAGTCTCATTGCGAAACCAGGCATGCGGGCGCAGGAGGGTTTGAGCAAATATCTTCGGGCCAGGGAGTTCAAGGCAGGCCCGGTCTCATCGACCAGATCGGCATACTGTTTTAGGCCGTTGCAGGTATCAAAGAGGACAATAGAACCTTTTGCCTTTTCCACCATTTCGAATAAAGCCGGGCGATGGATTTCATTGCCCATGACCAGTATTCGAGGATGATTGACTTGGGCGGAAGAGGTGCCCGGAAAGCTGCGGAGGGCTTCTTTCAGCCTGCCCGTACCTTCGGGCTTGGGTACGGTCGCCTCAAAAGCAAGCAACCGAAGGAGATCACTCCCGGCATAACGGGGTGGGCATTCTTTCTGATCTTCCAAGATTTTAGCAATCAGCCGCCGGTGTTCGTTCGTCACGGTGACGGCTCTCTTTAGACCTTCTTCTGAGATCTCGACTCCGAAATCCTTTTCCAGCCGGTCGGACCAGGAGGAGAGTTGATGTGTAAAATAGGATACTGCCGTTTCATTTTGATTTTTGGGCACTTCCAGCCAGTAGATGAATTGCTTCGGATTAACATATTGGCTCCACAAATCATACATTCGGCGCATTCCGTCACAGGAATTGACAAAGACAACCCCGGCCATGTCGGCCATCTTTGAATTCAGGCCGGACTCCATAAGATTTTTCAAGTAGGAACAAAGATTGGAGCAGACATAACCGTCCGCCTCCTTGATCCTGTCCTCCTGACCCTGGAGGCGTACCGGTTCCAGACCCGCGGCCATAATCAGTTCTTCGGGAACAAAGGAACAGAACCACCCTATCTTTTTTTTATTTGTCTGGGCCATCATCTTCCCCCTAAAAGAGCTCCTTCTTGTTTCTGTTTATTAGACTGTTTTAAACCGGGGCCGCTAAAGGCTTGCTTGATTTAAATCTGTTTCATTAAGGGATCTCTTTTCTGTTTCAATAAATCTGTTCATAATAAAATTAAAAAATTTAAAGCACCTGTTTTTATATATCTCTTCTTTCAAATACCGCTCTCCCTCCCCAGGTTTGCTAAAGTTACATTGAGTGAGCTTTTCACATTGGGTTGTTTCAAATTCTTTTATAAAGTCTCCAAAAAGGGCGTTTACGCCGGCTATGGCTTTATTTCTCTCTGTTACATCTTCAAGGGGCAGGCATGTTTTCCCTTGCCCAGACCGCAGACCGATGGCCACGCTGCTTCCAATCAATAAACCGCAGGTTGCGTCTCCTGAATTGATTGCGCCTAAGTATCCGGCCGTCGCCCAGGAATCCTCGCCAAGCTCTAACCCCCAAATCTCTTGCAGTCCCTGCAAGGTGGCTTCAGCTCAAGTGGATTTAACAAAGGTCTTGAAGGTTCGCTTTAAAATCTCTTCATACGGTTTCTCTTTTGTCATTTGATCCTCCTGTTTGTACAAACAAAGGTTTAGATGAAAAGGAATTGCCTTGGTGTTTTATTATTTCAAAAGATGACAGTGATTTTCCATTCGCGGCTGAATTCTTGAATTCAATATCTTGAAAGGCATCTCTCATATCCCGGTGCTGCAAAAATAAACACATCTTCTCAAAAAAATCAGCCAGTTCATATCGTCTCAGTAACTCCACTCTTCATTCCATAAAAGTTTATACTCCTTAAAGATAAAACTCACGATCCAACTTAACCTTAACGGGTTAGATCACTATTCAAGTACTGCTCCATATCGCCAAACATCTTTTCATCCAGGGCGCCCATTTTTCTTAAGGTCTCCAAGGAAAAAAGGGAAACAAGACTGGATGACCGGGCCAACATTTCACCGTTGTCGTTGAAAATGAATCCCTGCAACATTGCTTCCCGTTCACTGTTGATTTCTCTCACATTTCCTTCAACTCGGATCTCTTGGCCGATTAAAACCGGTTTTAAAAAATCAACGGTGATCGATTTTGAAACCACCAGTTTTTTCAGTATAATCAGGGCTGCCCAACCCATAGCTTCATCGAGCATGGTTGAAATAATACCTCCGTGAACCAGGTTACTCCAGCCGCAAAGGTGATCCGGTACTTTCAACCAGGACACGACCGATTCCCTCCTTTCCGTGGAATAAAATTTCATATGAAGTCCTGATTCATTTTTAGGACTGCACCCGAAACAGTTTTGATTTTCTCCGCTCGGAAGTAGAATATAGTCCTCCCTATTTTCGGTTTTCATCAATCACCTTCCGATCCTCCATTCTTACTTCTATGACAACATGTCCCCACCCGCCGCATCTGATGCCGACATCCGGGCATCCGAACCGCCGGAACCTCATGGTATTGGGATCAATGCCGGCATAAAAAAGCTCGGCCATAGCCGGCATAACTAGGGCAACGGCATGCAAGGTGAAAATACATATCCTGCCCGGGCTGAGTTTGGTTAAAAGGCTGATACCCCGACCATCAAAATAAAATTTGTCCCCGGCTTTATGACCACTGTCACAACCATGCGATTCAATAATTTCAGCAATAATCGTTTTGTTCAGCATAACCGCTGTTTTGGATAAGGCATCTTCATTCCTGAGATCGGAACGAAATAGGTTCATTTCCTCCTCGTCATAACCCAGATGCCTCTGTACTATTTTCCAAGTGTCTTCAGTTATGTCCATATCTTCTCTCCTTACGAGCTTTATTTCTCAAAGAAAAATCGGTAATTCCGAAAACATTGGCCGTCGGTGTGCATCATGCATCCGGTAACTTTGGGTTCCACTTCATATTGAATCCCCAGGGTGTCGAACCAGGTTTCAATGCGGAGCATAATCCCGCATTCGTATCGGTCTGCTACCCCTAATCCTTTCATTCCCTCATAAGCAAAGCAGGATTCCCACTCCCCACGGATCAGGTTTTTTTCCGGAAAACTGAAGTTGTATTTCATGAATTTGCCGGAGACGATTTCCATAACTAACCCGAAAAACCGTTTCAACTCATCAAACGAATCAGGTTTTCCCGCGCCCAGGGCCTTTTGATAACGTTTGATCTCTATGGCCCCCATACCCCTTATGGCTGCCTGGTTGATCTGATTGGTCTTCTCTATCCCGCATTCCTCCAGGCAGTTGTAAAACCACATGGCATCGTGGGTCATCCAGCATTTATTCAGGAGCTCCTTCAATTCATCTTTGTCAAGGGGAATGATATTTGTTGTCATTGTTAACTCCTCCTTTATTGTGGATATAACGTTCAACGTTCCATGTTCAAGGTTCAAGGTTAATAGAGAGACTGTAAATCATGAAAATTGGGTTTTCGAACATTGAACATTGAACCTTTCAATTTAAACCTTCAGTTTTCAGAGCGTTACCTCATTACTCCCAAAGTCCCTTGCTCATTTCTCCCACCCAAACCGGTTCGAAAGAGTCAAAGGTTATCTCCCTTACCCGGGAAAACCTTTCCCATAAGAGAGAATACCCTTTTGTCCCTTTGGCGAGGACAATCTTTTTATGCCAGGCATCGATTTCCTCCTGCGTAGCCTCCCGCAGTTCCCCCACCGTGCCCATCAGCCTCACGGCCGGTGGGGATGTGAATTTCCCTTCTAGTAAAGCTCCCCCCCAGAAAGCCTTGTCGGCATTCACCGCCAAGATACAGACCCGGGGATTCCGTTTTAGATTGTTCGGCATTATCGAAGGGTTTTCTTCGAAATAGAAACCTGATTTATCTTCTCGTAGAATAAGCGCACCGATGGGGGTCACATGAGGGGACTCGTCTTCATTTACAGTGGCTACAGCGAAATGAAAACAGCTTTTGTAGGCTTCTTCGAAAACAGCCCGGATCGTTTCCCAATGATTACCAATTTTCAATAGACACCTCCAATCTGGGTATTATTATAACAAATTGTCGTTAATAGATCATATATAACAAGTTGTAATAATTGTCAAGACAATATGTTGTAAAAAAATAAAAATAATGGTATAAATAACTATTTGTTATACTGTTCTGAAGGATTGAAAATAGAATGATTTATAAAACTATTGGAAAAAAGATTCAAAAAGCCAGGGAGGAGGCCGGCTTTTCCCAGGAAGAACTGGCCTCTCGCCTGGGTTATACCCAGGCGGCTCTTTCCAATTATGAGTTAGGAAAGAGGCGTCTCTACCTGGCCAACATCGAACAGATCGCCAGGGAACTGAACAAACCTTTGAGCTTTTTTTTGGATGAGCCCACCTTGGCGGCCCAGGAAATTCACAAAGAAAATAAAGATGAAATACAAGAGGAGATTGTCAAGTTGTTATCCGAATTACCGGTGGAGGAGAAAAGCAACCTCCTCGAATATATAAAATGGAGGAGGGATCGTTTGAAATGATCGGATTCGAACTTACAGAAGAACAATTGGGCTATCAAAAAATGGCCCGGAATTTTGCTGAAGAAGAGATGAAGCCTTATGCGGCTGAACTCGACAGACGTCAGGATACCTCGTTTGACCGGGGGATCGTCCGGAGATTTGCCAGGGCTAATCTGCTGGGATTAAGTGTCCCAAAAGAATATGGTGGTATGGGAGTTGATCATATCACTGCTGCGGTGGTTACCGAGGAACTGGGCGCTGCCTGTATGGGGATTTCTGAAGCGGCCGGGGGAACCTGGCTGGCCACCATTTGCCTTTCCCTTGTGGGAAATGAGGATCAGAAAAAACGTTATCTTCCCCTGGTCTGTGGAGAGCAGGGAGTGCTTGCCGGACTGGCGGTAACTGAAGCAGAGGCCGGTTCGGACATTGGAGGCATAAGGACCCAGGTTACAAGAAAAGGAAATCGTTACATCCTTAATGGGACCAAGGCCTTTATCACCAATGCCGGTGTAGCCGGTTTCTACATTGTCTTTGCCACCACCGATCCCCAGAAACGTCATGTTGGACTCAACGCTTTTATCGTCGAAGGCGATGCCCCCGGTCTGACTCTTGGTACGGTAGATGACAAGATGGGATTACGGGCTTCTCAAGTCGGCGAGTTAATCTTTAAAAATGTGGAAGTCCCTATTGAAAATCTACTTGGTGTTGAAAATACCGGATTTTTGATAGCCATGCAGACTCTGGATATGTCCAGGCCGTGCCTGGGAGCGGGAGCCATAGGGGCAGCCCGGGAAGCTTATGAAATAGCCCTGTCTTTTGCTCGCGATCGTACCGTCTATGGCCGTCCGATAATAGAGAACCAGGCGATTGCCTTCATGCTGGCCGATATGGCCACAGAGATTGATGCCGCCAGACTTCTGATCTGGAGGGCTTGTTGGCTGGTTGATCAAGGAATGGATTCGACCAAGGCTTCTTCCATGTCTAAAGTCTTTGCCACGGAAATGGCCGAGAGGGTGTGCAGCCGGGCCATTCAGATCCTGGGCGGGCAGGGGTATACGCGCAAGTGGCCGCTGGAAAAATATTACCGGGATGTCAGGGCCAGCCAGATCTATGAAGGCACCAATCAGATTCAGAGGATTATCATCAGTTCGATGCTATGAAAGCGGGAGAGGGTAATAAATATTTAAGGATTTTCTTGAAGGATGTCCCTAAATTGGGAGACAGTCACGGTCTACTCCGAAAGATTGGGCACCTGTTCTCGGTAAAAGAATAAGTTTTAAGAAAGGAGATGCAAATGAATTTGTTACTGCAACCTAAAAAATACAAGAGCCTCCTGACCGATGAAGGATCGAGATCCTTGATGGCCAAGACAATCAATTTCTTTGAGACCATGGGAAAAACGAGGCTCCTCGAAGATTTCAATAAAAAGGTCTGGTATAAGGGTTTTGTTGACTTTATTGGAAAAGAGAGGGTTTTTGCCAAAATGCTTACCCCCAAGGCCTACGCCGGCGGTGATCTGGACTGCCGGTGGGATACGACCCGGAATAATGAGTTCAGTGAACTCCTAGCCTTTTATGGCCTGGGATATTGGTATTGCTTCCAGGTGACCATCCTCGGCCTGGGGCCCATCTGGATGAGCAAAAACGAACAGGCCAAACAGAAGGCGGCCAAGCTCCTTAAGGAAGGGGCGATCTTTGCCTTTGGTCTCTCCGAACGGGCGCACGGAGCGGATATTTACTCGACGGAGACGACTCTAACCCCGAAAGGCGACGGTACTTGGATCGCCAACGGCGAGAAATATTATATCGGCAATGGCAATGAAGCCGAAATGGTTTCCACCTTGGGTAAAATCAAGGACGGCACGGACGACTACACCTTTTTCGTCACGAATTATCGCCATAAGGCCTATGAACTGAAGAAAAACGTTATCTCTCACCAGGAATACGTCTCCAATTTCGCCCTCCATGATTACCCCATCACTGAAGACGACCTCCTTTCTCGGGGACCGGAGGCCTGGGATATCGCCCTCAATACAGTCAATATCGGTAAATTCAATATCGGTCCGGCTTCCATCGGTGTGGCCGAACACTGTTTCTATGAGGCCATCACCCATGCAACCAACCGCATCCTTTACGGAATTCACGTTACCGACATGCCCCATGTCAAAAAGAACTTTATGGATGCCTGGCTGCGTCTGGCAGGCATGAAGCTCTACCAGCGTCGGGCTACGGACTACTTCCGGCAGGCCAATGAAAAGGACCGGCGTTATCTACTCTTTAACCCAACGAGCAAGATGAAGGTGACCCTGCAGGCGGAAGAGGTGATCAATCTGCTCTGGGATGTTATTGCGGCCAAGGGTTTTGAGAAAGACACCTACTTCTCCATGGGTGCCAGCGACATCCGGGGACCATCCAAGCTGGAAGGAACTGTCCACGTCAATATTCAACTCATCCGCAAGTTTATGAAGAACTATTTCTTCAACCCGGCTGACTATCCACCGGTGACACCGGATTTCTCCACAAATGATGACCTGTTCCTGTTCAACCAGGGGCCTGCAAAAGGCCTGAGTGAAATCCGGTTCCACGACTATCAGCCTATCTTCGAGTCATACCGGGATTTGCCGAACATAGCAACCTTCATCACCCAGATCGAACTCTTTAAGGAGTTGCTGACCAAGGCCTATCCGGACAAGATGCAGGATATGGATCCATCGTTCTCCCTACCACTGGGCGAGATGTTTTCCATTGTGGTCTATGGTCAACTGATTCTTGAGCAGGCCGCCATCGAAAATCTGGATAAGGATATTCTTAACCAGATATTCGATTTCATGGTAAGAGACTTCACTGCATTCGCCTTGCAGATCTACGGCATGAATCATGCCAAAGACGAACAAAGAGCCTTTTGCAAAGAAATCATTCTGATCAGGGCTGTGGGAGACGATGCCCAATATAAACGGGTTTGGGAGAAATACGTCTTGCCTCTTAACGGAGAATACCGGATGAACGAGTAAAGACCCTTTTTCTCAATTTACTCTTTACGAGATTGCACCACTCTCACCGTTCTGGGAAGGGTCTGAATCAGCAGGATGGCGTTGGACGGACAAAAATGGGCGCAAACCCCGCAGCCGATACAGCGTTCTTCGTCCACATGAGACACGTTATCGCTTCCCAGTTTTATCGCATCGGTGTGACATCGTGTGGCGCAGGTTTCGCAGCCCGTGCATAGAGCGGGGTCGACCTTTGACAGAAAACTGGAAACATTAACCACCATCCGGGATGAATTTCCGCAGCAGTCTTTGCAGCAGTTACAGACGCTGGTTTCGGTCATGCTGATATCGAAATTCGGATGGTAGGCCTTGTGGACCAGACCGTCTTCTTCGGATTTAAGAAGGATTTCAAGGGCTTCTTTTTTGCCGATCATGCGCATAAAACCGTTTTCGGTGGTGAAACGGGCCGACTTGCCGAAGGTGAAGCAAGTCTCTCTCAAGTCGGTCTGCTTGCAGGAACGCCCTTCGGTATCTTTATGTTGGCGGCAAAAGCAGTATCCCACGGCGATCTCGTCAAACTTGTCGATCAGGTCTTTGACATCCTGGGTCAATAAGATCCGGTCGGCCACTTCTTTGGTCAGGTCCTGATTGATTTCGATGATCGTGGATTTATTGGTGACCTTATTGGTCCGGATAGGCACGGTTCTGTCGGGAGCCGGCATTTTTTTAATGAACTCGGCCATCTGCTCGGGAGAGAACTTCAACCTCTCCCGGAAGTCGGCAAATAACTTGGAAAACAAACCAGCCAGACGCTTCTCTTCTTCTGTATGGGTTAATTTTTTCATAAAGGTGTATTCAAAGACCCCCACATTGGCCAGGGGCAATAATCGAAAGACCGGTACGCCTTGACTGTTCGGTTGATTAAAAATGATCCCTTTTTTAGCCAGGGCGCTGGTTTGTTCCAAAATCACCGCTTCGGGTAACCCGCTGCTTTCTTTCAACTGATCAAGACTTTGAGACCTTTTTCCCTTAAAGGCCAGAATAAGATCGATTTGATCTTCCTTGACCAGTTCTTTGATAATGTCCACCAGGGTATCATTGACTCCTCCACCGGTAATCGTTCCGGTAACCTGTTTATATCGGTCATCCAAATTCATAAGTCCCTCCAAATCAGAGTGAGAAAATTAACTGGGTACGTTAGAGCCTAGAGTATCCTTATTAGTCATACGGTCTTTTTCACAAAAAGTAAGTGTTCCTATCCTTTCATGCTTAAAAAGTCAATATTTTTTGAGAAGCCCTGGTGGATTTTCGGTTTGGGTCCCGTTCCCTATACCTTCACCCGACCAAAGAGAGAACGGTATTTTCGGCATCGGTCGAATTTGAGATAAGGGATGACTGCATTTGTAGCTTCATCATTCATAGGGAGGAATTTCCCTTTGGCCCTAAGACATGCTTTCCCATCAAAAACCAATTCTCCCTGACAATAGGCGATACGCCCGGCATCCTTGAGCAGATGGGCGACGATCTCGATCTCTTCTTCCACAGGAACCGGGAGCAGATATTTTATGGTCAGCTCTCCGGTAACAAAAAAAGGATGCTGACGGCTGAAGACCGTTGCCGCCCAACCCATGGTTTCATCCAGGAGCCCGGCCAGGATACCGCCGTGGGCGATTAATTTGTAGCCGTTATGATGCTGGGGAAGAATAAGCCGGGTCCGGACCGTGTCGTCCTGGACAAAAAAACGGGTGTGGGCCCCACAAGGATTTTCATCGCCGCATAGAAAACAGCCGCTCGAATGGGGAAGATATTCATGGTCTAATCGGGTCATAGAATTTCCTTCTTATACAGAAATTGCTAAATTTTATTATGGTTTAATATCAGGATAGGGTTCGGTGGTCAAATAATATATCTGAAATACTTTTGAAGATCAGCACCGGAGTTAAGGTTCAGGCCTAAGAATTCCAGAAACTGTGGATCTCACCCATCCCCTTGGGGAGGGGTGAGAGGAGGCCTTCCCCGCCCATCCTTGTCCAGCCCGATGCTATGGAATGGGGAGTAATTCATTTTAAATTGTAGACCTGTCTGGGTGTAAGGTAATCCGGAAATTTATCAATAATTGCTCTTCGGGTTAAATAGCAGAAATGGCATTCATCAATATATCCCGTCTCATGTATCAAGCCTAACTCTTTTACCAATTCCGCCGGCCCACCTCGAATGAGTGGACCGCAAATAGGGTGGGAATCCGATCGATATTGAGAAACGAGTTTGGAAAGAGGCGTCTTCCACATATTGCCCATGCTGATCCCCTGACAGATCTGGACGTTACCATAGGGATCGACATGGACCCTGGAAGGTGATTCAAGATCCTCGTAAGGACATTCACACAACTCTTCCCATGGCCTTAGTGGCAGATTATCGGATAATTTTTCAACCGCCCGTCCTCTAAACCTTGCTCCTCCACCAACGACAGGACGCCCTTTGTCTTTTTCAGGCGAAGAGGATTGCAAAACCTTGGGGGGCTCTATACAAATAGGTGAAGTCTCAATGCCGAGTCTCCTTGCAACCGATGAAGCAACAGTTGCAGGGTTTTCTGATTCTTCTCCGTAGTGAAAGGTATCATTGCTGATATTAAGATACGTCAAACCTGAATCCGCAAGGGGCCTTAACCACAATTCAGCATCCTCAGCTGAATGAGCCCCATAGGCATTAGTTACCACACCGACATTAAAGCCCTTCGACCTGGCGCGTTTGATACTTTCTTTTAAAAGAGGAAAGAATAAAAATGGCTCTCCTCCTTCATAGAATATCCAATCAACGGAGCCGATTTTTTGAGTCTCTTCCAGGACGTCGGTAACCTGAGTGATAGTGAAAGTCCCTTGGGATTTCGGGCTACTGTAAAGAAAACAATGATCGCATTCGAAGTTGCAGGTGTAGGTCAGAATAAAATGGATTCCAGTTAACATCTTCTATCCACCCCTTTTGCGGTAAGGACATTCAGCATTTTTCACCAATAATTATTCCTGTGCTGTGGGACGGAAAACTGAGTCTTAAACAACGGATGCCCGCCATTGGTACGATTGTTTTTAATTTCCTTGGTGCTTCTCGTTGACCTTTTTCCAGCCACCTCATAACGAACCCCCATTTCCTTCCTAACTAAAACGGGGTTTGGTGGGAAGGTTTCATGGAACCGCCTTTCTATTAAAGGTCGTCTACCATAAAATGCTAATTCTTGATGAACAGGAATAAACCATAACAGACAGGAAAAGTCAATCTCCCCAGGCTCTCTTTGCGGGTGCGGGAGAAGTATGAAGATCTTAAGACTGACAAAAAATGTGGGCAAAGACCTATGCAAGCGAGTGAGCTAAGTGTCCAACGGCAGAAATAACCCTTGGGGCCTAGCGGAATCGGTTGGTTTGTTAATAAAAAAATTATTTCATAATGCCTTTTCAAGACGTTCTGCCACCCAGACTTTTATGATAGATTGTCGAGGGACACCCAAACGTTTTGCTTCTTTATCCAATAACTGAATTATCCACAGGGGAAAATCTACATTTACTCTTTTCTGCTCTTGCTTTGGCCTCCTTGCCTTTGGCACGTCAAGGTGTTTAGAAATATTTTCCCCTTTGTCAAATTTTTTTTCAATTTCAATAGCTTTCATATAAATCAACCTCTTCTTTTCTTGATCGGCGTACTGAAATAATTCTTATCTTTTCTGTCCGATTCCAGGTAACCAATTATAACTGATTAATATTATCTTAACAAATGATTTTTATTGTTTTGCATGTGCGGGGGAAATACGAAGATCTTAAGACTGACAAAAAATATGGGCAAAAATCTGGGCGTCTTGGATGAGATGAGAAAGCCGGCAGAATTCGTTGGGCTGGTGGGCGGTTTCTGAGGAAGTGCACCAGACGGCTGCCGGAAGCCCTACTTCACGAAAGAAAGCGGCCACGGTAGCCCCCCCCCCGATTCCCTGGGGGAAAGCCTTCTCCCATAACTGTCTTTACGGTAAGATGGCCTATCAGATAAGCCGGGGTCGGGTCCATGGCTCCTTCTGGGTTGAAAAGATTTGATGCCGTAAAGCCATGCTTAAAAGCCCTCCGGAGCTACTTGGAGGAAGGAGATTTTTTTAAAATTTTGGTGATGGTCTGACGCAGCTTTTTTATGGGGAATGGTTTCTGAATGATCCCGACTACGCCGGACTTTAAAAGCTTCTCAGACTCATTTTCGATGTTGCCTCCCGTCGAAATGAGGACGGGAACGTCATGGCGGATTTTTTTGAGCTCTTGGTAGCAGCGACTTCCGTTCATAACAGGCATATTCAAGTCAAGGATCACCAGATCGACATCGTCATGGTGTCGGCTATAGTATTCGACCGCCAAGGATGGGTCGGCAAAAGAACTTACCCGATAACCGAGTTCGACGAGAAGTAAAGCCTGGGTTTCGAGTACGACCTCTTCATCATCAATGATCATGATATGCTCCCTGGCCCACTGAGGCGTTTGGCCCTCGGAATCATCAGAGGTCTGGATGGGAATCGCCTCTTTAACCAGGGGGAGATAGATTGTAAAGGTGGAACCAACCCCTTTGGTGCTTTCGACTTCGATGAATCCTTTGTGCATCTCAACGATACCATCAACGCAGGCCAGCCCCAGCCCCGTCCCTTTTCCCAGTTTCTTGGTCGTATAGAATGGTTCGAAAATCCGGACGAGTACTTCCTGATCCATCCCCGTGCCCGTATCCTGAATGGCAACGGCTACATAGTCTCCTGCCGGTACAATCCGGTCGGGAAAAGACTTTTTTAGGGTTTTTCCGTCAACGATGTCGGTTCTAAAGGTCAGGTCGCCGCCTCCAGTCATGGCATCACGGGCATTGAAGGCGATATTGATAAAGGCGTTTTTCAGCAGACTGACGTCCCCGATTATCGTGGGTTGGCTGTCGGTCAGTTCCTTATGGAGGTTAAAACTTTTGTCAAAGGAGTGGAACAAGAGTTGGATCGTGTCGGTGATTATTTCATGGAGATTTACAGGGAGGTCGACAACCTTAACCTTTCGAGCAAAGGTCAAGAGTTTGCTGTTGAGGTCAGCGGCCTGGAGGATGGTTTTGTGAATCGTACTGACCGAATGGGTGAGAGATTGGTTCAGGGAAGAAAATTTCGTGAGGATCATTTCCGTCTGCCCCAGCATGATACTCAGGAGATTATTGAAATCATGGGCGATACCGCCCGTCAACTCACCGATAGTTTGCATTTTGTTTGAGTGAAAGAGCTGTTGTTCAAGCTGGCGTTTTTTTTCAGCGAGCAGTTTGTGTTCGGTAATGTCCCGGATTACACCGAACGAGCCCTCAAACCGATCACCCCTTTGGGTGCTGTCCATGTCCTTTTTGTCAAAATGGGTGGTCTGGCCGCCGGATGTCTCTCCTATACCCCCCGTTTCTGATTTGAGGGCTATGCGGCCTGATGTCCCTTCAAATTTTTCGTTTCGGTCGTCGGCCAATTTGCCGTATATACCAGAGGCGATGACCTCTCCTTCAATGGTCTGGAGGTTTCCGGTGGCTAGGTCTTTACGAGCATGCTTTGGCACGAGCCGGACCGCCAGATTTTTGGTAATACGGCGGCCGGTCCTTAATTCGTTAAATAATTTCGGGGCATTTTCTTCCCCTGTCTCCTTGCCTCGAAATTTCGGAAGGACGTATTCCCGGCTGATGTTTTCCACGTCTTCAGGATGCACCAGGACGGTGAAATGTTTGCCCAGGAGTTCTTCGGGCTTAAAACCAAGCATGGAGACCGAATTGCTTAGGTAGGCGAAGTGGCCCTCGGGATCGATCTTGTAGATGATATCCGGCATGATATTGAGAATACTTTCATATTCCCGTAAGACCTTATAGGCTTTTGCCAATTCCTGCGCCAGGGAATCATTGGAAATCGGGTTTTTGTCCATTGAGAAATCCTTTGTCAACATGAACTGCTATTTTGTCCGTGCCGTCAAAACAATTGAAGCTCCCTGCACCAAGGTGCAGGGAATCTTCCAGGCAAGGAAAGGGTTTATTTGTTGTAGTTCGCTCGCTAACCCACGCAGCAAGCTGCGGGGAATGCGCTCGCTATTCCTGTTCAATAAAAAGACCCCATCCGAAATCCCGACCGATCAAGGCTTTCGGCAAATAAAATCCCACCTGAATCTACAGGTTGTTTTGTCCTCGGTCAACCATAGAACATAGACTCGAAAGCCCCTGCTCACTCCCTAAACCATTAAGATTGACAAAAAATATGGGCGAAGACCTGAGCGTCTTTGATGAGGTGAGAAAGGCGGCAGAACTCGTTGGGCTGGTGAGCGGTTCCTGAGGAACTGCACCAGACAGCCGCCGGAAGACCGACTTCTCGGAAAAACGCAGCCACGGTTCCCCCCCCGATTCCCCAGGGAAAGGCCTCTTTATGACACGCGGCCCGAACGGCCTCTTGTAAGGCCCTGACCACCGGGGCATCGGCCTTCGTTGCTGGTGGGGCCTGAAGGGAGTTGATCACTTCAATTTTGATGCCCAGTCCGGTTTTTTTCTCCACCATGGCGGCGATACTTTTTATGGCATCAATGACCTTGCTTAGTGGATATTCGGGCAGGACACGACAATCCATATAAAAAACATCTTGTCCGGGGATGGTATTGATGTTGGACACATTGGCTTCCTTTTGCGTGGGCTCAAAGGTGCTTATGGGGAGATCAAAGTGCGGGTTCTTTTTTTTGAAAATTCGAGGCAGTTTTTCCAGGGCTGTTATGAAATGGGCCGTCCCCCGCAGGGTGTTGATCCCCAAATCAGGGCGACTACCGTGACATTGCCTTCCGGAAAGGGTAAATTTCATCCAAAGGAGGCTCTTTTCCGCCACCTCGATCATGGTCCCTTCTCGATTTCCGGCATCGGGAACGATGATAAGGTCCTCGGTCTTGAACATGCTGCGTTTTTTTTTCAAAACATATTCCAACCCCTTATGACTCCCTGTTTCCTCATCGGAGACCCAAAGGAGCCCGATGGGATGGGCAGGGCACACCCCTTCCTCCTGTAAGGCCTTAACAGCAAAATAAGAAGAAACAATGCCGTGCTGGTTGTCCTCAACACCCCGGCCGTAAAGGAAATCCCCTTTCCGTTTCAATTCATAGGGATCGCTTTTCCATAACTGCCTGTCCCCGATGGGCACGATATCCATGTGGCTCAGGATCCAGATGGTCCTGGAAGAGCGCTCTCCATGGAAAAGTGCCAGGAGGTTGGGCCGGATGCCCTTAGGGACCCGATGGTCCGGACAGCCGATGTTTATAAGGGTTTGAGGAGCTAAGGCCTTTAATCGTTTTTCCAGGTAAAGGGCCTTGGCCAGTTCCCCTTGCCCCCCATTTTGAGGACCTAAAGCGGGAAGGGCCGTTAAATCCCGTTGAAAAGATACGATCGGATCTTGATACCCCTGGATGCGTTTCTTGATTTTCAGCCAGGTGGAAGGGGCGATTTGATTACTGGGTCTTGGAGGCAGGGCCACTTTGAATCCCTTCGATCTGCTCTGACAGGAAATGGATTTGCTTGGAAATTTCCGGATTTTTTTTGAGACCTTTTTCAACCGAATTGACCGCATAGATCACCGAGGTGGTGTCCCGATTAAAGGCCTTGCCGATCGTCTCTAAGGTCTGGCCGGTATATTTCCTGCTCAAAAAAATGGAAAGATTCCTGGGCAGGAGATGGACCCGTTTACGGGAACGGGAGGTCATTTCTTCCAAAGAAACCTGAAAATATTTCCCGATGAGTTGTTTAATGGCCTGAATGGAGATCTCTTGTTTTTCCTGAAGCTGTTCTTTGACAACCAGATCGGCCAGGGAGAGATCCAATGGCTGGTTCATCAAAGTGGCCTGAGCTGACATCCTTATCAGGCAGCCCTCCAACTGTCGCATGTCTCTAAAAGGCTTGCTGGCCAGGAATTCTTTTACCTCTCCATGAACGGGGATCCCCAAGAAATTGGATTTTTTTTCTACGATACCCAAACGGGTTTCAAAATCCGGAGGATCGATCGAACCGATCAACGCCGAACTCAAACGGGATTTTAGTTTGCCCCCCAGTCGAGGGATATCTTTGGGCGGAAGGGAACTGGTGAAGATAATTTTTTTGTTGTCGTTGAATAAGGTGTCCAGGGTATAACCTAACTCGGTCTGGGTGGTTTCCTTTCCGCTTAGGAAATGCACTTCTTCCAATAATAGAAAATCGCAGTTTTTTCTATATTTGTCTTTGAAGCTATTCATGGCATTGGTTTTTATGGACTGAATCATTTCATTGGTAAAGTCTTCAACGGAAAGATACAAGACCCTGGCCTGGGGTTTGTGCTTTTGAATATAGTTCCCCACGGCTTGTGACAAATGGGTCTTGCCCAGACCGGAGGATGAAAAAAGGTATAAGGCGTTATTATGAAGATTTTTTTCCGTAGCCAGGGCCACCGAAGCCAAGTAGGCGAAATGATTGCTGGGTCCGGTTACGAACTGATCAAAGGTAAAACCCCCGTTCAGATTGAGATGATTTTTTCGGTCGAATCCCGGGAGAAGGCACTGCTGAACCGGGGAAGGAAGGGATTTACCGGGGCGGGGAGAAGAAACCTGCAAGCTGATCTTGACCGTATTCGGGCCCAGGTTCTGAGCCGCCTGGACGATATGGGCATAATACCTTTCTCTGACCCAATTTAGAAAAAATGGGTTTGGACAACCCAGGAGG
>Ga0214473_10004691_pt1 | contig 16428 bp, 18 predicted proteins | sample RVTome_7_FD_203509 | JGI IMG/M metagenome (GOLD analysis project Ga0214473, IMG submission 203509) | Soil microbial communities from uranium-contaminated site in the Upper Colorado River Basin, Wyoming, United States - RVT98D197 | ecosystem: Environmental > Terrestrial > Soil > Contaminated >... | reverse complement strand
GGTCAGCCTCGGTGATCTTGCCTGATTTCAGCTGTCGGCCGAGATTTCCACTGATCGTGTTGAGGCCAGCATCAACGCGATCCTTGCTGACATCGTTAACGCCCACATCAAATCCGGCAAGGGCGCAAACATGCGCAATGCCACTGCCCATTTGCCCAGCACCAATGATGCCGACTTTCCTGATCTTCATGTCCGCTCGTAACTCGCCTGATTTCAGCGGCTGAGCCTATAACGCGCATGGAATTAGAGCAAGCGCATTTCGCAAGTGCAACATAAAAGCAAAGGTCCATGCTTAATGGGCGTTGGACAGGCGCGGAGCGGGCTGCTTTCGTCTTAACATTGTGAGTGCAGGCCCTACTATAGCCATTTCCGGCCAGACTTCCCAGCGCATGGCGCTGTGGTCCCTGTTGTTTGGCAATTTTGTTGTTGGCACGGGTGTGTTGCTGCCAGCCGGGCTTCTGAATGTTTTGGCGGCTGATCTCCAGGTGCCCCCGACCACAGCGGGATTGCTGCTGTTTGCCGGTGGCCTCGTTGTGGGAATCGGGGCGCCCGTATTGGCCGGTCTTACCAGCCGGTTTGACCGCCGCATGTTGCTGGCTATGACAGCGGCACTTTACGCTGTCGGCCATGGTTTGGCGGCTCTCGCGCCAGAATTCTGGTCACTGCTCAGCATTCGTACCGTGACCATGGTTTCAGCCGCCCTTTTTACACCCCAGGCAGCGGCGACGGTTGGGCTAATGGTGCCGCCTGAAAGACGATCTGAGGGTATAGCCTTTATCTTTATCGGCTGGTCGCTGGCTTCGGTTGTGGGCATCCCGCTGGGTAGCATATTGGGCGCCCAATTTGGCTGGCGCGTAACATTCTTCGTCATGGCCGGTCTCTCGGCTGTGGCTTGCGCCGGTATATTGCTGTCGTTCACGCGGGACTTGCGCGTTCAACCCTTGCAATTTTCATCCTGGGTTGCAGTTTTCAAGAACCCTATCCTGCTGTGCATCATGGCCGTAACACTTCTCAGCATGTCCGGGCAGTTCACCGTCGTGAGTTATCTCGCGCCAATATTGCGCAAAGCCTTTGCGGCCACGCCCCAGAACATTGCCTTCATTTTTGCAATATTCGGGATCGCCGGAGTTCTGGGAAACTTTCTAGCGGCAAAGGCTCTCGGCCGGTTTGGCGTTGACCGCGCCATTCTCGTCTCGCTGTTTTTCCTGATTGCCGGAATTGGCATGTTCGGGGTGTTTTTCGGCAACTATATCCTGGCCTGCGTGTCCTGCTTTGTCTGGGGACTGGGGACATTCGCATCCAATTCATTGCAGCAAAGCAGGCTTGTTGGCATTGCGCCTGCACTTGCCGCCGCAACTGTGGCGCTCAATACTTCCGCCGTCTATCTCGGGCAGTCGGTTGGCGCTGGCACGGGCGGTTTCGCGATCAAAAATGGCGTTTCGGCAAATGTCGTCTGGATGGCGCTTGTCTTTCTTGTGATGGCGGTCGTCATGTCGGTTGCTGCGACCAAGCTTGCTTACAAAGCCTTGCGATAGGCGGGAACGGGATAGGACAATTCCCGGTCCGCTGCGGCCATCTCGGCTATCACAGTGGCAAAGCTTCGGCGTTTCGCCAATCTCGAGTGCCAGGCGGAAAGATTTTCGTGGCTGGAAAGAGGTGGTGCACCCAGACGGAGGCCGTGGTGGATGTTCATGAAAGTCGCAATGTCGGCCACGGAGAAGGTGCCGCAGAAGTATTCCTGGGCTCCGAGTTTTGCAGCAAGCGCCGCATAGTTGGCCAAAATTATATCCTCGGCCTTGACCGCGGCGCGCTCCTGTTCCTCACGCCGCGCGGTATCCGGACCCGGCGGCTCGCTGCGGAACATGAGATCACGAACCGGCGGCAGAAGAACCTCATCGGCCTCAAGCTCCAGAAGACGGCACCGGGCGCGCGCTTTGGGCTCGCGCGGAAGAAGCGATGGGGTGGGGTATTTGTCGTCCAGATATTCGATAATGACGGTTGAATCGTAAAGCGTGAGGTCGTCGTCGACCAGCACTGGCACCTGGCGCTTGGGATTGGCGGCGAGAACAGCCGGATGTTTTGGGGCATAGCCCTTGGTCTGGGTGAAGGGCACCAGCACCCGGTCGAAGCTCACACCCTTTTCGACGAGTGCAATTTCAACCTTACGGGAAAAGAGACTGAGGGGAGCGGAGTAGAGCAGCATTGTTCTCTCCTATTCCGGTTTCCTGACAGCTTTTGTCAGCAGCCAGTCAGCCTTAGAGTTTTGCCAGTTCAGCGTCGAGTTCCGGCACGGCCTGGAATAGGTCAGCCACGAGGCCAAAGTCCGCCACCTGGAAAATAGGGGCTTCTTCATCCTTGTTGATGGCGACAATGATCTTTGAATCCTTCATGCCGGCCAAGTGCTGAATGGCGCCTGAAATGCCAACGGCAATATAGAGATCGGGGGCCACGACCTTGCCGGTCTGTCCCACCTGGTAGTCATTGGGAACATAGCCGGCATCGACGGCAGCACGGGAGGCGCCTACGGCGGCACCGAGTTTTTTGGCGACTGCCTCAAGCATCTTGAAGTTTTCGCCATTCTGCATGCCGCGTCCACCGGAGACGATCACCTTGGCGGAGGTGAGCTCAGGGCGGTCAGACTTGGTGAGGTTTTCACTCTGATAGGTTGAAAGGCCGGGATCGGCCGCGGCAGTTATTTTTTCAATGCTTGCGGAACCCGTTTCATCGGTGGCTGCAAAAGATGCGGTGCGAATCGTAATGACTTTCTTGGCGTCGGTCGATTGCACAGTTTGAACGGCATTGCCGGCATAGATCAGGCGTACGAAAGTATCGGCTGACTTCACTTCGGAAATATCTGAGATCTGCATGACATCAAGCAGCGCTGCCACGCGCGGCATGTAATTTTTGCCATTGGTTGTGGCGGCAGCCACGAGATGTTCATAGTTTCCGACCAATGACACAATCATGGCGGCCATGGGTTCAGCCAAGGGTCGTTCCAGCGAAGCGCTCTCGGCATGAAGAACTTTTTTCACACCCGTCAATTTGGCAGCTTGAGCTGCGGCAGCGCCTGCATTGTTGCCAGCCACCAGCACATGCACATCGCCACCCATTTGCGCCGCGGCAGTGAGCGCCTTGTGGGTTGCATCCTTGATGGATTTATTATCGTGTTCGGCAATGAGAAGCACGGCCATGATCAGATTGCTCCTGCTTCTTTGAGTTTGGAAACGAGTTCACCGACGGACTTGACCTTGACACCGGCCAGGCGTTTTGGTGGTTCCTCGGTTTTTACCACTTTGAGCCGCGGCTTTACATCGGCGCTGTAATCGGCCGGCGTTTTTTCATCAAGCGGTTTTTTCTTGGCCTTCATGATGTTGGGCAATGAAGCATAGCGCGGCTGGTTGAGGCGCAGATCCGTGGTCACGATCAATGGCATTTTCACTTTGAGGGTTTGCAGGCCGCCATCGATTTCGCGGGTGATGGTTGCTTCGCCGGAGCCGGGTTCCAGTTTGGAACAAGCGGTGGCCTGGGCCCAGCCCAGGAGAGCCGAAAGCATTTGGCCCGTCTGGTTGCAGTCATCGTCGATGGCCTGTTTGCCAAGAATAACGATATCCGGCTTTTCGGCTTCCACCACGCCTTTCAAAATCTTTGCCACGCCCAAGGGTTCAACATACTCATCGTTTTTCACCAGAATGGCGCGGTCGGCTCCCATGGCAAGAGCGGTGCGCAGGGTTTCCTGGGCCTGGGCGGGACCGATGGTCACGGCCACAACTTCCGTTGCCTTGCCCGCTTCCTTCAGACGCACGGCTTCTTCAACGCCGATTTCATCAAAGGGGTTCATGGACATTTTCACGTTTGCCAGTTCCACACCGGAACCATCCGCTTTGACGCGGATTTTCACGTTGAAATCGACAACCCGTTTGACGGCGACCAGAACTTTCATAGAAACCTCATGGAATTTGCGGCGGAACCTAGTGAACGGCCCTTTGCGAGTCAATTCTGCCACCGACATGGCGCATCTGCTTGCGACGCCTTGCCTCAGCCCCGGATCAGGAGTCTGGAGCGCAGCACGAGTGTTATGGCAAGACCAGCCACAAATCCCCCGATATGGGCCCACCAGGCCACTTGCACCTCGTTTGCCGTTTCAGCTGTCAGTACACTGAAAACCTGCAGCAAAAACCAGCCGCCCAGCACCCAAATGGCGGAAATCCGCAGGGGAATCCGGAAAAACAACAAAATCCACACCCGGGCCTTGGGATAGAGCAGAACATAGGCTCCGATAACACCGGACACGGCTCCTGATGCGCCAATCAGCGGGGCGGGAGAATTGGGGGTCATCATGACGTGGGCGAGGGCGCCCGCAATGCCGCATAACAGGTAAAACAGGGTGAAGGCAAAATAGCCGAAAGCATCTTCCACATTGTCGGCAAAGACCCAGAGAAACAGCATGTTGGAGATCAAATGCATCCATCCAGCGTGAAGAAACATGTAGGTCACGAAAGTCAAAGGCTCCGGAACGGGGCTCTGCGGAATTCCATGGGTGATGTCCGAAGGGACGACGCCAAAACTGGTGGCGACATTTGCCAGAAATAGGTCAGACTGGAAGGCGCCCGTCATAAGGAAGATGACGACGTTGCCGACAATGATTGCCAACGTCACAAATTGAAAGCGAATGACTTTCAGGGGCGTGTCGTCGTGCAGCGGTACGAACACTATCGTGTCTTTCCGGGAACCCAGAGTATGTCGCCCGTGGTCTTGGCATTTACCCAGCGGCTGGCAACGAAAAGAAAATCGGAGAGGCGGTTGATATAGGTCATCGCACCCCCACTCACATGCTCACCTTCGTGGGATTTGAGCTGGACGATCAGGCGTTCGGCGCGGCGGCAGATTGTGCGAGCCAGATGGAGGTGTGCTGCTGCAACGTGACCACCCGGAAGCACGAACGAGCGCAACGGACTGAGATCATGATTGAGTTCATCAATCTCATTTTCGAGCCGTTCAACCTGACCGGGCAATATGCGTAAAGGTTCATAGTCCAGCTTTTTGCCGTCATCGGGCACGCAGAGATCAGCGCCGAGGTCGAAGAGTTCATTCTGAATGCGGGCCAGCATGGTGTCGAGTTTGCTGAAAGCTTCCGTGCCGGTGTGGAGCCTGACAATTCCCAGAACCGCATTTGTTTCATCCACGGTGCCATAGGCCTGGATGCGGAGGTGGGCCTTGGAAACGCGGGTTCCCGACCCCAGAGCCGTATCGCCCTTGTCACCGGTGCGGGTATAGATGCGGTTGAGAACGACCATGGCTTCTGACTACCGTGAACCGCCTCGAAATTCTACTCGTTTCTTAAAATCGGAGCGGGTTTTGCGGCCAATGCCCGCCACGTTACCATGAGCCCGGCGGCGATGGTGATGATCATGGCAAGGAGGGCGGTGGTGGCTGCCACGGCAAAGGAGAAGCTCCATTGCATATCCAAAATCCAGGTGGCCAGGAACCAGGATCCGAGGGAGCCCACGGCAATTCCGAAGATGGCGGCAGCCAGGCCCAGTACGGCATATTCGATGATAAAGGCTCCCATAAGCTGGGCGCGGGAGGCGCCATAGGTTTTCAGCACCACCGCATCATAGATGCGGTTTGATAGCCCTGCGGCGAGGGCGCCGGCGAGCACCAGAATCCCGGTGAGCAGGGTCAGAGCGTTGGCGCCGCGAATGGCGCCGAGCATTTTACCCAGGAGCTCGCTCACGGTGGCAAGAGCTTCCTTGATCCGCACGGCAGTTGATGTTGGAAACTCGCGGGCCATAGTGTTCAGCAGTTTTGCTTCGTCGCCACCTTCCATTTCAACGGTGACGATATGGCTGTGAGGAGCGGATTTCAGAGTATTGGGCGAAAACACCATGACAAAGTTGATGCCCATGGTGCGCCAATTCACTTTGCGAAAGTTCGCAACCTTCGCTGTGACATCACGGCCGAGTACATTTACAGTTACGCTGTCGCCGATTTTCAAACCAATGTCCTGGGCGATCTCATCAACGAAGGAAACAAGGGGCGGGCCGCTGTAATCTTTTTTCCACCATTGCCCTTCGACCAGAACGGAACCCTCAGGCAGTATTTCAGAATAAGTGAGGCCACGATCTCCGCGCAGCGCCCAGCCGCCATCGCCTGCGGTCCTTACTTTATCGACGGGCGTGTCGCCAATCCTTGCGATGCGGCCCCGCAGCATTGGTGCGTTGGCAACCTCGCGCACGCCAGCGAATTTTTTTGTCGCTTCGACAAATATGGGAAGCTCTTCATTGCGTACATCGAGAAAGAAAAAGGCGGGGGCTTTTTCAGGAATGCCAGCGCGCAGTTCCTGACTGATGGTTTGGTCGGTGAGCGCCAAGGTCACAAAAAGCGTGAGACCAAGGCCAAGAGCAAGAATGACTGACACTGCTGATGACCCCGGGCGATAAAGATTGGAAATGGCATAGCGCCAGATTGCAGCCTTGGGCTTTGGCGATTTCTCAGCGAGCTTGACGATGGCATGGGCCAGGCCCAGCAAGATAACAAAACTCGCAAGTAGGCCTCCGAGATAATAGGCGGTGGCGCGCTGGTTTTCAAAGTTCAGGAATATCAAGGTTGCGATACCGGCAAGGGCTGTCGCAATGCTTGCAAGATAGGGCCAGCGCGGAAACCCATGTAAATGCACAATGCGGTGACGGAACAGGGCGGAAGCTGGAATCCGATGGGTGCGCGCAAGAGGCCAGATTGAAAAGGCAATCGTCACAAGCAAACCCAGAGCCGCTGTCAGAGCCAGGGGAACCACCTCAATTTGTGTCGTCAGGGGCAGGGGAAGAATGTCTTGCAGGAACGCGTGCGCAAGAACCGGCGTTGCTGCACCTGCGGCAATGCCCATGGCGATGCCGAGAAGGGCCACGAGCATTATCTCGGTGAGATATATCCAAAAGACATCTCTTGCTGGCGCGCCTAAGCATTTCAAGGTGGCAATGGTTCCGATGCGGCGATCGACAAAGGCGGAAACCGCATTGACAATGCCAGCACCACCGACGATGAGTGACGTCAGGCCCACAAGGGTCAGGAAATAGGACAGGCGATCAACAAAATTTTCAGCCCCTTGGGCGGCCCTGTCCCGGGACTTCAATTGCCAGCCCGCATCGGGGAATTGCTCCTTTGCTTTCACGACGAGATCACGGGCCGCCTTGAGGCTTTGATCATTTTCAAGCCTTACGCGGTAGCGGTAGGTGACGAGGCTGCCGGGCTGGATGAGGCCTGTCGCTTTCAATGCAGCTTCGCTCATGAGGATGCGTGGACCAAGAATGAAACCATCGGAGATACGGTCGGGCTCGTTTGAGATCGCGCCCCGGATTTCAACATCGAGGGTGCCAACTCTTATTTTGTCACCAAGTTTCACACCAAGCCGGCCGAGAAGGAGGGGATCAACAACCACGCCATAGGTGCTATTTTGCAAAGTCATTGCGCCTTGAAGGGTGTCCGCGCTTTCGAGAATGACCTGGCCGTAAAGCGGATAGAGCGCATCGGTTGCCTTGATTTCAACCAGGGTTGTTGTTTCGGGGGCAATGGCCATGGCACGCAGTGTGGCCACTTTGCTCAATGAGCCATTGCTCGCAATGAAGGCAAGCTCCTTGTCGGTTGCTTCGCGGTGGACAAGTGAAAATTCCACATCGCCGCCAAGCAGGGGTTGCCCCTGCTCGTCGAGGCCCCGTTCGATTGAGGCTGACAAGGAACCGATAATGGCAATGGCTGCGGTGCCCAATGCGAGACAAGTGAGAAAAATCCAAAAACCCTGCAGGCCTGAACGCAGGTCACGGGCTGCGAAGCGAAGCCACAGGGAAAAATTCATGGATGGTTGCCGGAAATGATTTTGCCGTCACGCACTTCGGCAATCCGGTTACAGCGTTTTGCCAAAGCGCGATCATGAGTGATCAGAAGCAGTGAAGCGCCTGCTTGCTGGCGAAGCTCGAACAGAAGTTTGATGATCTGTTCGCCCGTTTCCTGATCGAGATTTCCGGTGGGCTCATCGGCGAGCAGAATGCGCGCACCGGAGGCAAGAGCCCGGGCAATGGCCACGCGCTGTTGTTCACCGCCGGAAAGTTGGCCGGGGTAATGGCTCAGGCGTTGGCCAAGGCCGACGCGCTTCAATTTTTCTTCGGCAATTCCCATGGCATTGGCAACCCCCCGGAACTCCAGAGGCACCGCAACATTTTCAAGGGCAGTCATGGTTGGAATGAGGTGGAAGGATTGGAAGATGATGCCGATGGTATCGCGGCGGAAGGCCGCGAGGGCATCTTCGTTTTTGCCTTTGAGAGAAATGCCTGCAACTTCGAGCGCGCCGGAGGTTGCGCGCTCAAGACCTGCGATGAGCATGAGGAGCGAAGTCTTGCCAGATCCTGAAGGACCAACAATGCCGATGGCTTCACCGAACTTCACACTGAGGTCAACACCTTTGAGAATTTCCACATTGCCGGCGCGGCTGGGAAGGGTGAGGGTTACGTCTTTCAGGAGAACGGCAGATTGGGTCATGGGCCTACAAATGGGAGATGGCTTACGATTTGTCGAGTTTCTTCATCTTGAGACTTGGCCGTTAAGTCCCTATCTCTGCTGGAATGGTCAGAATTCTCCTTGTCATTGCAATTCTCCTGCTTTCGATTCAGGTGGCGCTTGCCAAGCCCATAACGCTTTTGGCCTTGGGTGACAGTCTCACTTCTGGCTTGGGGCTTGAAGCCAACGAGGCTTTTCCGGCCAAGCTGGAGGCGGCTCTGCGGAGCCGTTATCCCGGCCTCAGAATTATCAATGGTGGAGTCTCGGGAGATACGGCAGCCGATGGCTTGGCGCGTCTGGATTGGGCGCTGACCGATGACGTTGGCGGTCTCATTGTGGGGCTTGGCGCCAATGATGCGTTGCGCGGGCTTAATGCCGCGCAAACCGAAACGGCGCTGAGTGCCATTATGGTAAAGGCGCGGCAAAAGAATTTGCCGGTGCTCATTCTGGGGATGAAATCACCGCCCAATATGGGTCCGGATTATGTCGCGCGCTTTGATGGCCTCTATCCGCGCCTGGCTGAGAAATACCAAGCCTTGCTTTACCCGTTTTATCTTGACGGTGTGGCCGCAAATGCCAGCCTCAATCAAGCCGATGGCATTCACCCCAATGGCCAGGGGGTCGATGTAATTGTGTCGAAAGTCATGCCCAAAGTTGAGGAATTGATAGGGAAAGTGCCGCTAAAATAGCGCTTGGCAAAAGCTCGAATCACGTTAGCTTAGCCCTCAAGCGTTCCGAGTCACCCTTTACCAGAAAGGATGCCCGCCATGCCAAGACTGTTTACCGGCGTTGAAATTCCCACCGATGTTTCCTTTGATCTTGAAATCATGAAGGGGGGCATCATCGGCGCCCGCTGGATAGACAGGGAATCCTTCCACATCACATTACGGTTTATCGGCGACATTGACGGGAGCCTTGCCCGCGAGATTGCCTATGAGCTTGACGGGGTTGAGGCGCGGCCCTTTTCGCTCCGCATGAAGGGGATTGATGTCATGGGCGGCAACAAGCCCCATACGCTTTTTGCCGGGATTGAGGAAAGTGCCGAGCTGCGGCGGCTGCAGTCCATTCATGAACGGGTTGCCCAGGTGCTTGGGCTTCCGGCGGAACAGCGGAAATTTGTGCCCCATGTGGCTTTGGCGCGGTTGAAAGAGCCGGATTTGCATGGCCTGCACGGTTTTGTGGCCTCCCACAGCCTTTATCGCAGCCGGATTTTTGAGGTTGGCCGTTTTGTGCTATTCTCCTCCAGGCCAACGCGGGGCGGTGGGCCCTATGCGGTTGAGGAATCCTATGATCTGCAAGCGGTGTCATGACCGATAAAGTCCTGGTTGGGGCGCCACGGGCGAAAATTCTGGCTGAGCTTGAGGGCTGGGCAGAGGCCAAGGGCAGGGATGCTATTGTCAAGACTTTCCAGTTCAAGTCTTTCAGTCAGGCTTGGGGATGGATGAACCGGGTGGCGCTTCTAGCCGAAAAAATAGACCACCACCCGGAATGGGTTAACGTCTATGGCCGGGTTGATGTAACGCTTTCCACCCATACGGCGGGTGGCGTTACCGAAAAAGATATCGCCTTAGCTCGTAAAATGGATGCATTTGCCCGTTAAGTCTTTTACAAGTCAGTAACTTGACGAGAGGGTTAGGCCACCCCATATTTGGCTCAAGTTGTTTTTGGAGGAGATTTCCATGGCCGACACGAGATATCAGACCCAGGTCCGTACGGGTACACAGGCCCAAATTGACCAAGGTCTTCGCTCCTATATGATGGGTGTTTACAACTACATGGCACTGGGTGTGGCGTTTACCGCCATTATCGTCATGGCAGTTGCGGCAAATCCTGCCGCACTTGCAGCGGTTTACTCCCTGAAATGGGTCTTTTTCATTGCCACACTGGGCTTGGGCTTCTTTGCGCCCCGCCTGATTTTTTCTGGCAACACGACACTCGCACACGCCGCCTATTGGGGTTATTGCGCCCTCTGGGGCCTGATGATTGCCCCTATGGTTGGCTATTACCTGGGGCTTGATTCCAGCATGGTTTACCGGGCCTTCCTGATCTCGGCGGCAACCTTTGGCGCCACCAGCCTGGCGGGCTATGTCACCAAGCGTGACCTTTCGGGCTTTGGCGCCTTCTTCATGATGGCGGCCATCGGCATTATCATTGCCATAGTGGCCAATGCGCTCTTCGTCCAGAGTTCCATGTTCAGCCTCATTACCTCGATTGTCACCGTTCTCCTGTTTTCAGGTATAACGGCTTATGAAACCCAGATGATCAAGGAAATGTATGTGGAAGGCGATGCGGCAGGCGTTGCCAAGGGCAAGTCCATCTTTGGCGCCTTTGCCCTTTACGGCAGCTTTGTCACCCTGTTCGTTCATATACTGAACATTCTGGGCATCATGGGCCGCGAATAAAGCTCTACAGCTTATTGAATGTGAAAGCCCCGGGCGGAAACGCCCGGGGCTTTTTTATGTCGTGGCAAGCTGTGGCTTTTTGATCAGCACCCGCAGGACCTGGGCCAGGTCGTGGCCACGTTTAAGGATAAGCCCGCCCTGGGCAATGACCGCATAGAGCCCCTGCTTGCGGGCCAGTCCGGGGTTTTTCACGATGCGGTAGAGGGGCACTTCGCTAGTGCGGCGGAAGATGGAAAAGGTGGCCACCTCGCGGCCAAAATCCATGGCGTAATCACGCCACTCCCCTTCGGCGACGTGCATGCCATAGAGATTAAGTATCAGGTTTAGCTCTTTGCGATCAAAGGAAATTTGCGCCGGGCCACTGTTCCACTGGCCTGTGGTCCCCCGCCCGGTTTCGGAACGAGGGAATGGAATTATGGGTTCCCCGTCACTCAAACGTAATATCTCCGTCCTTTGTGGAGGGTAATGATGAACCTAGCCGGGGTGGTTGGCAAGCGGTTCGATCAGGTCCCATTTGTTCCCGAAGACATCCCGAAATACCACGACCTTGCCATAGGCCTCCGCGCGGGGTTCCTCCAGAAACTTTACGCCAGCCTGTTTGAACCGCGCGTAGTCACGGTCAAAATCATCGGTTTTCAGAATGAGAAAGACGCGACCGCCTGTCTGGTTGCCGATTGCGTTTCTTTGATCGACCGAATCAGCCTGGGCAAGAAGCAGGTTGGTTTCGCTGCTTCCCGTTGGTGCGACCACGACCCAGCGCTTGGCGGCGGAAAGAGCCGTATCTTCGACAAGCCTGAACCCGAGCCTGCCCACATAAAACGCAATGGCTTCATCATAATCTGGAACAAGCAGAGTTACGGCGGAGATATGTTGCATCATGGGGCCCGCAGATATCATGATTTGCTGGCTTTGGCGGGCAAAATCTGGATCATTCTTCACGCAATTGTCGTGATCTCGTTATGGAAGCCTGTTCATGTTTCCGGGCAGCGCGCGGGTTTGTTGAGAATTAAGATTTCGCAGTTTTGCCGCAATTACGGCAAGTCTTCGCCAAGATGGAGGTAAATATTCCCCTTGTTGCCTCTAAGGCCCGGCTGGAGTTGAGCGTCGGAATCTCAGCCCCCCAGCCCCCCGGAGCTTATGATCTGGCCGGGCCCCCTAATTTACGCGTTAGTTTGTGAGGCGTTTTTGTGTAATTCGCGGCCGGCTAACCCCGGTCGCTTTTTTTATGGGCGGGCTTGACCAAAGCCGCAGGCCGTCCGATATCGCTGTCCTACTCAAGAGGGGCAAGATGGCGAAGACGGCGAAGAAAACGATTCCAGGATCCCATGAATTTCAGGCGGAAGTGGCCAAGCTTCTGCATCTCATGGTGCATTCGGTCTACTCCGACCGGGATGTTTTCCTGCGCGAGCTGATTTCCAATGGGGCCGATGCCCTGGACAAGCTGCGCTATGAGGCCATTGCCCAGCCCACACTTCTGGAAGATGCGCCGCTGCTCAATATTGTCATCACGCCTTACAAGGCTGCCAAGACCTTGACCATCACCGACAGCGGCATCGGCATGGGCGAAGATGAGCTCATTGATAATCTGGGCACCATCGCCAAGTCCGGAACCCAGGCCTTTGTGGCAAAGGCGGGCCAGGGGGTTAACCTCATTGGCCAGTTCGGGGTTGGCTTCTATTCGGCCTTCATCGTGGCAAACCTCGTCGAGGTCACTTCGCGCAAGGCCGGAGCGGAAGAGTCCTTCACCTGGGCCTCGGAAGGGGCGGGCACGTTTACGGTTGTGCCGGCGGAGAAGGGGCCACGCGGCACCGCAATCGTTCTTCATCTCAAGGACGATGCGCTTGAATTTCTTGAGGGCTGGAAAATTGAGCAGGTGGTACGCGCCTATTCCGATCATATCGGCCATCCGATCATGCTGGCCGAGGGCAGCGAAGCGCCCAAACAAATCAACACGGCCAATGCCATCTGGACGCGCCCCAGAACAGAGGTCACGGCCGAGCAGCACAAGGAATTTTTTGGGCATATTTCGGGAACCTATTCGGATCCCGCCATGACTATTCACTACCGGGCCGAGGGGCGTCATGAATATACGGTGCTGTTCTATGTGCCTGCCGAACGCCCCTTCGATCTCTATGATCCCGAGCGCAAAGGGCGGCAGAAGCTCTATGTGAAGCGGGTTTACATTGCCGATGATGCGCAGCTGCTGCCACCCTATCTGCGTTTCGTGCGCGGTGTCATTGATTCGGAGGACATGCCGCTCAATCTTTCGCGTGAAATGCTGCAGCATAATCCGCAGGTGGCGGCCATTCGCAAGGCTGTCACGAACAAGGTGCTGGGCGAGTTGAAGAAATGTTCCGAGACGGATGCGGAAAACTTCACCAAGATCTGGGAGGTCTTTGGTCCTGTCATCAAGGAGGGACTCTATGAGGACATGGAACATCGTGACCAATTGTATGAATTTGCGAGGTTCCGGACAACCAAGTCTCCTTCCGTAACCCTGAAAGACTATGTGGCGGGCCTCAAGGAAAACCAGACGGCGATCTACTATCTTGCTGGCGAAGATGCGGTGAAAGCCGCTGCCAGCCCGCAGCTTGAAGGTTATAAGCAAAGAGATATTGAAGTTCTGCTCTTTACCGATCCGGTTGATTCATTCTGGGTGCGCACGGCCTTGGGTTTTGACGGCAAGCCCTTCAAGTCGGTCACCCAAGGGACGGCGGACCTTGATCACATTCCGGTGAAGGATGCACCCCAGAAAAATGACGCGCAGGAATCTGCAACGACCAAACTGATTGTCGCGATGAAAGAAGCCCTGGGTGATAAGGTAAAGGATGTGCGCAGTTCCAAGCGGCTGACCGAAAGTGCCGTGTGCCTGGTTGCAGACGGCGATCTGGACCGCACGCTGGAAAAGCTTTTGTCGCGGCAAAAGGATTCAGGCGTGAATGTGAGTGCGCCGGTTCTGGAAATAAATGCAGGCCACCCACTCATCGCGGCCCTGGCAGCGGCAACGGAAACGAGCGCTTCCGCTTCCGAAATTGCCGATGCGGCGCAGCTCCTGCTGGACCAGGCCCATGTCCTGGAAGGCGAACCGGTCAGCGATCCCGCAGGATTTGCGCGGCGCCTGGGGAGTGTGTTAACGAAAGCTTTCGCAAGATAATGTGACTGCCCTGCAACAGTGCAGAGTATTTTCCGACGGGCTCTTTTCAGATTCATTATCGCCGCGTAATAGCGCCACTGACTGTAACTGAATAGGAGATCATCATGACAAGGAATTTTTCGCGCTGCTGATCCCCGGGCTATCAAGGCTCTGGGCCTTGGTAGATAGCGTTACACGCGCCAGAGGCGCAATTCACTAACTTCAAATTTCATCGTCAGGTTTTCTGAAACGCATTTGTTTGCGTCCTTGAAACCATGACTCATTTTCGCGCGCGATTCACTCGCGTCTGGCGAGGGAGATTCTTATGTTTTCGCTTAAGTCAAATTTGCTTTTTTCTGCCCTTCTTGAGGCAAAAGACTTTGCCAGGAAGATCAACCTTCGGCGCAGCCATCCGCCCAATTCCGAGGTGAGCCCCCGGGAATTGAACCGGATGCTGTCTGAACTTCGGGCGGCGCGCGAACATGCGCAGCTCATGAACGTCCTGCATCGCAACAGGATATTTTAAGTTGTGATGAAAAGACTGTTGAAAGTCTCAAGCGGTGTGTTGGCGCCACAGACAATGACGCCAACACGCTCGTTCTTTGCCGGTTTGTAGCGACCTGAGAGGAGGGCTGCGAAGGCTGCGGCGCCACCGGGCTCCGTCACAATCTGCGCATTGATCCAGAGATAGCGTTGCGCATTCCTGATGTCTTCGTCACTCACGAGGGTAACGTGATCAACAAATTTTTGCGCAATGGGGAACATCAGGGAACCGGCTGAACTTGCGCCCAAGCTGTCCGCCGCAAGGCCTGAAGGCTTGATGGTGATTGTGGTGCCCGCAGCAAGGGCGGCGCTGAGGCAATTGCAGGTTTCAGGTTCGACTCCCACGACTTTCGACTTCGACTGATACCAGCTGGCAATGCCGCCAATCAATCCGCCGCCGCCAACGGCCACGAGAATAGTATCGAGATCCGGCGCCTGTTCCTCAAGTTCGCGGGCCAGAGTTCCCTGGCCTGCCAGCGTTGTTTCCATGTCATAGGCATGAATGTTCAGGGCACCACTTTCATGGACATAATCCTGGCAAAGCCCCACGGCTTCCTGATAGTTGGCACCTTCCTGCACAATGGTTGCGCCATAACCCGCAATGCGGGCGACTTTTGCGGGGGAAGAAATGGTGGGCACGAAAATGCGGGCCTCGATGCCCAGAACTTTTGCGGCATAGGCAACGGCTGCGCCGTGGTTTCCACCTGAAGCCGCGGCAACTCCGGCTTTGGGGATTTTGGCGCCGACGAGATTGGTGAAGGCGCCCCGTGGCTTGAAGCTTCCGGTGTGCTGGAAAAGCTCAAGCTTGAGGCACACGGGCTTTTCAATACCCGGCACGGCGATATCCATGACCGGGGTTCTGCGAATGAAGGGGGCGATGCGTGCTGCGGCTTCGGTGATGGTGGTGCGATTGAGAGTCATGATGGGTTATGCAGGGCTCCGATGATATCGAGACAGGGTTGCCCGAGGCTTCGCGAAATAGCAGTTTCCAGAATTGCTGACGAGAGCTTCAGTGCCCCACTGGATTCATAACCATTTAATCGTGCCGCGAGATAAAGCCCCGCCAGAAAATCGCCGGTGCCATGGGGCACGGATGCTTTCACCGGACCGCTTGTTTCCGCATACTCACCTCTGGTGATTGCAAGAGTTGCAACGCTATCGGCATCCAGAGGAATTGAAGTTGCAAGCACTTCATTACAGGGCAGGCTTGCCGCCGCAATCAGGGATTCCGATTTGCTGGAAACGGACATGCCCGAAAGCCAGCCCAATTCAAAACGATTAGGCGTGATGCAAGTAGCCAGGGGAAGCAATTCATCCCTGATGGCATTGGCCACTTCGATTGACACGTAAAGGCTGTCGTCATCGCCCAGCACGGGATCGACCAGGACGTGAAGGGAATCGTTTTTCTCCATCATCCGGCGAATGAAGGGAGCCACAATCTTGATTTGATCGGCGCTTGCAAAATATCCCGTCATCACGCCAACGCAGTTGTCAAGGACGCCAAGTCCCTCAAGTGTTTTCAGAATGGCTTCAAGTTCTGCGGCGGGCAATTTCACGCTGGAGGGTTTGCCGAGGCCCGGATGATTGGAAAGGATGATGGTGGGAACCTGCGACACGGTGAAGCCTGCAGCCTGGAGCGCTGGAACCGAAGCTGAATTGCCTACGGGGCCATAGGCCACTTGCGAAGAGATTGAGAGAACCTGCCTGGGCATCAGATGACGTTTTTTTCAAACAAGGGTTCATTGCGCGCGATGCGATCATAGCCAAAACGTGAGAGATCAATGGTGCGATAGGCACCATGGA
>Ga0214473_10004690_pt1 | contig 16432 bp, 14 predicted proteins | sample RVTome_7_FD_203509 | JGI IMG/M metagenome (GOLD analysis project Ga0214473, IMG submission 203509) | Soil microbial communities from uranium-contaminated site in the Upper Colorado River Basin, Wyoming, United States - RVT98D197 | ecosystem: Environmental > Terrestrial > Soil > Contaminated >... | reverse complement strand
GAGCAGCTGGCCGTAGACGACCGTACGCGCGCCGGTGCTGCGGCCCAGCGCCTGCGCCGCGTCCGCGTCGCCACGGCCGCCCCAGCGCTTCACGACGAGGGTGGGGGAGACGGTGCGCAGCGGCCCGGCGCCGTCCAGGCTGCGCGACAGCACGTCCACCAGTCCTTCGCGCCACAGCGAGAGCGAGGGATCCAGGACGTCGAACGGAGCTACCGCCACCCGGTTGGCATCCAGCTCGCCCGAGCTTCCGCCCCGCACGGCCAGCCAGGCCCCGCCGGCCAAGATCAGAACGGCGCCCGCGCCGATCGCCGCGCGCATCCAGGGGAAAGCGTGCCGGCGTCCATAGCGCACCGACGTCGTCCCCCCGGTCGGCGTCGCCAGGCCCTCGAGGGCCGGCACGAGCTCCGCCGCCGTTTGCGGCCGGTCGGCGGGATTCTTCTCCAGGCACCACATCACTAGCTCGGCGAGACTCCGCGGCAGCTGCGGCCGGTGCTTTGTGATCGGCTCGATCGGCTCCGTCACGTGGGCGGCCAGCATCTGGTGCGGACTCATTCCCTCAAACGGCGCGCGTCCAGCCAGCATCTCGTACGCCATCGCTCCGAGCGCGTACAGGTCGGCGCGATGGTCCACATTGGGATCGCCGGCGGCCTGCTCCGGCGCCATGTAGCTCGGCGTGCCGATGGCGACGCCGACCGACGTGAGTCCCGACGAGCCGCCGGCCTGACTCAAGGCCTTGGCGATACCGAAGTCGGCGACCAGCGCGTGACCACCCGAGAGCAGCACGTTGTCGGGTTTGATGTCGCGGTGGACGAGGCCGCGGCCGTGGGCGTAGGCCAGGGCGTCGGCGACGTCCCGCAGGATGCGCACGGCATCACGCACCGGCAGCTCTCGCTCCCGCGCCAGACGGGCCCGCAGCGACTCCCCCTCGATGAGGGGCATCGTGTAATAGAGGAAGTCGCCGGCGGCGCCGGCCGTCAGCAAGGGCACGATGTGGGGATGCTGCAGAGAGGCGGCCAGCTGCGTCTCGCGCCGGAACCGATCCGTGTTCACGCCCGCCGCCAGCTCGGGGGCGAGCACCTTCACCACGACCCGCCGGGCCAGGCCAAGCTCCACCGCGACGAAGACACGGCTCATGCCGCCGCCGCCGAGCTCTTTCTCGAGGCGGTAGCCGTCGCCGAGGGCGGTCTGAAGCTGCGGCAGCAGGTCTGCGGTCAAGGTGCAGGGAAGATAGAAGGCATGGCCGCTAGCCGCATCCGGTTGCCGACCGTAACGTTGCATGCGTGACCGAAGCGTCGCACCTGGCACATCTCGACCTCGTGTGCTTCGGGCCGCCGACGGCGCGACTCGCCGGGCGGGACCCGCCCGCCGATGTCGTGTGGCGAAAGCATCTCGGCCTGCTCATCTACCTCGCGCTCTCTCCCGACCGAACCCGCGCCCGGGATCACCTGTTGGGCCTGCTGTGGCCGGAGAAACCCGAACCCCAGGCCCGACACTCCCTCAACGAAGCCGTCCGACGCCTGCGCGCCGGGCTTGGCCCGGAGCGGCTGCTCACGCGCGGTGACGCGATCACGCTGCACGATGACCAGCTGAGCGTGGACGTGATCCGCTTCGCCGTTTTGGCGGGCGAGAAGCCGGCGGAGGCCGCGGCGTTGCTGCGCGGCGATTTCCTCGAAGGGTTCGCCGTGGACGACGCGCCCGGCTTCGAAGAGTGGACGACGCGCGAGCGCATGCGGTGGCGTGCCCGGGGAGCTGCGGTGCTGGTCGCGCTGGGCGAGGCGGCCCTCGCGGCGGGACGCCTCCCCGACGCGGAAGAAGCGAGCTTCAAGGCGCTGGCGCTCGAGCCGCACGGGGAGGCGGCGGCGCGCACCCGGCTGCGCGCGATGGCGTTGCGTGGGGACACGGCGGGTGCCCTGGCCTGGTATCACCAGTTCGCCGACCGGCTCACGCAGGATCTCGGCGAGCCGCCCAGCCGCGAGCTCGAGGGCCTGGCCGAACGGATTCGAACGCGCTCCTGGCAGCCGGCGACCACGCCGGCGGTGGAGGCCGGACCGCCATACGTCGGTCAGGAGCCGGGGATACGCACGGCGTTCCGTGTCATCGCCGAGGCCATCGGAGGCGCTCCCCGAGCGCTCGCGCTCATCGGTGGGCCGGGGCTGGGGAAGACCCGCTCACTCACCGAGTGCCTGGCGCGCGCCGCCCTGGAAGGGGCGGTCACGGTACTGGCGTCACCGCTGGAGAGCGACTACGACGCGGCGTGGAGTACGCTACGCGCCCTCGCCCGCGCCGGACTCACCACCGCTCCGGGAAGCGCGGCGACCGATCCGTCTGCCCTCGCGGTGCTCACCCGCGTGACGTCGGAGGGGGACAGCCGCGGGCAGCCGGTGGACCACGGCGAGGTCGCCAGTGCGCTGGCACGGTTGTTCGCGGCGATCATAGAAGAACGGCCGCTCGTGGTCGCTGTCGACAACGCGCACCTCGCCGATGGGGCGACCCTGGCCGCGCTGGGCGCGGCCGTGGCGGAAGTGAAACGCGGTCCGCTCGCGCTCGCCTTCACCTGCCTCCCGGAGGCGGATCATGGACCCCCGGCGCTCACGCGATTGCGCAGCGAGGTGGGTCTCCGGCTCAAAGGGGGCAGCGTCCGGCTCGTGCCGTTGAGCGCCGCCGACATCGATCGCCTGGTCCAAGTCCTGGCCCCCTGGTGCGTCGAGCCCAAACGACGGGAGCGACTCGCCCGCCGGGTGCTGTTCGAATCGGGCGGCACGCCGTTCTTTGCGGTGACCCTGCTCCAGGCCCTGGCGCGCGCCTCGACGATGCGGGAGGACGTGCTGGCTTGGCCGCGTCCCGGCCGGACCCCGTACGACCCCTTGCCCATCAGCGTCCCCGACTTGGTGCGCATGGCGGTGGTGGCCCGGGCGTCCGCTTTGGACCCAGCCAACCTGCAGCTGCTCAGGGCGGCGAGCGTCGGTGGTGTCGCGCTCGATACTGAGGTGCTGCGCGAGACGAGCGGTCTCACGCCAGAAGCGTTGGAGGATGGCTTAGCGCAGTTGGAACGCGCGGGATTCCTCTCGTTCGATGGGCGTCGCTACGCGCTGGCCGCGCCACTGATGGCGGAGGTGGTGAGACGGGAGTGTCTGACACCGGGCCAACGGCGCGCGTTGCGACAGCGGGCCGCACAGGCCCTGGCGGCGCGTGGCGACATGGAAGCGCGCGTGTTGCGGATCGAGCTGCTGGCGGAGTTGGAGCCAGGCGACGCGATCTTGGCCGACGCGTTGGGCGCGGCGGACCAGGCGCTCGAAGCCGGCGCCACGCGCGGCGCGCAACGCGCCCTGGCCGCCGCCGATCGCATCGTCTCAACTGGCGCGGGCGGTGCCGCGAGCGATCGCATTGCGGCGCTGCGGCGGCGGCTGGAAGCGTTGGCCTGAGAGTCAAACGGGGCGGGGGACCGAACGGCGTCCCACCGCCCCTCACGCGCACTGAAGGGAGCGCGCGCTATCCTACGGAATCTGCTGCTCGGGCTTTCCGTGGTGACGTGGCCCAACCGGTGTCGTGTCCCGCGCCAGCTGATCGAGTCTGGCGTTGCTCGGTGTGTAAGGCTCGACGGGTCCCACTACAGGGCTGCACGCGCCAGCGAACAACACCAGCCCGATCAGGTACCATGCACGCTTGCTCATCTCTTCCTCCCAGAGTGGAGCCGCGCTGGCGCGGCGAGCTGTTTCGTTGTCCCGCGCGAGAAAGTAGGAGCCGGCCGTCAGGCACCGGACAATCCTCCGGGGCTAGAAGTCAAGTGATTGTTTTCTGGTGAGTTGGGCCCAGAGCGCCGGGGCAGGCTCAGCGAATTGCCCCCTCCGGGGTGGCGTTGTACTTTCTGGGGCCTTTCTGACCGACATCTCGGGGGACGCTCGACGCCGTGCCGCCATTTCGACGACACTACACCTCGTTCGCTGCCCTCAGCCTGGGACTTCTCGCCGCCTGCGGCGGGCCATTCCCGCAATCGACCCTGGCGCCGGTGTCGGATTTCGGACACGACATCGACAGACTGTTCACCGGAATCTTCTGGTGGGCCGTGGCGGTGTTCGTCGTGGTCGAGGGGCTGCTGCTCTTCTCCGTGTTCCGGTTCCGCCACCGCGAGGGTGCGCCGAGCCCGAAGCAGCATGAAGGACACACGGCGCTCGAAATCACCTGGACGCTCGCGCCAGCCCTGATTCTGGTATTCATCGCCGTCCCGACGGTTCGAACCATCTTCAAGACGGCCGGCGATGCGCCAGCGGGCGCCCTCCGCGTGGAAGTCATCGGCCACCAGTGGTGGTGGGAGTATCGCTATCCCGATTTGGGGATCGTGACCGCGAACGAGCTGCACCTACCGGTGGGTCGGCCGGTGGCGGTGGACATCACGTCGGTCGACGTGGTCCACAGCTGGTGGACGCCCCGGCTCGGCGGCAAGCGGGATGCCATCCCCAACCGCCACACGAAGCTCGCGTTCGCGCCGGATTCCGTGGGGATGTTTACGGGCCAGTGCGTCGAGTACTGCGGTGCCTCACACGCGAACATGCGACTGCGCACGTTCGTCGAATCCGATTCGGCGTTTCAGGCCTGGGTCGCCGCCCAGCGCGCCACGCCGTCCGCGCCGGCCAAGGGCAGCGTGGAGGAGACCGGGCGGCAGGCATTCCAGCGCTACGGTTGCATCGCATGTCACACCGTGGCGGGGTTCGCGACCGGGATTATCGGCCCCAACCTCACCCACGTCGGCAGCCGCACCACCATCGCCGGCGGCACCATCATGAACACTGAGCAGCACCTGCATGACTGGATCGCGGATCCGCCCGCCATGAAGCCCGGCTCGATGATGCCCAACATGCACGCGAGCCCGCCGGACGTCACGGCGCTGGTCGCCTACCTGCAGAGCCTCAAATGAGCGAAGCCAAAGGACTGAAGAGCTGGCTCACGACCACCGATCACAAACGGATCGGGCTGCTGTATTTCTGGACCGCCTTTGTCTTCTTCTTGATCGGTGGGGTCGAGGCGCTGATGATCCGCGCCCAGCTGGCGCGGCCGGACAGTCAGTTGGTGGGCGCTGAGACGTACAACCAGCTGTTCACGATGCACGGCACCACGATGGTGTTCCTCGCGCTCATGCCGCTCGGGGCGGCCTTCTTCAATTTCATCGTGCCGCTCCAGATCGGCGCCCGGGATGTGGTCTTCCCTCGCCTCAATGCCTTTAGCTACTGGGTGTTCCTGCTGGGCGGCCTGTTCATGAACGCGAGCTGGTTCCTGCCCGGCCATCCGGCGCCCGACGGCGGCTGGTTCGGCTACGCGACGCTCACCGAACGGCAGTTTTCCCCGGGACCGAACATCGACTTCTGGCTGCTCGGGCTGCAGATCCTGGGCATCGCTTCGTTGGCGGCGGGTTTCAACTTCATCGTCACGATTCTGAATCTGCGGGCGCCCGGGATGAAGATGATGCGCCTCCCGGTGTTCTCGTGGATGACGCTGGTGACGTCGTTCCTCATCATCACCGCGTTCCCGGTCATCACGGTCGCGCTCGTGTTCCTGATGTTCGATCGTGTGTTCGGTACGCACTTCTACCTCCCCGCGGCGGGCGGCGACCCGGTGTTGTGGCAGCACCTGTTCTGGGTATTCGGCCACCCCGAGGTCTACATCCTGATTCTCCCCGCGATGGGCGTCGTGTCGGAGGTGTTGCCCACCTTCTCGCGGAAGCCGCTGTTCGGCTACACGGTGGTCGTCTATTCCGGCGTCCTCATCGGCTTCATGGGGTGGGGCGTGTGGAGCCACCACATGTTCTCGGTCGGCCTGGGACCGATCGCCGACTCGGTGTTCGCGCTGACCACGATGCTGATCGCGATCCCCACCGGGGTGAAGATTTTCAACTGGCTCGCGACCCTCTGGGGTGGGCAGATCCGGCTCACGACCGCGATGTGTTTCGCCTTGGGCTTCATCGCCCTGTTCACCATCGGCGGCCTGTCCGGCATCACGCACGCCTCGCCGCCGGCCGATCTGCAGCAGACGGACACGTACTACGTCGTGGCGCATTTCCACTATGTGTTGTTCGGCGGCACGATCATGGGGCTGTTCGCGGGCATGTACTACTGGTGGCCCAAGATGACTGGGCGCCTGCTGTCGGAGCCCCTGGGCATCCTCCATTTCTGGCTCACGTTCATCGGGATGAACCTGACCTTCTTCCCGATGCACCTGATCGGGCTGCTCGGCATGCCGCGGCGCATCTACACGTACTCGACCGACTTGGGCCTGGATCGCATGAACCTGTGGTCGTCGATCGGGGCGTTTACCATCGGCCTGGGCATGGTCGTGTTCGTGTACAACATGTGGCGCACCCGGCGGCACGGCGCCGTGGCCGGGCCGAACCCCTGGGGGGGAGCGACCCTCGAATGGGCCACGTCCTCGCCGCCGCCGGTGCACAACTTCGACGTCATTCCCACGGTGACGAGCCGGATGCCGTTGTGGGATGCCCAGCCGCCCGCGAAGGCGCCGGCGGAGCCGGTGCATGTGCCGCCAGGCTCGTGGTGGCCGCTCGTGGCCGCCGCCGGGCTGCCCGTCATGGCCTTGGCACCGCTGACCCATACTGTCTGGATCGTGTTCGTCGGTGCGGCGATCCTGCTCTACGGCATCTACCGGTGGGCCTACGAGCCCTTCGAGGTCTGAGATGAGTCACGCCGCCACCACGCATCACACCAGCATGGGTCTGGACAGCCGGAAGATGGCATTCTGGGCGTTCATCGGCTCCGAATGTCTGCTGTTCGGGACGCTGATCTCGACCTATCTGATCTACCAGGGCCGCAGCGTTTCGGGGCCCACGCCGGGTGAGATCCTCAACATTCCGGTGACCTCGATCAGCACGTTCGATCTCCTCATGTCGAGCCTGTGGATGGTGCTGGCGCTCGCCGCCGTCCAGCGCGGCGACATGAAGTGGGCCAAGGTCTGGCTCCTGGGCGTGGCCATCGGGGGCGCCATTTTCCTCGGCTTTCAGGTGTACGAGTTCACCTCGTTCGTCCATGAGGGACTGACGCTGAAGACGAACCTGTTCGGGGCCACGTTTTTCGTCCTCACCGGCACCCACGGCGCGCACGTGACGGTGGGCGTCCTGTGGATGTTGACGCTCTGGTACCGGGCGATGCGCGGAAAACTCGGTCCCCAGCACGCGGTGACGGTGGAGATCGCCGGACTGTATTGGCACTTCGTGGACGTGGTGTGGATCGCCATCTTCACGCTCGTGTACCTGCTGCACAAGTGAGCGGAGGCCATCCGATGGAGGAGACGAAGGCGGTCGAGCACGCGCATCCCACGGCCGGGACCTATCTTCGTGTCGCGGCGATCCTCACGGTGCTCACGGTGATCGAGGTCGGCGTCTTCTACGTGCCGGCGTTCCATCCGTTTCTGGCTCCGGTGCTCCTCTTCCTGTCGGCGGTGAAGTTCGCCATCGTCGTGATGTTCTACATGCACCTCAAGATGGACAGCCGGTTCTTCACGCTGGTGTTCGGGGGCCCTCTCCTGCTCGCTTCGGCCGTGATGCTCGGGCTCCTGTTCCTCTATGGGGTGCTGACCCTGGGGCACTGACGTGATCGCCCCGCCGGAAGACTGGCGGCAGTGGTCTTTCCATCCGAGCGTCGTCATCGGGCTCGTCCTGCTGGGCGGGCTCTATGTGTTTTTGGGGGGCCTCCGCGCGTCGCGCCGGCGCGTGGCGGCGTTCGCGGCCTCGCTGGTCGTGCTGCTCGCGGCCCTGAACGGGCCGCTGCACGAGCTGTCGGACGAGTATCTGTTCAGCGCCCACATGGTGCAGCACCTGATTCTGACGTTGTTGTTCCCGCCGCTGTTCCTGTATGGGTTGCCCGCGGACGTGGTGCGACGGGTCCTGGGACCGCCGTGGCTCCGCCGGGTGGGTGTCCGCCTGGTCCGCCCCGTGACCGCCGCGGCGATCTTCACAGTGCCGATCGCGCTGTGGCACCTGCCGCCCTTCTACGAGGCGGCGATGCGCCATCATGGCCTGCACATCGCGCAGCACCTGGTGTTTCTCGTGACATCCGTCGTGATGTGGTGGCCGGTCTTGTCGCCGGTGCCGGAGCTGCCGCGCGCCTCGTATCCCGCGCAGCTCCTGTATCTCTTCCTGCTGGGGATCCCGATGTCGGTCGTCGGCGCGATGATCACGCTCGCCGACGCGCCGCTATATCCGTTCTATGCGGCGGCGCCGCGCGTGTGGGGCCTGAGCCCGATGGCCGATCAGCAGATCGGCGGCTTGATGATGTGGGTACCAGGCGGACTGGTGTTCTGGCTGGCGATGACGGTGGTGTGGTTCCGCTGGTCGGTGCGGGAGGCGCGGGGCGATGCCGAGCGAGCGGTGCCGCGTGAAGTGTACGGGCTGCCGCCCGGACCCTAGTCCTGCGTCGCCCCGAGCGGGTGTCGCTTGAGCTCGGCGGCGATCGCGGGGTGTTGGCGCCAGAGAAAGAACGCCATGGCGCTCGCGGCGATCGCGTTGCCGATCGCCACGTTCCACCAGGCAAGGGCGCCGAGCAGCGGCTGCGCGATGATGGCCACCAGGACGTAGAACCCCACCTCGAAGAAGCAAGCCAGCACGATGACGAGAAACAGGGCGGGGGGGGTGTCTTCCGCCTGCGCCATGAGGGCGGCGGCGATCGTGCCGAGCACCACGAACGCGCTGGTGTGGATCATGGTGTAGCCGACGACGCGGGAGAACTCGACTACCACCTGCGATGGGTTGGTCGCGCCCCAGAAGACCGCCGAGCCGAGCATTGCGGGGGTGAAGAAGGGCCGGCCGTTGACCGCGTCCACGATCAGAAACCACACCGCGACCGCCGCGGCCCCGATGCATCCAGCCCAGAACCCTTCGCGCAGGATTCGCGTCAACCGCATTGTCGTGGCTCCCGGATCGAGTGTGCCGCAGGCAATATACCGGCCGTCTCGCGCGGGGCTAGATTATTCGCCCACGCCATTCCGGGGAGATGGCTCGATGACCACCGTGCGTCGCTCGCCGTTCTACGCGTTGTGTCTCTTGCTCGGCGCGCTGTTGTTCGGCGTCGCGGGCCTGTTCCATCCCGTGCTCAAGGGCGACGGCGCGACGCAGCTCGCGTTGATCGCCAGTCTGCCCGCCTGGCGTACGATCCACTGGTCGCTGCTCTTCGCCCTGCCGCTGATGCTCACCGGGCTGACCGGCCTGTCCTTGCACCACCAGGAAACGCCCGGGGCGGGACCCGCCCGCGCCGGTGTGATCGTGGCGACGTTCGGTTTCGCCGCGCTCATGATCAATATCCTGTTCATGGCGGTCGCGGGCTGGCACCTCGCGCGCACCTACGCGACCGCGGAGCCCGGCCTCACGGCCATACACGCCGTGTTCCTCTACGACATGATGCATCCGATGGGTCTCGCGGCGGAACGGCTGGCGACCTTCGCCCTGGGGCTGGCGTTCTATCTGCTGGGCTGGGCGACCTGGAACGGTCGGGTCGTGCCGCGCGGGCTCGCCTGGTGGGCGTTCCTGGCGGGCGCGATCTGCATGGTCGTGCCCCTGGTGGTATTGGAGACTTCGGTGTGGCTGTTCTACGCGCAAGGCACCGTCATCGCATGGATGGCGGCTGCGGGAGTCGCGCTGCTGGTGCGCCGGTAGCGCCACCCGGGGCGAAACGACGCGGCGCCGGGGATGCCCCCCGGCGCCGCGTCACGCTACCCGCGAAAATGGCTCATTGGGCCCGGATGCGAACGATCCCAGTCTCCCAGCCATCCGGCGTGTGTCGCAGCACCTGGAGCGTGACGATGTCGCCCGCGTGGATACCCTCGAGCGCGGCGCGCAGCTCCGCGCGGGTGCGCGTCGACTTGCCGTTGACCTGCACGATGAGATCCGGGTTGCCCTGGGCGGCGGACAGTTTCCGGTAGGCGGGCCCATCGGGCGAGACGTCGGTCACGACGAGCGCGCCGCCCGTGCTCGCGACCGCGCGCTGCAGCTTCGGATCGCGCGAGGCGTCATCCGAGGAGAGCGGCTCGACCGCGATGCCCAGCTTGTTCGTGGTCGCCGACGCCTCGTCGGCATTGCCTTTCGGGTCGTTGGTGACCGAAACCTGATCGGCGTCCGGGGTCGGTTGCGCGGCCAGCCGCACGCTGATGGTCTTGCGGACCCCACCCTTGCGCAGCACCGTCACCTGGACCGTCTCACCCGGTTTCTTGAAGCCCACGCGCTGCTGCAGCTGGGCCTGGTAGTTCACCGGCTGCCCATCCAGCTCGATGATGACGTCGCCGAGCTCGATGCCGGCACGCTTGGCCGGCGACGCGTCACCCACGAAGCCCTCGACCAGTACGCCGCGAATCTCTCGCAGGCCCACGTCGGCCGCGTCTTCCGGGCTGACCCGACCGATGCTGACGCCCATCACCGCCCGCTGCACGTGGCCGGTGGCCACCAGCTGCGGCATGACGGTGCGGGCCAGGTTGATCGGAATGGCGAAGCCGTAGCCGGAATAGAAGCCCGTCTCGCTCGCGATCGCCGAGTTGATGCCGATGACTTCGCCGCGGACGTTGACGAGCGGACCGCCGGAATTCCCCGGGTTGATGGCCGCGTCGGTCTGGATGAAGTCCTGGATGGCGTAGCGGGACTCCTGGAGACCGTTGAGCCCCCGGCCCTTGGCGCTCACGATCCCCGCCGTCACGGTGAAGGTGAAGTCCGAGCCGAGCGGGTTGCCGATGGCGAGCACCCACTCGCCGATCCGGGTCGAATCCGAGTTGCCGAAGGCTACGACGGGCAGATTCTGGGCGTCGATCTTGATGACCGCGATATCGGTCTGCGGATCGGTGCCGACCACGTGCGCTTCGAACTCGCGGTTGTCCAGCAGCTTCACCGTCACCTTCGAGGCGGCCGCCACGACGTGGTTGTTGGTGAGGATATAGCCGTCGGGCGACACGATGAACCCGGAGCCCAGCCCTTCCTGGATCTGCGGACGATTCTTGAACTGCGGGAAGAAGTCCTCAAACCCGGGCGGCAGGCGGCGCGTATCGGCGCGCTGCCGGACCTCCGAGGTGATGAACACCACCGCCGGCTTCACCTGCTCGGCCACGGCGACGAACGCGTTGCCCAGATCGGCGACGGGTTGGGCGGCGGGGACGACGGGCCGCTGGGTGGCCCCCTGCAACAGCACCGCCGGCTCGGCGGCCGTCTTCTTGGGCAGGTCGAGCGCGGAGGCGAACGCCAATCCGAGGACGAACGCCAACCCGACCAACCCAATGAACTTCAACCAGTCTCTCGTGCGTACCGACATCGTCAGTCCCGTGTGAATTGTTATGACTTCTTCTTGTCGTCGTCGACGATCTCATAATCGGCGTCGACCACGTTCTCCTGCTTGGGCGCGCCCGGCTCGGCTGCACCGGCTGCACCGGCCTCGCCCGGGGCTCCCGGACCGGCCTCGGCACCGCGCGTCGCCGTGTACAGCGACGCCCCCGCGGCCGAATAGGCTTGCTGCAGCTCGTCCAAGGCCCGCGCGATGTCGTCGGGATTGCCGCTTCGGAGCGCCTGTCGGGCCCCTTCGACGGCTCCATCCAGACGGGTCTTGAGTCCCGCGTCGAGCCGATCCGCCCATTCCTTCGAGTTCTTCTCCACCTCGTACACCGTGGTGTCGAGCCGGTTGCGGCGCTCGATCTCCTCCCGGCGGCTCTTGTCGTCCGAGGCGTGGGACTCCGCCTCCTTGACCATCTTATCGATGTCTTTGTCACTCAATCCCGAAGAGGCCTCGATCCGGATCTTCTGCTCCTTGCCGGTCGCCTTGTCCTTGGCGGACACGTGGAGGATGCCGTTGGCGTCGATGTCGAAGGTGACCTCGACCTGCGGCACGCCGCGCGGGGCCGGCGGAATTCCGGTCAGCTGGAACTTGCCGATGGTCCGGTTGTCCATCGCCATCTGCCGTTCGCCCTGCAGCACGTGGATCTCGACCGTGGTCTGCGAGTCCTCGGCGGTCGAGAAGATCTCCGACTTCTTGGTCGGGATCGTCGTGTTCCGCTGGATGAGGACGGTGGTCACGCCACCCAGCGTCTCGATGCCCAGCGACAGCGGGGTGACATCGAGCAGCAGCACGTCCTTGACCTCGCCCGCCAGCACACCACCCTGAATGGCGGCGCCGATCGCCACCACCTCATCCGGGTTGACGCCCTTGTGGGGCTCCTTCCCGAAGAAGCTCTTGACGATGTCCTGCACCTTCGGCATCCGGGTCTGGCCGCCGACCAGGATCACTTCGTCGATCTGCCCGGGCTCCAGTCCGGCGTCCTTCAGGGCCTGCTTCATGGGCGGCAGCGTCCGCTGCACGAGGTCGTCCACCAGCTGCTCGAGCTTGGCGCGCGTGAGCGACAGATTGAGATGCTTCGGACCGGACTGATCCGCCGTGATGAACGGCAGGTTCAGCTCGGTCTGCATCACCGTCGACAGCTCCATCTTGGCCTTTTCCGCGGCTTCCTTCAGGCGCTGGAGCGCCATGGGGTCCTTGGACAGATCGATGCCCTGATCGCGCTTGAACTCGTCCACCAGCCACTGGATGATGCGGGCATCGAAATCGTCACCGCCCAGATGGGTATCGCCGTTGGTGCTCTTCACTTCGAACACGCCTTCGGCCAGCTCCAGGACCGAAATGTCGTACGTCCCGCCGCCGAGGTCGTACACGGCGACTTTCTCTTCCTTCTTCTTGTCGAGTCCGTACGCGAGGGCCGACGCCGTCGGCTCATTGATGATCCGGACCACGTCCAGCCCGGCGATCTTGCCGGCGTCCTTCGTCGCCTGCCGCTGCGAGTCGTTGAAGTAGGCGGGGACGGTGATGACCGCCTTTTCCACCTTGTGGCCCAAGTAGTCCTCGGCGGTTTGCCGCATCTTCTGGAGGATCATCGCCGAGATCTCGGGCGGCGTGTAGCGCTTCCCCTGGATCTCCACCGAAGCGAGATCGTTGGTCCCCGTGGCGACCTTGTAGGGGACACGCTTGATCTCCTCGCTGACCTCGTTGAGGCGCCGGCCCATGAACCGTTTGATCGAGAAGATCGTGTTCTGCGGATTGGTCACCGCCTGCCGCTTGGCGACCTGACCGACCAGCCGTTCGCCGTCCTTGGTGAACGCGACCACCGAGGGAGTGGTGCGACCGCCTTCGGCGTTGGGGATCACGACGGGATCGCCCCCCTCCATTACCGCCACGACGGAGTTTGTCGTTCCCAGGTCGATCCCGATGATCTTCTCAGCCATGATGCCATGCTCCTTCAGGTGTGGGTGATGCGCACACGACGCCGGAGGTCGCAAGAGCAACCGGCGTGCCTGGAAAAGGTGTCAAAACGGCAGTTTGCGCAACCCCCATGCTCCACATAGGATTAGCCCGTGATCCCGTATCGTGATGAGAATCCGACCGTTCTGTCCCCGATCGTGACGGTCGGCGTCATTGCCCTCAACATAATCGTGTGGGTGTTGTTCGAGGGGCTGGGAACCGAGCGGTCCGTGGCCACGGCCGTCTGCAACTATGGTCTGATCCCGGCGGAAGTGCTGCAGCGGGTGCCGCCCGGCGCTGGCATCGCACTGGGCCCGGATCTGTTCTGCGCGGTGGATGAGGGGCCGCAATACTGGACCGTGCTGACCTCGATGTTCCTCCACGGCGGGTGGATGCATCTGATCGGCAACATGGTGTTCTTCTGGGTGTTCGGCAACAATATCGAGGACGCCATGGGTCACGTCCGGTTCGTCGTGTTCTACCTCGGCTGCGGCGTGGCTGCCGCCGCCACCCAAATGGCGGTGTCTCCGGACTCCGCGGTGCCCATGGTCGGGGCCTCCGGAGCGATCAGTGGGGTGTTGGGCGCCTACCTGCTCCTCTACCCCAAGGTCCGGGTCCACGCGCTGGTGCCCCTCGGCTTCTACATGACCACCATCACCATGCCGGCCTACGCCATGCTCGGCTACTGGATTCTGCTTCAGGTACTGGGCGGCTTGCCGGCGCTGGGGGCGCAACAACGCGGCGGAACGGCCTTCTTCGCCCACATCGGCGGGTTTGTGGCCGGTCTGGTGCTGATCAAGCTGTTTGCCAAGCGGGAGTACCTGGAACGACGCGTCGTGCTTCCAGGAGGGTACGGCTACCACTAATACGGGATCACACCGACTTCCCCCGCGATACTCCATCTTCCAAATGATGCTTGATGCTCTTCCCTTCGACCAGGAACACGACGTCTTCGGCAATGTTGGTGGCGAGGTCGGCCACCCGCTCGAGATTCCGGCTCACGAGGAACAGCTCGATGGCCGCGCTGATGATGTGCGGCGTCTCCATCATGTGCGTGAGCAGAATCCGGAACACGGAGTCGTGGAGTCCATCCACCTGATCGTCGCGCCGGCACACGGCGCGACCCGCCTGGGCGTCGGCACGCACGAACGCATCCAGGGCGTCCGACAGCATGCGCCGCGCCATGCGCGCCATTTCGACGATCTCCGGCTCAGGGACGATCGGTGGACTCGCCAGCAACCGCTCGGCGGACTGGGCGATGTTCACGGCGTGGTCGCCGACCCGTTCCAGGTCGTTGGCGATCTTCAGCGCCGCCATCAATAGCCGGAGATCCTTCGCCATCGGCTGCTGCGTGGCCAGCAGCTTGACCACGAGATCTTCGATCTCGACCTCGAGCGCGTCGATCTTGTGGTCGCCACTGATCACCTGGCTGGCTTTGGCCGCGTCGCGTTGCAGCAGCGCCTCGACCGCGGCCGCGAGGGCCGTCTGTGCCTCCGCCGACATGGCGAGCAGCGTGGACTTCAAGTCCGAGAGCTCGTCATGGAAGTGGCGGTGGGCTAGCTGAGGGGTCATCCAAACCTTCCTGTGATGTAGGCCTCGGTCCGCTCGTCCCGGGGGCGCGTAAACAGCTGGGCCGTGTCCCCGAATTCGACCAGGCGGCCCAGATAGAAGAAGCCGGTGAATTCGGAAACGCGAGATGCCTGCTGCATGTTGTGGGTGACGATCACGATCGTGTAGTTCTTCTTGAGCTGGACGATCAACTCCTCGATCTTCTCGGTCGCGATCGGGTCGAGCGCCGAGCACGGCTCGTCCATGAGCAACACCTCGGGCTCGTTCGCCAGCGCCCGGGCGATACATAGGCGCTGCTGCTGGCCGCCCGAAAGCCCGGTTCCCGAATCGTCGAGCCGGTCCTTCACCTCGTCCCACAGCGCCGCGTGACGCAACGCGAGCTCCACGCGCTCGGTCATTTCCCGCTCGGGCGCCAGCCCGTTGATGCGGGGGCCGTAGGCCACATTGTCGAACACCGACTTCGGGAACGGATTGGGACGCTGAAACACCATGCCCACCCGGCGGCGCAGCTCCACGACATCGGTGCCGGGGGCGTGCAGCGAGACCCCCTCCAGCAGAATGTCCCCGGTGTGCCGCGTGTCCGGGATGAGGTCGTTCATCCGGTTGAGCGCGCGCAGAAACGTGCTCTTGCCGCAGCCGGAGGGCCCGATGAGCGCCGTGACCGCGCGACGCGGGATGGCAAGGGTCAGCTCGGCCAGCGCCTGGCGCGACCCATACCAGAAGGCGAAGTCGCGCACGTCGATGACGGGGAACGGACTCACGGGCTCGGGCGGAATCGTGAGCACCCTGCGGGGGGCGGTCGCGGTCATCCGAACCTCCCGGTCAAGTAAGCCTCGGTCTGCTCCTTGGCCGGCTTGGTGAATAACCGGGTCGTGCGGTCGATCTCGATCAGCTCGCCCAGATAGAAGAATGCCGTGTAGTCCGAGACGCGGGCGGCCTGCTGCATGTTGTGGGTCACGATCACGATCGTGTACTGTCGTTTCAGCTCGTGGCACAGCTCCTCGATCCGCTGCGTGCCGGCGGGATCGAGCGACGCGGTGGGCTCGTCCAACAGGAGCACCTCCGGAGCCGGCGCCACGGCTCGGGCGATGCAGAGCCGCTGCTGCTGTCCGCCCGACAGCGCCACGGCGCTCGAATGCAACCGGTCCTTGACCTCGTCCCACAGCGCCGCCTGGCGCAACGCCCGCTCCACGACCTCCTTCACGTCGGCGCGACGTCGCCCATCGCCCACGCGCAGCCCCGCGGCCACGTTGTCGTAAATCGACATGGTGGGGAACGGCGTGGGGCGCTGGAACACCATGCCCACCCGGCGACGGACGCTCACGGGATCGAGCGTGCCGCCGTAGATGTCCTCGCCGTCGAGCAGCACCGACCCGGTCGTCCAGCCGCCGTCGGACAGCTCGTGCATGCGGTTCAAGCAGCGCAGGAACGTGCTCTTGCCGCAGCCGGAGGGTCCGATGATGGCGGTGACGGTATTGGTCGGGAAGAAGAGCGACACCTCCCGCACCGCGACATTGCGGCCGAACAGCGCCGTGAGGCGACGCGTCTCGATGCGTACCAGGGAGTTGTCGGCACCCGCGGCGGTCTCGGGCGCGGGCGCCGGGACC
>Ga0214473_10004689_pt1 | contig 16432 bp, 15 predicted proteins | sample RVTome_7_FD_203509 | JGI IMG/M metagenome (GOLD analysis project Ga0214473, IMG submission 203509) | Soil microbial communities from uranium-contaminated site in the Upper Colorado River Basin, Wyoming, United States - RVT98D197 | ecosystem: Environmental > Terrestrial > Soil > Contaminated >... | reverse complement strand
TCCGGCACAATCGCGCTAATCTGGTTGTTGATGAGGTTCTGGACCGTGATGACCACGTCCTCCCAAGTGCCGCACCCGCCGAAGAACCGCGCCTCGGCGGGCGCCCAGGTCCGGAAGTTCTGGAGGTAGATCGCGCTGATGTCTCCGGTGCGGTGGTTGAGCTCGCTGCACGTGTCGTAGTCCTCGCTCGCCATGCACTCCCAGTGGCAAGTCTGACGCATCACGAAGTCCGTCACGAAGGCGCCCGGGTCCTGCCCGTAGTCCATCGTGGTGGTGCTCCCCATGATGTCGTCGTCGTCGGTGAGCTCGTCCAGGATGTCGATGCCCGTGTCGACCGAGGGCGGCAGCGTGCCCCCGAAGTCGAGGCGGTTGTCGAGATCGTAGACCCCCTCGATTCGGATCCCTAGGTCGGCGATCGTCACCGGAACACGCGTCTGCTGGCCGAGCATCACCGCTACGGCGTCGGTGCACCCGAAGGCGGCGATGCGGCCGCCCCCCTCCGCCACGACCGCGACGGCGTAGCCCGTGCCGACAGGCACGGGGCTGAAGCCCGGTCGATCGCGCACTGAGGTGACGGGGCTCGCCGCAAAGAGTGCCGTGGGCAAGCGCATGGGATCCAGGCTGGAGCACATGGTCCGGTCGAATAGATAGGCAGAGAAACGCGTGAGCATGGCGGTGCCGCCGTAGGTCATGTCCACGACCACGCTGCCCGCGTCCGTGTCGCTGACGCCGATCTGGAACGTGAGGGGATCGCCCTCGGGGGGCGTGACGATGACGCGGAAGCTCGTCGTCGTCATGCCGGCGGTCAGGGTGAGCGCCGCTTCGCCCCGAGAATCCGTGTCGGTACGCAGGGCCGACAGACCCGCCCCGCCGCCGACCCCGTCGATCTCGTATCCGAGGGACGCACCCGGTATGGCGGTCGCGGCCGCGCCCTGCACGTAGCGAACGCGCAGCTCCGCGCTCGCGCCGTAGCGCAGGGAGTGAGTCTCGGGGCTGACGTACTCGAGGCGCGCGCCCGTCAGGTCATCGGGAGGTCCGTCGTCTCCGCCGCAGCCGGCGAGGGCGAGGTTGGCTACGAGGAAGGCGGCGGTGAGCAAGGTATGTGCGCGCATGGACGCATGGTACACGCCCGCCGCCGCGGGCACGAGGGGCGTCTAGGCGCAGTGTCCGCCCGTGCAGCTCAGGCCCGCAGGACACTGGTCATCGATCATGCACGGGATGGTGCAGCGGCCCGACGTGCCTGAAACGGTTTCGCACAGGCCGTCCGCCGCGCCCGTGGTGCCGCAATCCGTGGCCGCCGTGCACGTGGTCCCGTCGATGAGGTCGAGCAGGGCCTCGCAGGTCGTGGTGTCCTCGTCGATGCCACAATACGTGCCCTCGGGCTCGCCCGAGAAGCTTCGTCGCCCGCCCAACCCCACCGGGTATGGCCGAGGGCAGGACATGCCCACGGGCGGGGCGAGGCAGTAGCCGGTCGTGCGCACACTCATCATGAAGGCCATGAAGACGCAGCGCTCCGCCGTGTTGGTGCACTCGCTATCGGCCACGCAGTTGCCGCAGGTGCGGACCGAGCGATCCGGCGTAGTCGTGCATACGCCACCGAGCACGTTGCAGGAGAATGTCCCGCAGGCCGTCGCATCGGCCGCGGTGCACTCGACGCATCGACCACCCGTCCCGGCCGTGTCGCAAAGGGGCGTGCCCGCCATTCCCGCGCAATCTTCGTCCAAGAGGCACCCCGTGCACCGGTGTGTCGACGGGTCGCAATTGCTCGCCGACGGCTCGGGGCAGTGGCTATCCTGGGTGCACACGACGCAGGAGTGGCTGTCGAGGTCGCAGTAGCGCATCCGGCAGTCGTCATCGGCCACGCACTCCACGCAGGTGACGGTCTCGGTGTCGCACGCCGTCAGGGGCGCCGCGCACACGCCGCATGGACTCGGACCCGAGTCGGTCCCCCCTCCCGCGTCGGGGCCGCCATCCCGGTTCCCGGGGTCGTCGTCGTCACCGCACCCAGCCAGAAGCACACCCAGCAGCCCGATGGACACAAGCGCCCGCATCTCCTGCCTCCTTTCAGAGCATCTGCCAGCCGAAGACGACGCCGAGGTTGTGCACCGATGCGCCGTCGAAGAACCCCGGCGCGTACTCCACTCCGATTTCGAAGCTGTGGCCGTAGCTGTGGAAGAGCTGGAAGGCGGCTCCCAGGAACGCGCCCAACCCTTTGTCGTCGCCGATGAAGACGACCCCGCCGGCGGCCAGCTCCGCGGTGATCACGGCAATGCCGAGCCCGCCCTCCAGCTTGAAGACGTCGGCCGGCCAGTATTGGGCCGCGAGCACGCCCACGCCGGAGGTAACGCGCAGGGTCGCGCCCGGCACGTCGTAGAAGGCGGTCGTGCCGGAGATGCGAAACAGCAGGGCGAAGTCCGGGCTCAGAAAGCCGCCGATGCCGAGGTTGAGGCCGCTCAGGCCCACGGCGCTGTCGCTCGTGCCACCGTCCGGGCTCACGACTTGGTAGCCCACGCCGATGGAGAGTTGGAACGTGAAGCCGTCGCGGTAGGCGCTCGCCTCGGTGGGCCGTGGAGGCGGCGGTTGGGCCGTGGGTCCTGGAGGATAGTACGCGCTGGGGGGCGGGGGTGGCGGAGGCGGAGGCGGAGGCGGGGGCTGGGCCGACGCGCGGGCGGCCCAGGCCATCACCGAGAGCAACAGCAAGCACAGCACCAAGGGGGGGACGTGCCTCATGGATCGCTTCGCCTTTCGAAACCCGCGTCAGCTATTGGCCAGCGCGGGGCCGGCTTCGACGGAGTCGTCGCCCGGCTCGTCCTGGCCCCCCACGACCGCGGCGGGCGTGTCTTCCGCCGCCGAGGCGGTGTGCCCATGGATGACGCCGCCCTTGTCGACTTCGAGGGTCTCGAAGAACGCGTCACCTTTGACGACGCCGGTGGCGAGCATGTGGAGGTTACGGCGGGCGATGGCCTTGCCTTCGATCCGTCCCGCCACCTCGAGCTCTTCGGCGTGGACCTCACCGACTACGAGGCCGTCCTTGCCGATGGCCACGGGCCCCTCGGCCTCGACCCTGCCGCGCACCTCACCGTCCACACGCAGGGCGCCCCCGATTCGGACGATTCCTTCCACGACGTCACCGTGCCAGATGATGGACTGACCCGACCCCCTCTTTTTTGCGAACATGTGTCCCTCTCCCGCGCGGTCCGCCGCGTTTTCGGACGCTACTGTACTCGCCCGGGACCAGGACCGAAACGGCTGTTGGCCCGATGGCCAAAAGCACGAGGGCGAGGCGCCTCGTGGCGGATCGGGCTCCCCACTCAGCGCGACCGGCGGCGTGGGGGATCGACGGTGACGGTGACCCGCACCCTACCCTCATGCGATGTCACGTTGCTGGGGCACCGACGCGAGTGCCGGTACAACTCGACCATGCGTCGCCGCAGAACGCGCATCACTTGCTCGATGTGGACGCGCTGGGGCGCGTCCCCGCGCTCCACGGCCCGCTCGAGCTCGGAGTACCGGAGCTCGGCCATGCGGAGCGCGGCGTGGACCTGGGAGAGCTTGTCGTCGTAACAGCGCGCGCCGCGGTGATCACCAGACGCGCGCGCTTCGTCGAGCCCGGCTGCGAGTCGGCCGCGGATGCGCGTGCCGATCCAGTATGTGCGCTGGGCGTGGCGCAGGGCCCGCGTCGCGTCGGCGTCCTGAGCTCCGCGCCGCACGGCCTCGCTAGCCTGTGACACCAGGGCGGGCTCGGTGTCCTGGGCGCGCGCCGTGGGCGCGAGGGCATGGCCCAGGACGAGGACGACGAGTACGAAGCGCAGGTGTGCCATGGTGTGCCTGGTAGTATGGTCCCGGGCATGGGGGTACACACGGCGTGCCAACCATGCGCCGGCGGGCCCGCCGGGCGCCCGAAGGCGTGTGCTTTGGGGCTGTTCGTCCTGCTCACAGGGCTGGTGGCCGCCGTTCAGGCCCAACCCCCGCCGCCCACTCCGCCTCCCCAGGTGCGGCCGGACTGTCGCATTGCGCTACCCGAAAACGGGGTTCAGCACCTGTTTGCTCAGCTCGTAGAGATCGACAGGGACGTGCCCTGTGAGCTCGAGGGCATCCGCACGGAGAGGTTCTGGAGCCTCATCCGATGGACCCGCGACGGGCAGAGCATCGATCCCGCCGTGGCCGCCGACACGGAGTGCATGCAAGAGACGACGTTCGAGGGACAGCAATTCTCGCTCTTTGTCCCCGCGTCCCTCGCGCGGAAGTGCCCCGACGCCGTGGAACGAATGGCTGCACTCACCGATGGCGGACTCGGCCCCGCGGTGAACGAAGGGGAGTTCGACGCGCGGGCCTGGGACAGCGGCCGTGCACCAGCGAACGGGGACACGACCCTCGTGGCCGTCTCCCTCCTGCTCTTCGCCGCCGGCCTGCTGCTCGGTGCGCGCGTGGCCTGGCGCAGCCGGCGACGCTGGCCCTCGGCCCGGCGTTGGTGGCTCTCGGTCGCCGCGCTGACGGCCGCCGCCATCGCTGTGCGGCTCGTCGTGCACCCCGGGCTCGCCAATTGGTACTCGGAGGTCCTCGTCGCCGGGGGCCCTCTCCACGGACGCTTCGGACCCGGCTACGTTGCGCTCCAGCTCTGCGCCCGGACCCTGCTGCCGTGGACCGACACGACGCCCGTGGTGATCAACACCATCCTCGGGGGGATCGCCGTGCCCATCGTCATCGCGCTTTTGCGCGAGCGCGGTGTGCGGTGGTCCACGGCTCTCGTCGCTGGGTCGTTCACGATGCTCGAGCCGCTACTGGTTCGCCTCTCGGCAGCGCCGGGGGAGCACGTTCTGTCGTCCACCATGATCCTGCTCGCGCTGCTCGCGTGGTCGCGAGGCGTCGGCCGCCGCGACCGCGAGGCGCTCGGGCTCGGGCTCGTTTGCATGGCCATCGCTGCCCTCACGCGCGCCGACACGTGGCCCGTGCTCGCGACCGTACCGATCTTCGGGGCATGGCGCGACAGGGATGAAAATCCGGCGGCTGCAGGGAGCCCCATGAGAGCGAGGCTCACAGTGCCTCTGTACTACGTGGCATGGCTCGCCGTCGGGGCGTTGGTGTACTTCGCCGTCGTGGTGCCGTCTCGTCACCCGATGCCGGAGCTCGCGGGCGTGGAGCACGTGCTCGACGAGCTGCTCACGCAGCACTTGAGGGTGGCCCTCACGCCGCCGCACTGGATCTCGCCCGTCGTAGCTGTCCTGGCCATTGTGGGGGTGCCGTGGATGCTGCTGCGTCGCCGCCGTCTGCTCGGATGCGTGCTCGTGTTCATCGCGCTCTCCTTCTTGCCGCTCGGGCGAGACCTGATGCGGGACGAGCTCCTCGGGGGCCGCTACTTCGGGGCGGTCGTGGCGATGTACACCGTGCTCGCGGCCCATGGCGCAGAGGCGATCGCGCGGGCAGGCGGGTGGCTGTTCGCCCAAGCTCGCGCCGCACCCGTGCGCGAACGCGGGCCCGGCGGTCTGTGGACCGCCTATGTCGCCATGACCGCGATGATCGCCACGTTCCTCCTCGCCATCCCCGCCTATCGGCAGGAATTCACCTTCCAAGCCGAGTACGACTTCCTGCGGACGTCCCTCGCCGAGCTGCCCGACGGCTGCACGGTGGTGATGCCCCTGCTGCGCGATTCACGCTTCCAGAGGGATCTGGACTGCTGCCTCGACGTGCCCAGGAGCCCGCTCGTCATCGCCTATCCTCGGCTTCGCTTCCATCACCTGCTTCCCGACCAGATCGACCTGCAATCGGACACCGAGGGATGCGTGGCCTTCTACGAATCCGCCGCGTGCTCCCTGCGCCCGACCGAGTTCGCGCTCGGCGACCACACGGTGGCCCTCGAGGTCCTGCCCGACCAATGCGCCCGGATTCTCACCGAGCAGTCGCTGACGGCAGTGGGGGAGGACATCATCACGCCCCACGTGCCCAACGACCTCTTCGATCACCAGCCCATCCACGTCGGCCTCTGGAAGAAGACCCCGTCGCCGTCCAATCGCCCGAGGTCAGGAGCGCAGTAGACCGTGCGTTGCGCTAGGATGCGCCAATGCCTCGGACGCTCCTGCCCATGGCGCTCCTCTTGCTCGGCTGCGGTGCGGGTCCGGCCACCGCGAGCCCGCCGCCACCGGCGCAAGAGCCGGCGACCCCGCCAGAGGCTGCCCCCGCCCCTGCTGCCACTTCCCGCGCGCTCGCCCTTCTGACCTGTGCGCCCGACGACGGCCCCGCCACGCGATTCGTGGTCTCCACCGAGCCCCTCACCTGTGACGACGTGCCCTCGGATGGACTCATGCTCCTCTGGCACGGCGGGCAGCTCGATTGGACCTTCGGCTCGGATCGCGGAACGGGCCTAGCGTGCGAGGCTCCGAGCGTGTGCGACACCGACGAAAGCCACCTGATCATCTTCCCCGGCGAGCCGGCGCACATCGAGTGGTACCTCGTCTTGCCTGACGAGGTGACCGAGCACGGCAGCGCCACCGTGATGCCGTGCCCGGGCGCGCCGCCACCCTGCGGCTGAGACACAGGGCCGTTCGGCGTTCCAGAGCCAAGTCGCCAGATGTCCGCGACGTGTCATGATCCGTCGACGTGGACTTCGTGACGCACGCTGCTCTGGGGGGGCTCATCGGCCAGGTCGCCGCGCGGCGCGACGCGGCCCCGGGCGAGCGTACCGCCTTCGTGAGCGGCGCCGCCGTCGTAGCGTCCCTGCCCGATGTGGACCACGTCCTCGAGTGGGCGGGGGCGGAGCCATACCTGCTCTATCATCGCACCGCGACCCACTCCCTGCTCTTCTGCGCTGCGGTCATCGCCATCGTTGCCCTCCTTGCCTCGGCGCAGCGCACCAGACGCGTCGCAGTGGTCGTCGCGGCGCTCCTGTCACACCTCGGCCTCGACGTGCTCACGCCCTTCGGGACGGGGTTGCTCTGGCCCTTTTCGGCGCAGCTCACCTCCCTCGACATCCTGCCCATCGCCGCGCCCTGGCTCGTGTGTCTGAGCGTGGTGGGGCTGGCCTTCGTCTTTCTGCGTGCCCGCCGCGATTCGACCCTGGCTCGTCGCACCGCGCTGCTCGCGCTCGCGGCCGTGGGCGCATACCTCGTCCTCTCCGCCGCCGTGACGGCGCGGGCGGCCCGCGCGCTACCCGATGCCCGAGCGGAGCTGGTGGTGCCGGACCCTTGGGCGCCCCTTTCCGCGGTCCTGTTCGTGCGCGAGGGCGCGAGCATCGCCGAGTACTCTGTCGGACCGTCAGGAGAACCTGTCCTCGCCCAACGCACGTCGATCATTCGCGAGGACACGGCGGAGCTGTTGGCCGCGCCGCGGATCGCAATGCTCACGCGCCGATTCCGTGTTCCGATCGCGAGCAACGGTCCCGGCGTCGTCTTCATCGATGATCTCTCGTACGATGTCGTCACACGCGGGGCCAAACCGATCCGGATCGTCGTGCCCGAGCGGCGGGGCGCGCCCGTTCCGGATCGCGCTCGCGTCGAGCAGCGGGCGCTCGGCGTGCAGCCCTTCGCCTGGCTCGCCGTGGTGGGCACCGCCTGGATTCTCGGACGCAGGCGGCGCCGCGCCCCCGCGTGCTAAGCTCGATCCCCCTGGTCATGGCACAGCGCTGGACCCTCATCCTGCTCGGGGAACCCGGGAGCCCTGCCCGGTCCCTGGTCATCCCTTCCTGGCTCGTCGCGGCAGCTGTTGTGCTGGCCACCGCGCTCTTGGGCGTGGGTATCTGGCTGGGATTCCAGCTTGGAGCGCCCGAACGGGCCGGTGCGGCCGCCACATCTGTGCTCCCGCCTTTGACGGCGCGCCCTGCGCGGGGACAGGACACCTCCCACACCGCGTCCATCGCCGTTGCAGACGAGCCCGAGGACGACCACTCGGGCATCGACGTGCCTCCGCTCGACGAGGTTCCCGACATTCCACCGGGACCGGTCGTGACGCCCGATCACGCGGGCCGCCGACTACGCCTGCTCTCGCTGCACACGGGAGACCGCATCGACGTGGTTCCCTTCGATGACGGCGGGCGAGTGCGGCCCGGAGCGTTCGCCGCCATTCGACACGTCATGCGTTGCAGGGTGACGGGGACCGAGGTGCCGGTCGACCGGCACCTCGTGGAGCTCCTCCTGCGAATCTCCGAGGGACACCGCGGCTCTGTGATCCAGCTCGTCTCAGGCTACCGCACGCCGGGCACGATCGGCACGCGCGACACGAGCTACCACGCCATGGGCAAAGCCGCGGACATCCGAATCGGCGGGGTCTCCGTGCTGAGCCTTCGGTCGCTCGCGCTCCAGCTCACCGCAGGCGGCGTGGGTCTCTACCGGCGCGATCACTTCGTCCACGTCGACGTGCGCGAGCAACCGTATCGCTGGGATGGCTGAGGGCTCGCGTTGCTCCTCGACCGCTAGACCGCTAGACCGCTAGAAGGTGGCGAGCTCGACACCCGCCGTGAAGAGAAAGCCCACCGCGTCATCCGCATCGGGGAGATACAGGGCGGCACCGAGGTCCACGGGACCCATGTCGTAGCCGGCGCCGACCAAGAGAGCGAGCTGGCTGTCCGTATCGGACACGGTCCCGAATGCCGTGTTGGCGCTCGCCCAGATGATGGTGACGCCGAGCTCGCCACGGACGTAGGGGCTGCTGTCACCGGGCAGGAATCGGTAGGTCGCCGCGGCCATGAGCGGGATCAGCCCGCTGCTGATCTCGCCGACATGGTGGATGTATCCGCCGCGGAACCCGATGCGAAGCTGGGGAATGATCTCGAGGTCGTAGCGGATGAGCGCCCCGAAGCCGACGTCCGCAACGTGAGCATAGTCGCCCACGGGGACCACCAGGGCCGCGTCGAGCCCCACGTGATGGCGAGGTCCGGGCGTCTCCACGACCACGACGCTCTCGGCAGGCGCAGGCTCCGCTGAGACCACCTGCACGTCCACCGCCGGGGCCTGAGCCTCGAGCTCGAGCTGCGCGTCCTGCTTTTGAGCCCGCGCGACGCTCGTGACGAGCGCCAGGCCAATGAGGGCCGTCCCCAGGATCCAGAAACGCGAATCGCTGACATTACCGATGGAAGAAATCCTCATGAAGCTCACCTCCTACACCCGGCTGCACTTCCAAGATGCGTGCCGAGCCCGAAGCGCAGGGCTTTCCTAGCTAGCCGAGCGAACGTTCGTCTCGGCTTGTGTCTGGACTGCGCTCGAGGCCCGACAGGTCGCGCCGTTCGTGCACAACGCGAGCGGGTACATGTGGAGGAGTCAGGCAGGTGTCAGGTCGAGCTCGAGCTCGTTCTGGGGATCGCTCCGGTACTCGTCGTGGACGGGGGAGTAGGTCCGCACCAGCAGGCGCCGCCCGCCATCGACGAGACGCATGAGGCGCAGGAACCCCGCGCCGCCTTCGCGAGCCGTCTGATAGTTCGCGAGCAACTGGTGCACCACGGCCCCGCCAGCCCGCCGATCGGTCCTGCGGGCGACGCCTTCATTGAGGACGTGGCCAGACAGCACGAGTCGCAGGTCGTCGTGGGGCCGCACCAGCTTGTCGAAGAGCGCCTCGCCGTCGTTGACGCCGCCGTCGAGCCGGGCGATGCCGTACTCGTGGGGGCTCCACTTCTGGTCGGGTCGGCGAGGCCGATCGTAGCGCGTGTGGTCCGAGTACAAATAGGCGTGAGTCAGCAGGATGGCCGGAGCGCCGCGATGGGCTTCGAGCATGGATCGGGCCCATGTCACGACGGCGTCCCGCGGACCGAACTCCAGCGCCACGACGAGCCACGGGCCCGTCGGGGTCTCGAACCGATGGACACTGTTCTCGACTCGGCCGGGCTCGAACGTCTCGAGGAAGGACGGCCATCGGTCGAATCGGTCGAGCGGAAAGACATCGTTCAGCGGCGTGTCGCGCGACGCAGAGGATCCTCCGGGTCCGTGGTCGTGATTCCCCGTGGCCAGCACGTACGGAACGACGCCGTCGAGGTGCGCGAAGGCGCGCCGGGCCACCTCCCATTGGGCCGGCGACGCATCGTTCGTGATGTCCCCTTCGTGCAGCACGAACACAATGGGCTCCTCGGCATGGCGCTCGGCGATCCATCGCGTTTGCGCCTCGAAGATCTCGGGGTGACTGGCGGCGTAAATCTGCGTGTCCGGCAATACCGCGAAGGTCCAGTCGCTCGAGCCCATCGGACTAGTCTACTGTGTTCCGGTGAAGCAGCGGATCGACTGTACGGGCCGGTGGACGGCGCGCCTGCTAGCGCCTGCGCCCGGGGCGCCGCGTGAGCTCGTCGATCGGGAGATCGAGGCACGTGTGCCCGGGACGATCCACACGGACCTGCGCCGGGCTGGGCTCATTCCCGACCCCCTTCGAGACCGCAACGATCTGACGCTGGCCTGGATCGGCCGCTCCGATTGGCTCTTCGGGCGGGGCGTCGCGGTGGACGCGCCCGCGCTCGCAACCGAACGGGTGGACCTCGTGTGCGAGGGCCTCGACACGGTTGCGCGCCTGGAGGTGAACGGCACCGTCGTCGGCGACGCCGCCAACATGCACCATCCGCATCGCTTCGACGTCACCGGCCTGCTCAGACAGGGCGACAACAGGCTCGCGGTGCGGTTCGAGTCCGCGGTTCGGCACGCGCGCGACGAGGAGCGGCGCCTGGGCACCCTGCCCTGGCTCAACACGGCCGAGCCCTTCAACTTCGTCCGCAAGATGGCGTGCAACTTCGGCTGGGACTGGGCCCCCGAGCTGATCACGTGCGGCATCTTCGAGCCGGTGTACTTCGAGGCCTGGTCGGGGGCGCGCATCGCGGCGGTGCGGCCGCTCGTCACTAGGGCAGATCCGCGACGCGCGGTGCTCGAAGTGCACGTGGACCGGGAGGGCGACGCTGACGTGCAGGTCGACGCGACGCTCAGCTTCGGCGGCGCGGTCGTGGCGCGGGGCGCGGCCGCGGAGGGACCGGCCATGCTGGAAGTGCCTTCGCCGTCGCTCTGGTGGCCGCGTGGGTGGGGAGACCAACCGCTCTACGAGCTCGCGGTGACCCTGCGCCGTGGCGGTGCCGACCTCGATCGTTGGACCGGGCGAGTGGGCCTGCGCGCCGTGCACCTCGACACGACCGAGGACGAAGCGGGTAGCCGCTTCGTCTTGGAGGTCAACGGGCGTCCGATCTTCTGCAGGGGCGCGAACTTCGTCCCCGTCGACGGCCTACCGGACCGGGCTCTCGAGCCAGATCGGACGCGCGCTGTGCTCGAGGAGGCCGCCGCCGCGAACATGAACACGCTCCGCGTGTGGGGGGGCGGACTCTACGGGAGCGACGCACTTTACGACGCTTGCGACGAGCTGGGGCTGCTCGTGTGGCAGGACTTCGCCTTCGCGTGCGCGTGCTACCCGGAGGAAGAGCCCCACCGCTCGCGCGTGGAGGCCGAGGCGCGCCACAACGTGGCGCGGCTTTCTCGGCACCCATCCCTCGTGCTGTGGAACGGATGCAACGAGAACCTCTGGGGCTATCACGACTGGGGCTGGCGCACCGCCGTGCAGGGACGCTCTTGGGGGGCGGGTTACTACTTCCATCTCCTGGCGCGCGTCTGCGCCGAGCTCGACCCGAGCCGACCCTATTGGCCAGCCAGCCCCCACTCGGGCGCCTTCGACCCCGACGGTGAGCCGCACCCGAATCGCCCAGACCTCGGCAATAGTCACATCTGGAGCGAGTGGCACGACGGTGGTCACTCGACATACGGCACGGTCGCGCCGCGTTTCGTGAGCGAGCACGGGTTTCAGGGGCCGCCCAGCCGCGCAACCCTCGCCGAGTTGCTGCCGCTGCCCGCCCTCGACTTCGACTCTGCCCTGCTCGCCCACCACCAGCGCTCGGAGCGGGCGGAGCGGAGCGCGCGCGAAATGCTGAAGCACTACTTCGGCGAGCGATCGGATCTGGCCTTCGAGAGCGAGCACCACCTGCGGCAGCTCGTCCAGGCTCGGGCGCTGCGCATGGCCAGCGAATGGCTCCGCTCGCAGGCTCCGGTGTGCGCGGGGACGATCCTGTGGCAGCTCAACGATTGCTGGCCTGCCATGAGTTGGTCGCTTCTCGACTCGCACGGGCGACGCAAGCTCGCCTGGTACGCCGTGCGGGCGAGCTATGCGCCGCGGCTCCTCACGATTCAGCCGGCGAGCGAGGTGACGCCGCCTGCAGCGCTCTACGCCATCAATGATACGGACTCGCACTGGCGGGCGCCCGTGCGAGTCGCTCGGCGCGACTTCGACGGACGCGTGGTTGCGCAAGTGGAGCTCATCCTGGACGTCGCCCCCAGAGCCTCGAGCAACGCCTTGGTTCTGCCCCCGGAGCTCGCCCGCCCCGCGAACGCGCGCGCAGAGCTGCTGACGGCCAGTGCTGCGGGCGTCTCGCGGGCCGTGCGCTTCTTCGCGCCCGACCGCGAGCTCATCTACCCGAAGCCGGACTTCGACGTGCGAACGGATTCGGCTGGCGATGTCGAGCGCGTTCACGTCCACGCCCGCACCCTCGTCCGCGAGCTCTGCCTTCACGCCGACGCGCTCGAGGCCGGGGCCACCGTGGGCGATCAGCTGATCACGCTTCTTCCTGGCGAAGACGCGGTCATGGACGTGCGCTGGAGCGTTCGACCCTGGCCCGACGTGCGTCCGGCGCTGACGTGCACGAACGGCTTCGCCCTGTGACCACTGCGGGTGGACGCGAACCCTAGCGAGGGTAGCTGCCCTGGATGTAGTGCGTCAGGTCCTCTACGGCGACCGCATGGCTGCGCAGCATCCACCTCGTGAGGTCCCCGATCGAGACCATTCCCACCAGCCGCTGCCCATCCATCACCGGCAGGTGTCGGCACCGCTTGTTGGTCATGATCGTCATGGCCTCGTCGACGGTCGTGGTGGGCTTGACGTCGATCACCGGCCGCGTCATGACCTGCTCGACGGTCGTCGATATATGGAGCCCCTTGGCGACGACGCGCTTGAGCACGTCGCGCTCCGTGAAGATGCCGACGACCTGCTCGCTGTCAGTCACGATCAGGCAACCGATGGCATGGCTGTTCATTCGATCCACGGCATCCGTGACCGACGCTCCCGGAGCAATCGTGTGGACTTTCGATCCCTTGTCCTTCAGTACCAGCGACAGTCTTTGCTTCATTTTCGATTTCCCCCTGTGATCGGGCTCGCCTCTGACCCTGGGGTCACCATCCGGGCAGGTCAATTCCTCCCTCATTTGACCCTCGCCAGACCGGGCGGGCGAGCCCCGGGCGGCCGGCTCATGCGGGCGTCGACATCCCGGCCCGACCTCGGTACCGTTCAGTCGGAGGGCAAGCGCATGTCGACCGAGCGACGCACAGAGTTTCGCGCCGAGGTGGACCTCACGGTCCGTGTCCGCAGCTCCAATGTCGAGGACTTCGTCGATACGTGGGTTCGGAACATCTCGGCCGGGGGTCTCTACATCGAGGCCGAGCACCCCCTGCCCGTGGGGACGGAAGTGTGGTTCAGGCTACAGATTCAGGACGAGTCCCCGCTCATCGAGGGCGCAGGGCGAGTCGCTTGGCGTCGACTCGAGCGATCGGACTCCCAGCCTCCTGGCATGGGCGTTCAGTTCACGGACCTGCCCGAAGCGAGCCGCGGCCTCGTGGAGACGTTCGTGGAACAACGAGGAGACCACCCGGGCCGCTTCGCCAAGGGACGCTGAGCGCCGGGCACCCGCGTCGCGCCCGGGGTTCGACTCGGATACACTCGGGATGTGGTGCGTTCGGCCACGGCCCTCGCGGTGCTGCTCTTCGCCCTGGCCAGTCCAGCCCGAGCCCAGAGCCCCTTCCCGCCGAGCACCGCGATCACGGCGGTGCGGTTCGCTCCGGTGTCCGATATCGTGTGCGACGCCGCCGACTCGGACAACTGGCCCATCACCTGGGCCGACGACGGGGACCTCTACACGTCCTTCGGTGACGGCTGGGGATTCACGCCGCGCACGGAGATCAAGCTCAGCATGGGGTTCGCGCGCGTCCGCGGACCCGGCGACGCATTCATGGGCACGAACATTCGTTCTGGGAGCGGTGAACGCACCGGTGACGGCGCCTCGGGTGCGAAGGCCAGCGGCATGTTGATGGTGGACGGTGTGCTCCACATGTGGGTCCGCAACACTGGCAACGCCACGCTCTACACGTCGCCTGACCACGCCGAGTCCTGGACTGTTGCGCCCTGGCAACTCTCGACAGGCTTCGGCGCGCCGACGTTCCTCAACTTCGGGCAAAACTACGCGAGCGCCCGGGACAGCTACGTCTACGCCTACTCGCAGGACGGCGACAGCGCCTACGAGATCTACGACGGAGCCGCCCTCGCGCGCGCGCCGTCGAATCGCATCATGGAGGAGTCGGCGTGGGAGTTCTTTGCCGGCTTCGAGGCCGACGGGACGACGCCCCGCTGGACCTCCGACGTCGCGTCACGGGTGCCGGTGCTCACGCACCCCGGTCGGTCCTATCGCATGGAGGTCGCCTACGTCGAAGCGCTGGACCGATACCTCGTGCTCCAGGCCTTCGGCCGGACCGACGCGAGTTGGGCCATGTTCGACGGCCCCGAGCCCTGGGGTCCCTGGACGACCGTCGTCTACGAGGACAGCGGCTGGGACCTGAGCCCCAACGTGCACGGCTACCGGCTTCCGACGAAGTGGGCGAGCGCCGACGGCCGGAGCGCGTACCTGCTCTTCTCCGGCCATGACGCCTACGACGCCTTTTGCGTGCGGCGCATGGATCTGACGCTCGGGGCGCGACCCGACGGGGGCGTCGGCGACGCCGGCGCGGGCACGGATGGCGGCACGGTGCCGGGCGATGCGGCCGTGGTCGGCGACGGCAGCCGCCCCGACAGCGACGCGGGCGCCGGGAGCCCCGGGAGCGCCACCGGAGGCTGCAGCTGCGCCGTCACCGCACGCAGCGATCTGCACGGACTCGGGTGGCTCGCCTTCGGGTTCGCCTGCGCTCTTCGGCGCCGGAGGCGATCTCCGTGACGCGAGCGCCGTTACGGTGGGGCGTCGCGTGCGCGCTGATGATCGCCGCGGCCCCCCTGGGAGCCCAAGCCCAGCCTTGGCCCCTGCCCGACTGGCCCACGGCCACGCCGGCCGACGTGGGAATGGACGAGGCCCTCTTGATGACCGCGCGCGATTACGCGCTCGGCGGAGGTGGCTCGGGCTACGTCGTCCGCAGCGGAACCCTCGTCTTCTCCTGGGGCAGCGCCACTGCCCTCTACGATCTCAAGTCCACGACCAAGAGCATCGGAGTCACCGCGCTCGGGCTCGCGCTCATGGACGGGCTCATCTCCCTCGACGACAGGGCCCAGTCCCTACACCCGACCTTCGGCGTCCCGCCCGACTCGAACACGGCCACCGGCTGGCTGCCGTTGATCACCGTCTTTCACTTGGCGACCCAAACGGCTGGCTTCGACAAGGACGGAGGGTACACGGCCCTGCTCTTCGAGCCCGGCACGGGCTGGGCCTACAGCGACGGGGGGCCCAACTGGCTCGCCGAGTGCGTCACGCTCGCGTATCATCGGGATCTGTCCGAGGTGCTCTTCGAGCGCGTGTTCACGCCGCTCGGCATCGACAGCGCGGATCTCAACTGGCGGACGAATTCGTATCGCGCGGCGACCATCGACGGCGTGGCACGTCGGGAATTCGGCTCGGGCGTCAGCGCCGACGTCGATGCGATGGCGCGCATCGGCTACCTCTACCTCCGCGGCGGCATGTGGGACGGGACTCGGATCTTGCCGGCGAGCTTCATCGATCAGGCTCGACGCCCCCAGCCCGAGCTCGTCGGTCTGCCGGTGACCCTCCCGGGCGACTACTTCAACGCATCGGACCACTACGGCCTGCTGTGGTGGAACAACGGCGACGGTTCGATCCCCGAGGTGCCGACCGACGCCTATTGGTCCTGGGGCCTGTACGAGAGCTTCATCATCGTGATCCCGAGCCTCGACCTGGTGGTCTCTCGCGCCGGAGACAGCTTCCCGCCGGACTCGAGCGGGCCCTACGCCGTCCTCGCGCCCTTCCTCGTACCGATCGTGCGCTCGATCGATCCCGGCACGATTCCCGGCGACGCGGGACCGGGTGTGCTCGACGGAGGCAGCGCCGCCGACGGAGGCGCGCCGATCGATGGCGGGAGCGGCGCCGACGGGGGCTCGGCCATGGACGGTCACGTGCTGCCCGACGGTTCCCCACCGGGCAGCCCCGGCGGATCGATGACGGGCGGCTGCTCCTGCGATGCGACAGGCCGCGGCAACCCGCCCCTGTTCTTCGCGGCGACGATCGCGCTCCTCTCGGTCGTGTCCTGCCGGCGCCGAAGGCGCACGACGCGCTGAGGGCGACACCGTTCGGGAGCGTCTGACTAAACAGCATCGCATGGAGCGGGAGACACGAGCGAGGCAAGGCGGCCGCGAGGAGCCCGCGGAGCCTACACGGAAGTAGGTGAGCAGGCAC
>Ga0214473_10004688_pt1 | contig 16433 bp, 12 predicted proteins | sample RVTome_7_FD_203509 | JGI IMG/M metagenome (GOLD analysis project Ga0214473, IMG submission 203509) | Soil microbial communities from uranium-contaminated site in the Upper Colorado River Basin, Wyoming, United States - RVT98D197 | ecosystem: Environmental > Terrestrial > Soil > Contaminated >... | reverse complement strand
ATTAATGAAAATGATAGAGTAGTAATATTCAAAAATTGTTTCACCCCCTTTTCTCCTGGGCTTCGCTGTCACCTATGGTGACATGGCTTCGCCCGTTTCGGCGGCAAAAATACAAGCAGTTGTATTTTTGCCGCGCCTCAACCCCTCCAAAGGAGGGGGTTTATAAAGGGAGGGCAGGATTAGGATTTGCCTTCAGGCAAATCCTAATCCTGCCCTAACCTTTTACCCCCTAAAGAGTAGGGGGTAGGGGGTATGAATTTTAAATTATAAATTTTTTAGATTATGTCTTTATTAACAAAAATCTTCGGTGATGCTAATGAAAAATATTTAAAATCAATCCAGCCGCAGGTTGATAAAGTAAACGAACTGGAAAAAGATTTTACCAGCTTAACCGACGAACAATTAAAAAATAAAACCATAGAGTTTCGTGAAAGATTAAAAAAAGGTGAAATTCTTGATGATTTATTGCCAGAAGCCTTTGCCGCTATTCGCGAAGCTTCCAGACGGACTTTAAAGCAAAGGCATTTTGACGTTCAACTTTTGGGTGGGATCGTTTTACATCAAGGACAAGTCGCGGAGATGCGCACCGGTGAAGGTAAAACTTTAACCGCGACTTTGGCAATGTATTTGAATGCTTTAGAAGGTGGGGGTGCCCACCTGGTAACAGTTAATGATTATTTGGCCAAACGTGATACGGTCTGGATGGGACAAATTTATAACGCTTTAGGCATGTCGATTGGCTGCATCCAGCATGAATCGGCTTTTGTCTATGATGAGACACATAAAACCCAAGAGAGCGACCAAGAGCGGGATTTGGGAGTTAAGGCGATTTTGGATTTTTTGCGGCCGGTCTCAAGAAAAGAAGCGTATCTGGCTGATATTACTTATGGCACCAACAATGAATTTGGCTTTGATTATTTACGGGACAATATGGTGTCTTCACTTGAGCAAATGGCCCAGCGGCCATTGACCTATGCCATTGTCGATGAAGTTGACTCAATTTTAATCGATGAGGCGAGAACGCCTTTGATTATCAGTGCCCCAGCCGAGGAATCAACGGAAAAATATTATCAGTTTGCCAAGTTGGTAAGAATCTTGAAGGAAAATGAGGATTATAACATTGATGAAAAAATGCGCGCCGCTACTTTGACTGAAGAAGGGGTCAGAAAGGTTGAGAAAGCTTTGGGCGTTGATAATATTTATGTGGCCGAAGGCATTGACACAGTTCATCATATCGAAGAAGCCTTGCGTGCCGAAACTTTGTTTAAGCGCGACCGCGATTATGTGGTCAAAGACGGCGAGGTCATTATTGTTGATGAATTTACCGGCCGCTTAATGTTTGGCCGGCGTTATAGCGGTGGTTTGCATCAAGCGATCGAAGCCAAAGAAAACGTCCAGATCCAGAGAGAAAGTCTGACCTTGGCCACCGTCAGTTTTCAAAATTATTTTCGTTTATATAAAAAACTTTCAGGCATGACCGGGACCGCGGCGACGGAAGCAGAAGAATTGCATAAAATTTACGGATTAGACGTCACGGTTGTTCCCACCAATCAGCCAATGATTAGAAAAGACACCAATGATTTAATTTACAAGACTGAAGCAGCAAAATTTAAAGCCATAGTTTCCGAAATAAAAAAAAGAAACAGCCAAGGACAGCCAGTATTAGTAGGCACTATTTCTATTGAAAAAAATGAATTATTAGGAGAGTTATTAGCCCGGGAAGGCATTAAATTTAATTTATTGAATGCCAAACAGCACGAAAAAGAAGCAGAAATAATCGCCCAGGCTGGAAAAAAAGCTGCCGTGACAATTGCCACGAATATGGCCGGTCGCGGCGTTGATATTATTCTTGGCGGTAATCCCGCTGATCCTGGGGAGGCGGAAGCAGTCAAAAAATCAGGCGGACTGCATGTTATTGGCAGCGAACGTCATGAAGCCAGGAGAATTGATAATCAGTTAAGAGGCCGTTCGGGCCGCCAGGGCGATGCTGGCTCAAGCCAATTTTTCGTCTCTTTAGACGATGATCTGATGAGAATTTTCGGGTCAGAAAGGATTAAATCAATTATGACCACCTTGCGCGTCCCGGAAGACATGCCCATTGAAAACGCGCTGATTTCCCGATCAATCGAATCGGCCCAGCGGAAAGTTGAAGGCCATAATTTTGATATCAGAAAACATTTAGTGGAATATGATGATGTTTTAAACAAACAAAGAGAAAGCATTTACCGAAAACGCCGGCAAATTTTAGAACTGGCCGAAGGCATAACCAAGAAAGAAGCGGCTAGTGAGAAGCAAGCAGCGGGATTAGGAGAAGAAAATGAAAATTATTTAGTCAAAGACGAAGAGCAAAAATTTTCTTCATTGTCAGAAATGGTTTTTGCGATGCTGGAAGCGGAAGTGATTGATCTGGTTAATTTTCATACGGCGGCTGAACGACCAAGCGATTGGAATATTAAAGAAATTACTGAAACCCTGGCCACGATTTTTAATTTGACCGGGTCAGAAAAAGAGGGGATTAATAAAATTTTGAAAGAACAGCAGACGCCTGATGTCATCCGAGTCAATTTAACCAAACATTTAGATGCTTTAACCAAAGAAAAATTTAAGCAATTAGCAGAGACAATAAACAAACACGAGCAATTAAAACAGCTCGCCGCCAAACCATTTGAACAAATTGCCAAAGGCATTTTATTAAGATCAATCGATACTTTGTGGATTGAACATTTAGAAGCGATTGATAGCTTACGGGCCGGCATCGGACTCAGGGGTTATGGCCAGCGGGATCCTTTGATTGAATACCAAAGAGAGTCATTCAATCTCTTTAAGATGCTTCTTGCTAACATTCAGAAAGAAGTTGTTTATGCGATTTTTAAAATGGGTCTGGCGGCTCAAGTGGCGGCTTCGCCTTTGGAAAAAATGCACAACATCAGATTACAGGCGCCGGCTAAACAGGCTGGGGAGGCAAGCGGGCAATTCAAGCAATTCACAACTCCGCAACAGCGGTTAGCCGCTCAAGCCCAGCCGACAATAATTACTTCAAGACCTCGCGATGCCAGCGGGCATAAAATTGGCAGAAATGATCCGTGTCCGTGCGGCAGTGGGAAAAAATATAAGAAGTGTCATGGGAAATAAAATAATTTTTCACATAGCATTAAAAAAAGATTGGGAAAGGTCAAAAGGAAGGAATGAATACCGAGGAGATACCCTTGATTCAGAAGGATTTATCCATTGTTCGACCTCTGAACAAATAGACGAAATTGCGCAGTATCTTTTCAAGGGCAAGAAAGACTTAGTGTTGCTGGAAATTGATGAGGCGAAGGTTAAGCCTAAAATAAAGTTTGAAGACGCTGGAAACGGAAAATTATACCCTCACATCTATGGTCCATTGAACATTGATGCAGTAGTAAATGTGCGAGATTTCTATGTGAGATAGGAAAAAAATATAAAAATATCAAGGGACGTAATTTGTCAATATTTTTCTAAATAAAAAAACAAGGGTCAAACATTAATAATTAATTTTTAATTTTATGTATGACCCTGAAATTTATCACCGGCGGTCAATCAGATTGCCGCTTTATGATTATTCATCGCCAAATTATTATTTCGTAACAATATGCATAAAAAATAGAGAATGTTTATTTGGAGAGATAATTAATAATAAAATTAAATTATCGGAAATTGGTAAAATTGTTAAAAACCATTGGTATAAATTAACAGATTATTGCAAAAATATTAAATTGGATGAATTTATGGTTATGCCAAACCATCTGCATGGAATTATTTTGATTTGTGAACCAAACAATGTTTTGGGTAAATCCTGTAGGGGCGGGGTTACCCCGCCCCTACCATTGTCAAATAAAATTACCCTGGGTAATATTGTGGCGTATTATAAATACCAATCAACCAAACAAATTAATTTATTAACCAATGCCCCAGGGCAGATGGTTTGGCAACGCAATTATTACGAACATATTATTAGAAATGAAAGAGAATTAGAAAAAATTAGGCAATATATTATTAGTAATTCGTATAATTGGGAAAAGGATAGGAATAATCCGATTAATATTTAATAAAAAAACCGCACTCATTTTGAGGGCGGTTGTTGGTTACTGGGATTGTAATTGTAAAGGAAAAACCGAAAATATTTTTTCATCACTTTTCGGTAAAGCCATTCCGATAATGGCGATTCCAGGGGCACCACCTCGTTTGCCTCATTACAAGCGTCGATAAAAATGTGCAAAAGGTAAGCGCCAAACGCCCATAAGGATCTGGTTATTACGAGTGAGGCGGCCAGGATAATGATGGCGCCATACCAGGTGTGAAAATGGTTAGTCCATCCTTCTACCTGTGGTATCAGCTTTCCTTTTTTCACTAAGCCGATCAAGCGCTGCTTGGAGAGGTGATCAATGTCAATCAGTATTCCGGTAAATATTATGCCAGCACCGATCAAGTAGCCATGTTTTAAAGACAGGCCAATAGTTAACAGAGAAAGTCCGGCATAAAGGGCGAGCCAACCGAAAGTGAAAACAGCATGTTTCTTGGCACCAGCCATTTTAAACTCCCTGTGAAATGTACGATTTTGTTCAAGTCTTTTTAGCAAATTTGCCGGTGACTGTCAAGGTAAAATTTAAAATTTACATAAATTTAAGGTATAATTATAGACATGAAGAAATTCATCTTATTAATGATGGTTTTGTTGTTGATGCCTTTGTTTCCGCTTCTGGCTGAACAAAATTATCCTCAAATAAAGGCTTTTAATCCCTATACTCAGGAAGTAGTGGAGAGTTTTTCTTATCCTTACGATAATCATAATTTTAATCTGGCTGCTGTTGATTTGGGTGGCGACGGTTATTCTGAATTTGTCGTCAGTGGTGGTTTTAACGAGGAGCCCTATTTGACGATTTTTGACAAAAACGGCTCGGAATTGAATCGTTTTTTAGTCAGGTTTGAAGATTATCATCAGGGATTGGAAATTGCCGCTGGTGATTTAAATAATGATGGGACAGAAGAAATAGTGACCGCCGGCGTGGCTGGCAAAGAACCAAATGTAAAAATTTTTGACGGCTTTGGCCAGCCGTTATTTAATCTGGGTTTTTATCCTTATGGCGAGGATTTTTCCGGAAGCGTTTCTGTGGCCACTTTTGATATAAATAACGACGGCAATTTTGAAATTATCACCGGCACTGGCCCAGGCGTTAAACCCGAAGTGAAAGTCTTTAATCGTTATGGCCAGAATTTGGAAATTGATTTTAATCCTGCAAATTTTTCTGACCAAGCCGGCATTAATGTTTCGGGGATAGATCTGGGCGGTGACGGGATTGGTGAAATTTTAGTGAGTTCAAAAAGAGGCGACCAGCCCTTGGTCGCCATTTACCGCACTGACGGCAGTTTAATCAGAGAATTTCTGGCTTATGATGAAAAGTTTTTAGGCGGAGTAAATATTACTGATTATGATATTAATAATGATAATAAAGACGAAATTTTAGTTAGTGCGGGCTTTTCCGGAGGACCGCATGTCCGGGTAATGAATGGCTATGGTCAGGATTTGGTTGATTTTTATGCTGATGATCCCGGCTTTATTGGCGGCGTGAAAATAACCAAAGGCGATCTAAATAATGACGGCATTTCGGAGATAATCACCATGCCTGAACGCGCGCCCAGTCAAAGCAATTTAGAGCGCTATATCGATATTGACGTCACCCAGCAAAAATTTAGATATTATGAGCAGGGCTTTTTATTAAATGAATTTTTAACTTCCACCGGCAAACCCTCGACTCCTACCAGGCTTGGCGAATTCAAAGTTATTTCCAAATATCCGATTGCCTGGGGAGCCGGAGACGGTCAGGTCTGGAAAATGCCTTTTTTTATCGGTTTTTATACGGCTGGCAATTTAGAAAACGGCATTCATGAATTGCCGTTTATTAACGGCTATCGCGAGGGCGCCAGAAGCCTGGGCATTGCCGTTTCCCATGGTTGTGTCCGTCTGGCTATTGGCCCGGCTGAGGAAGTCTTTAACTGGGTGCGAATCGGCGACCAGGTGATTGTTCATAAATAATTATTAATGCGCTGCCGCTTAGGCCTACTTTTTGTAACCAAAACGAAAAAATAGAAAATTTTATTTATTCTTTAAAAGAAACAATAGGGTGGAGTGAAAATTAATTTTTTCTAATTTACAAATTTGAAAATGTTTTTCCAGCAGTGTTTTAAGTTCAGCTTCTTGAAAATAATGATGATAGGGTTCCTTGGGCCGGGTGCTGGATAAGAAGCGAAAGCGCCAGAAAATTGATGCGCGCGGCACCGTGCCGAGCAAATAGCCATCTTTTTTTAAAACCCTTTTTAATTCCCTTAGTGCTTTTTCGGGAGCCGGGAAGTGTTCAATTACTTCAGTGCAGACAATGAAAGAAAAAGTTTCAGCGGCAAAGGGCAGGTTTTCCAAATCGGCCACCAAAAAATTTACCCCCGGCACATTTATTTTTGCTTTAGCGATGTGCCGCGGGTTAAGATCAACGCCAATGGTGGTTGGCGGCAGGTGTCTGGTCAATAAGCCCGTGCCACAGCCGGCATCCAAAACGGTCTGGCCAACTACCGCTTGAGTTTTAGTCAATTCTTTGATAAAACTTTTTTGTCTTAAATAGTGAAAGAATGATTCCAGGCCGATAAAATTATCAGTTATTTTGACCCAGTCGTAATCCTCAATATTTTGGTAATAATTTTTATTCACTAATTCAAAGTCATCAGGAATGTTGTTTAAAAGTTTAGTCATAAAATTTATATTATCTTAGCATTTTTTATTAATTATTCCAAGGTTGATGAAAATAAATTTTAAATTCAGATCAATAAATTTTTTCGCTTATCTGGTGATATTTTTATTTATAGTCTATTTTAGCTATCTGTCAGTCGCTCGGCACCTGGCGCTCAAGACCTATCAAAACGATCTTGGTGTCTACAGCCAGCTGACTTGGAATACCCTACAGGGCCGGTTTTTTGAGGCTTCCGGAGCAATGCTGCAGGTGACCTTAAACAGTTATTATACTACCGATGAACACTTTAATTATTTGAGCGCCCATTTTAGTCCGTTGCTGATAATTTTTGCGCCGCTTTATGCAATCTGGTCAGACCCCAGGCTGTTTTTAATTATTCAGGCGCTTTTGGTGGGACTGTCGGCCTTGCCGATATATTGGCTGGCCAGAGAAAAACTAAAATCAGCGCTAGCCGGACTGTTGCTTTTATTAAGCTATCTTTTTTATCCAATCATTAACAATGCTTTGTTATATGATTTCCACGAGGTTACTTTTGGCGCTCCTCTGGTTACTTTTGCCTTGTGGTTTTTTTATAAGAAAAAAATCGGGCCGATGTTAATTTGCCTGTTTTTATTATTACTGCTTCAGGAGCAGGCCTCTTTAATCGTTTTAATGTTTGGAGTTTATCTGATGATCAAGAAAAACTTAAAATTAGGATTAGCCATTTCCGTAATTGCTTTGGGATATTTTATCCTGGTGGTTTTTTATTTAATGCCGCTTTTTTCGGCTGCCGGTGAAGTCGTCTTATTTAAAGATCGCTATGGCTGGCTTGGTCAAAATTTTTCAGAAGCGTTTAGGACAATTATCCGCGAGCCTTTAACGGTATTGAAAGCGATGCTGGGTTTTCGCCAGTTGGAATTTTTATCAATCATGCTGATGCCGCTGTTGTATTTACCTTTGCTTTCCGGGCTGTTTATTTTGGCCTTGCCGATTATTTTAATTAATTTTTTAAGTAAAATAAACATGACTTATTCGGTTTATTTTTATCACTCGGCAATTATCATCGGCATTATCTATCTGGCCATAATCAACGTCTTAGCCAGGCTTTTTAAAAATCCGCTTATTCAAAAAATTTTATTAGGTTTAATTTTAATAAGCACTCTGATTTTTAGTTATTTTTATTCGCTGACGCCCCTGGCCAAAAAATATCACTGGTCAGATTATCATATTTCTGATAACGCTAAATTAATTAAGGAAGTAAAGAAATTAATTCCAGACTCGGCGGCTCTGTCGATCCAAAATAATCTCGGTCCGCATTTTGCCAACCGCCAAAAATTGTTTCATTTTCCTTATATGCTTGAGCAGGCGGATTACGTAATTCTCGACATTAATGATCCTTATGCCGCTAATCAGCAGGCGGTTTTTAAATTTAATTCAGCTTTAATGGGCGAGCAGAATTTTAACTTACAATATTTTGACTGGTGGTTTAGTAGCGTTGGTCAAATGTTTAAGCGGCCGGACTTTGGGATTATTTACAGCCAGGACGGCTGGTTGGTTTTTCAAAAGGGCGCGGGCCAGCAGTTAAATGATCAAGCCCAGCTTGAGTTTCAAAAGAAGTTTGCAGAAATTTTGGATGATAATAATTTAAAATTACAAGAGTAATATGAAAATATTAATTACCGGTGCCAGCGGTTTTATTGGTCGGCAACTGGCAAAAAAGCTTTTGGCGCTTGGGCAGCAGGTGTTTATTTTGACCCGCCACCAGGCCAGGGTATTGGATTTAGCCAAACAAGGGGCAATTATAACGGAAGCAGATTTATTAGAGCCAAGATCATACAAAAATATTTTTTCCAATGATTTTGAGGTTATTTATCACTTGGCGGCTATTTCCGGACGGCACTGGCAAATTAGCGAGACTGATTATTACCGTTATAATGTTCAAGCCACCCAGGATTTATTGGCAATGGCTTTTGGTAAAATAAAAAAATTTATCTATGTCAGCAGCCTTAATGCCCAAAGCCGAAATAATTTTAAAAACGACCCTTATGGCAAAAGCAAGTATCAGGCAGAAAGGGTAGTCTTGGATTATTATGAGCGGGGTTTAGCAACTATCATTATCCGTCCAGCCATTGTCTATGGTCCGGGCGATCTTAAAGGCGTGGTTTTTAAAATGATTAATTTGATTAAGGAAAAAAAGTTTTATCCCATCGGCTCGGGCAATAATAAATTAGCTTTTGTTTATCTTGATGATTTAATTGACAGCTTGATAAAAGTTTTGAATAGTCCGGCTTCAGGACAAATTTATGAAATTCATGGGCCAGATTTAGTCAGCGTCAACAAGCTGCTGCGGCTTATTTGTGAAAATTTAGGTAAAAAAACGCCAAGGTTAAAAATCCCAGTCTGGCTGGCTTATTTAAGCGCCCTGATCTATGAATTTTTTGGATTAATCTGGCCCCATGAACCTTTGATAACCAGACAGAAAGTCGAGGCCTTAATTAAAAACTTTGAATCTTTACCAGAAAAAGCTCGTCAGGAATTAAATTATTGCCCCCAGGTAAATTTTGCTGAGGGGCTAAAAAAAACAATCAAATGGTACAAAGAAAATAATTATTTGAATATTTGATTAATAGATTCATAATAATTTTCAATTATCAATTTTCAATTTCCATTGAATTTCCAATGTCTCAATGATCAATTTTCAAACCCAATGATCATTGAAAATTAATTTATTGTTGATTTATTGAAAATTGTAAAATGAAAATTGGAAATTGGTAATGGGTTATTGGTTTTCGGTTATGGATTATATTTTATTTACCCTTGTCAAAAATATTTATTGTGCTAAAATAAAACACAACCAAAGCAAGTTGGCATCAGGTCAACTCTTCAAATATTATGCAAAACATTAATCTTAACACCAGAAAGAAGGTCTGGCTCACCTTTTGCGCCGTTGTTTTAATAACTTTATTTACCGGGCTGATCAGTTATCCCAAGCTGCCGGCCAGTTGGCCGGGGGCTAGTTTTTTTAATAAATTTTTTCCCCATCTCGGCCTAGATTTGCAGGGTGGTACGCATTTGGTTTATCAAGCGGACATGAGTCAAATTGCTTTAAAAGATCAGTCAGCCGCTTTAGAGGGAGTGAGGGATGTCATTGAGCGGCGGATTAATGCTTTTGGCGTTTCCGAACCAGTAGTCCAGACAGCCGGCAATAATCGTTTGATTGTCGAACTGGCCGGCATCAGTGACGTGGCTCAGGCGATAAAAATGATTGGCGAGACCCCGCTTTTGGAATTTAAAGAAGAGGGGGCTGAGGCTCCCCAAGCTTTATCAGAGACGGAACTCGCTGAAGTTAATAAATATAATGACGAAGCCAAGAAAAAAGCCGAAGAAATTAACCAGCGGGCTTTAGCCGGAGAAGATTTTGCCACCCTCGCCAAAGAATACAGTGAGGACAGCGGCAGCAAAGATAACGGCGGGGATTTGGGCTGGCAGAAGCGCGGGATTTTTGTTCCGGAATTTGATCAGGCGATTTTTGTTGATTTAAAAAAGGGCGAAATTACTCCGGCACCGGTCCAGACTCAATTTGGCTATCATGTAATAAAAAAAGTTGACGAGCGCGGCTCAGGCGACAATTTAGAAGTTTTATCCAGCCATATTTTAATTGCCACTAGACCAACTGAACAGCAGAGTGGCGAGCCGCAGTGGCTTAATACTAATTTATCCGGCAAACATTTAAAACGGGCCGATGTCCAATTCGATCAGACAGCCGGCAGCCCCCAGGTCTCTTTGGAATTTAACGATGAAGGCAAAACTCTTTTTAAAGAGTTAACCCAAAAGAATATCAATAAAAGAATTGCCATCTTTTTAGACGGACAAATAATCAGCGCCCCAGTGGTCAATGAAGTTATTCCTGAAGGCAAAGCAGTTATTACCGGTAATTTCTCCTTGGCTGAAGCCAAGCTTTTGGCGCAAAGATTAAATGCCGGGGCGTTGCCGGTGCCTATAAATTTAATCAGCCAGCAAACGATTGGCGCCTCCCTCGGCAATATTTATATGGAAAAAAGCTTAATTGCCGGAGTGATCGGTCTTTTGGCCGTGGCTTTCTTTATGATTACCTACTATCGTTTGCCTGGTTTGTTAGCCATCGTTGCCTTGGGCACTTATAGCCTGATAGTTTTGGCGATCTTTGAAATTTGGCCCATCACTTTAACTTTGGCAGGCATTGCCGGGTTTATTTTGTCAATCGGCATGGCGGTGGACGCCAATATCTTAATTTTTGAACGGATGAAAGAAGAATTGCTTTTAGGCAAACCATTAAATTTCGCCGTTGAAGAGGGGTTTAGAAGGGCCTGGCTGTCAATCCGTGATTCCAATTTTTCAAGTATCATTACTTGCGTTATTCTTGCCTGGTTTGGTTCAAGCATCATTAAGGGGTTTGCCATTACTTTGGCCATCGGCATCTTGGTTTCAATGTTTTCGGCCATTACGGTAACCAGAACTTATTTAAGGCTAATAGGCGTTCAGCGTTTAGAAAAATTTTTATGGCTATTTGGCGTCAAGCGACCGGTTAATAATCAAGAAATAAAATAATTATGTTTAAAATAATTCAGAAGAGAAATATTTGGCTAACAATTTCCAGCATCATGTGCTTACTAAGCATTATCGCTTTATTCATCTGGGGCCTTAATTTTGGCATTGATTTTACCGGCGGGTCGCTTTTGGAAGTTAAATTTGCAACCGCCAGGCCAGATAGTGAAGAGATTGTTAGTTTATTAAAAGAGGAAAATTTAAAGACTTTAATAATTCAGCCAGTGGGCGATTTGGGCATGATTTTAAGGATGGAGTCAATTGGCGAGGAGCAGCATCAAGAGATAATTGGAAAAATTGAAGGCCTCTTTATCCCGACCATTGATTTAAGTAACCAAGCCACGGCTACGGCTGTAACCGTTGATCCCCTGGTGGCCACCCTGACACAAGGTCAAGGCGAGACTAATGATGTTGAGGAAATCAGATTTGAGTCAATCGGTCCGGTGATTGGCCAAGAATTAAAAAACAAAGCCATTCTGGCAATCATTCTGGTTTTAATGGCAATCATTGCCTATCTGGCATACGCCTTTCGCAAAGTATCGCGGCCGGTGCCTTCCTGGCAATATGGGGTGGCTGCGGTCATTGCCTTGACCCATGATATTTTAATTGTTACGGGAATTTTTTCCGTTCTCGGTCATTTTTTTAATATTCAGGTGGATGCTTTATTCGTCACCGCCTTACTGACGATTCTTGGTTTTTCGGTTCATGACACGATCGTTACCTTTGATCGCATCCGGGAAAATATTTTCAGACGCCAAGACCGCACTTTTGAGGAGGTTATTAATTACAGCATCAATGAAACGATTACCCGATCAATTAATACCACGCTGACTGTTTTGATTGTTTTGACGGCAATTTTCCTTTTCGGCGGTGCTTCGGTAAAATATTTTATTTTGGCATTAATCTTTGGAGTGATTGTCGGTACTTACTCATCAATTTTTATTGCGAGTCCTCTGGTTTTAATTTGGTACTCCTGGAAGTTTAAAAAATAAAGGAAAAAATCCTGTAGGGGCGGGGTAACCCCGCCCCTACAGGATTTTTTATATTATAACAGGGTTTTTAAGGCCCCAAACGGCTTGGGACAACCCGCCTAATTTTTGCGTAGCAAAATTTAGGCGGGTTGACTTATTTTTACATTTATGATATATTTAAATTGTTCAATTAAATTACCAAATTTAATCATTTAAATTTATGCAAAATAATCAAAAAACTGAAGAAAATTCCAATCCAAAAATTGCCGGAGATTCCATTTTAGATAAAATTATGGATAGTTATAAAGACGAGTATTTAACTAATTTTAACCCCCAGGAGATTTTAGCTAATTTATTTAAAATTTTAAATGATCGGGAAAAAACCATTTTAAAGAAACGCTATGGTTTGTCTGGCAATGAGGAAAAAACTTTAGAGGAAATTGGCAAGGAATTCAAAGTGACCCGGGAACGAATTCGGCAGATAGAAAACACCGCTCTCCAGAAAGTTAAGGGTCACGAAGACAAAGATAAATTAGTTGACCTGCCCTTAAAAGGCGTTTTAAAAATTTTGGAAGAACATGGCGGTATTTTAAGGGAAGATTCTTTAATTACCAAGCTTTTACTTTATAGCGGCGAAAATTTAGAAAATCGCTTAATTGCCAAATTTATTATTAACCAGCTTTTGAACGAAAAAATAAAATTATCCGAAGAGAACAAAGATTATTATAAGGCCTGGAAATTAATGAGTTTTTCCGTTGAATTTTTAGAAGAAACGGTAAATAGTTTAATTAGTTTATTTGCCAAAACCAACCAGCCAATGATTTTTGAAAAATTACTGGAAGTTTTAAAAACGACAGAATTTTTTAAACAAAAAGAAGATAAATTTAATGAACAGTTATTAATGTCATTTTTGGAAATCACCAAGAAAATCGAAGCCAACCCCTTAGGGGAATGGGGCTTGATTGATTGGGGGCTTATCAATTTGAAAAAAATTAATAATAAAATCTATCTGGTTTTAAAAAATGAGGGCAAACCAATGCACTTCAAAAAAATTGCCGAAAAAATTAATGAGGTCTTGCCTGGTAAAAAAAAGGCCAACGCGGCCACCATTCATAATGAATTAATCCTTGATGATAAATACGTCTTAATCGGCCGAGGCATTTATGCTTTGCGGGAGTGGGGCTATCAGCCGGGGCAGGTGGCTGAAGTGATTATTGATATTCTTAAAACTGCCGATCATCCCTTAACGAGACAAGAAATAATTGAGGCAGTGATGAAAAAACGCCAGGTTAAAGAAAGCACGATTAATTTAGCTTTGGTTAATAAGAAGAAATTTAAAAAAATTGACGGAAAATACCATTTAGTTGAGCAATTAGAGAAATAATTTAGCGATTATTTCCATAAAATAAAACAAAAATAAATGGAAATTACTATTGATTTTAATCCAATTATTATAGCGGCGTCGCAAGGACCATTTTATTTCTTTTGGTTTTTTTTTACTAATGGCGGTTGGATGTTGATCGCCATTATTTTTATTTGGACTTTATTGCATCTCTGGCTGGAGGTTAAAAGAGCAAAATTTTTGGCCAAGCAAAAATATTCTTTAATTGCCATTGATGTGCCAAAAGACAACGAACAAAGTCTTAAGGCCGTGGAATATATTTTTACCTCACTCCACAGCACCAGGTCAAAAGGCACCTTATATGAACGCTACTGGCTGGGCAAGGTGCCTTTGGGTTTCAGCTTTGAAATTGTTTCCATTGAAGGCTATGTCCAGTATTTAATCAGAGTCCCAGTTAACTTTCGTAATTTAGTGGAAGCCGCAGTTTATGCTCAATATCCGGAAGCGGAAATAACCGAAGTTGAAGATTATGTTAAGACCATTCCCAAAAACATTGGTCAGCCCGATTGTGATTATAAGGTTTTTGGCACGGAGTTTTCTCTGGCCAAACCCTTTCCTTACCCTTTAAGGGTTTATTCTTCTTTTGAACATGTTTTTGCCAAAGTTTTTGCCGACCCCTTGGCTGGTCTTTTGGAGATTTTTAGCCAGTTAAAAAAAGGCGAGCAGGCCGCTATCCAATTCGTGGTGCGGCCGACTGCCGATGATTGGAAAGCAGCGTCTTTTAGTTTAGTTAAAAAATTAATTGGCGCCAAGGTTGAGACTAAAAAGAATTTTGTCGATAAGATTACTGATTGGCTCTTGGTCGGTTTAAGCGGTTTTAGCGAATTGGTTTATTCAATCTGGGGTGATGTTGGTGAGGAAAAGAAGGAAGAAAGAGAATTGCCCAGTAAAATGCTTTATTTGTCGCCGGGCGAACGTTCGACCATTGAAACCATTGAAAATAAGATGGCCCATCTGGGCTTTAAAGTGAAAATGCGGGTCTATTACCTGGCGCACAAGAGTATTTATTCTAAGGCGCGCGGGGTAACCGTCACCTTATCGCCAATGAAGCAATTTAATGCTGACAATGAATTGAAGGCTTATAAAAAATTATTTACTTTGGCTGAATATTTTTTTGTTGAACAAAGGTTAAATAGAAAGAGCAGAAGATTAATCAATCTTTTTAAAGAGAGGAACACCATGAAATTAAGCAGACCAATGATTTTAACCAATGAAGAAATGACGACATTGTGGCATTTCCCAACCATCGGCGTCAAGACGGCGATGGTTAAAACCATTGAAAGCAAAAAAGGCGAGGCTCCGGCCATGACCCCTTTTGAAGAAGAGGCATTCAGTGAATATTTTACTACCGGGGTTGAAGAGGCCGTTGGTAAACCAACGGCTGAAAAACCCCCGGAAAAAATAGAATATCTTCCTAAGGAGCTAAGAAATTATGATTTTACCAATAAATATTACGAAAATAAATTTGCCAAGGATAAAACCAAAATTAATCAAGAATTAAAAACCGATCAGGCAACTGATGGCGGTCCACCGCCTAATTTGCCTGTGGCTTAAAAAATGACTGAGAATGAAATAGTATTATTTGCCATTACCAATTTTCGCAGCCGGCAGAGACGTTTCGGCATAAAGACCGACGATCGCCGCCGGCATATGTATTTGATTGGGAAAACCGGCATGGGCAAATCAACGGTAATGGAAAACATGATTATCCAGGATATCCAAACCGGCAAAGGAGTAGCGGTTGTTGATCCTCATGGTGACCTGGTCGAAAAAGTCATTAAATATATTCCTTCCTATCGGATAAATGATGTGATTTATTTTAATCCAGCTGATTTGGATTATCCCATTGCTTTTAATGTTTTAGAAAGTGTCAGCTTGGAGCACCGTCATTTAATCGCTTCAGGCTTAATCGGGGTATTCAAAAAAATTTGGGCGGATACTTGGGGGCCGCGTTTGGAATATGTTTTAAGAAACGCCATTTTAGCTTTATTAGAATATCCCGGCAGTACCTTACTGGGGATTATGCGGATGCTGGTTGATAAAGTTTTTCGTAAGAAAGTTATTGAAGAGATTACCGATCCGGTCGTCAAGGCTTTTTGGGTTGAGGAATATTCTAAATATCCCGACCGTTTTCAGGCGGAAGCGATTGCCCCAATCCAAAATAAGGTTGGTGCCTTTTTATCCTCCTCGTTGATTAGAAATATTGTCGGCCAAGTAAAATCGACAATCGATATCAGGGAAATAATGGACAATAAAAAAATTCTTTTGCTTAATTTATCCAAAGGCCGGATGGGTGAGGATAATTCTGCCCTCTTGGGAGCGATGATGATTACTAAAATTCAACTGGCGGCGATGAGCCGGGTTGATATCCCAGAAACTCAACGCGAAGATTTTTATCTTTATGTTGATGAATTTCAAAATTTTGCTACGGAAAGCTTTGCCGGCATTCTCTCCGAGGCCAGAAAATATCGCTTGAACATAATTGTCGCCCACCAATATATCGAACAATTAAGCGAGGAAGTCAGAGCCGCGGTCTTTGGCAATGTCGGAACGCTTATTTGTTTTCGGGTGGGGGCAGAGGATGCCGAGTTTTTAGCCAAAGAATTTGCTCCGCGTTTTGATGAGACGGATTTGGTAAATTTAACCAAATATGAAATGTATTTGAAATTAATGGTTGATGGCATTGCTTCTGAACCTTTTTCCGCTCTGGGTTTACCGCCCCTAACCGTGGCTGGT
>Ga0214473_10004687_pt1 | contig 16436 bp, 7 predicted proteins | sample RVTome_7_FD_203509 | JGI IMG/M metagenome (GOLD analysis project Ga0214473, IMG submission 203509) | Soil microbial communities from uranium-contaminated site in the Upper Colorado River Basin, Wyoming, United States - RVT98D197 | ecosystem: Environmental > Terrestrial > Soil > Contaminated >... | reverse complement strand
ACGCGGTATCGCTCGCGTGATACAGGCTCCGGCCGTTCGCGAACGCGATGCGGTAGCCGGTGGTATCGAGCACATCGCCTCCGGTGGGGAGTGCGAACACGCCGGTGATCTTCACCCCGCGCACCTCGACCGTCCGGCCCACGTCCACCACGGTCACGTTCGCCGCAGGCACGCCCAGTTCCACCAGCTTCCGCGCCGCGAACCGCGGCGCGACGAAGGCAGTGCTCTCCCGGTGCTGGTATCGCGCCACCGTCTCCGGGTCGAGATGGTCGGTGTGATCGTGCGTCACGATGAAGACATCAACCCGCAATTGCTCCGGCTCCAGCGGCGGCGGCACGCATCGCGCAAAGGCCGGCGACTTCTTGCCCACCGAGTCCGTCAGATACGGATCAACGACGACCGTGACCTCACCGGCGCGGGCGACAAACCCGGCCTGGCCGAGGAACCAGAGCGCGGCTTGCGTGGGAGCCAGCGGCCGATCGAGCACGCGCTTCACAGAACTCTATACCTCCCCACCGCCTCCTCATCCACCTCCACGCCCAGCCCCGGGCTTTGGGGGACGGCGATCATTCCGTGCTGATCCATCTCTATGGGGTTGGCGATGATGTCGTGGAGCATGGGGCTGATGGAGACGTTGTACTCGAGGAAGAGGCTGCGGGGGAGGGTGGCGTTGGCGTGGAGGCTGGCGGCGGTGAGGAGGTCAGTGAGCCAGGCGTGGGGGCAGACGTCCACGCCCGCCTTCTCCGCTTCCCAGACGATCTTGCGGAACTGGGAGAAGCCGCCGCAGCGGCTGAGGTCGGGCTGGACCACGTCCACGCGGCCGCGATGGATGAGGTCGTGGAAGCCCCAGGCGGTGGCTTCCTGCTCGCCCGCGGCGAGGCGGGTCTTCACCCCCGCCGCTCTCACCGCGGCATAGCCCTCGTAGCACTCCGGGTGCAGAAAGTCCTCCAGCCAGAAGATGTGATATGGCTCCAGGTCGCGGAGCAATGAGATCGCGCCATAGGCGCTGCGGTTCACGCTCCAGCCCGCGTCCACCAGCAGGTCCACGTCGGGGCCGATGGCCTCGCGCGCGGCCTTGACCAGCGCGACGTCGCGCTTCCGATTCTGGCCGAACACACCCCAGCCGAATTTGATGGCGGTGAAGCCGCGGTGGAGGTAGGACTCACAGGCTTGCTTCATGGCATCGGGCGTGGGGCGGAAGAGAGTGGAGGCGTAGGCGCGGACCTGGTCGCGGTAGGCGCCGCCGAGGAGCTGGTGCACCGGCCGGCCGACGGCCTTCCCCATGATATCGTGACAGGCAATGTCGAAGCCGGAGAGAACCTGGATTGCCACCCCGCGGCGGCCGTAATAGATGCTCCCTCGGTACACCTTGTCCCACAGCCGCTCCACCGCGAACGGGTCCTCGCCGATCACCAGAGAGCGCAGACCGTCGAACATCGCGACTCCGCCGGCGGGCGCGTTCACTGCGGCGGCGCCGACATGGGGTGCGGTCTCCACATCAGCCCAGCCGGTGATCCCCTCGTCGGTGCTGACCTTGAGCAGGAGCAGATGCTTGACCCCGGCCGCCTCCTCGCTACCCTCGGGGGACCGGTTCTCCAGCGGGGAGGCGAGCACCATCGCCTCGACGTCGGTGATCTTCACGCGCTTTCCTCCCGGAACGTGATCGCCACCTTCAGGGCCTCGTCCTTCCGCTGCGAGGCCAGCTCGATGGCGTGCCGCCAGTCCGCGAATGGAACGCGATGGGTGATGATGGACGCGAGACTCAGCGCGGGGTCGGAAAGGCAAGTCAGGGCCTCATCGAGATAGTCCTGGTCATTGCAGGCGCCGAGGATCTCGAGCTCCTTCACGTGGAGGCGGAACAAGTCAATGGGCACGGGATCGAGCAGGCTGGAGAAGATCACGAGCCGGCCGCGCGCGCGGAGGGAGTGCAGGCAGAGCTTCACCCCCTCCGCCGACCCTGCGGCCAGGATCGCCACGTCCACGCCCGTGCCGCCAGTCGCCTCCCCGACGGCGGCGGCGGCGTCGTCAACGCGTCTCTCATTGATCGTCACCGCCTCCGGGACCCTTCGAGTTCGCTCAGGGCAGACCTGGCGCAGGCGGAAGTCGTGCCGGCCGACCATAACGAGTTGGCCGGGCCGTTCCTGCAGCGCGAGCCGGGCGATCATGATCCCGAACGGCCCGTCACCGAGCACCAGCACCGTCTCGCCCTCGGCCACGCGGCCTCGTCGCACCGCCTCCAGGCACACTGCCACCGGTTCCAGGAGGGCCGCCACGGCGAAGTCCACCCCCTCCGGGAGGTGCCGCACGCGGCGCGCGGGCATGGCGAAGTACTCGGCGAAGGCGCCGTCGCGGTCAATCGCGAGATGGCCCATGCGATCGCAGAGGTGGCCGAGGCCGCGGCCGCAGGACTCGCACGCGCCGCACGGGATGACGGGATGGGCGGTGACGCGGTCGCCGACCTGGAGCTCTGCCACGTCCTCACCCAACGCGGCGACGACCCCCGCGCCCTCGTGCCCGAGCACCCTGGGCAACTCTGTACCAAAGGGATTGCGCTTGATGTCGGTGAGATCGGAGGTGCAGATCGTGGTGGCGATGGTGCGGATCAATACCTCCCCCGGCGCAGGACAGGGGACCGGCAGTTCCACCTCGGCGAGATGGCCCAGTGTTCTGAGTTGCAGCGCACGCATGGTGGGCGGCAAACTCATGTGCTACCCTCCGGCGCGGGAATGCCCAGCAGCGAGAGGGAATCGCGGTGGATGATCTCCTCTATCACCTCCCCCGGGATCGGAGGCAGGCCGCTGTGGCCGAGGACGGCGTTGACGTTGCGCAGACCAGTGATGGAATCCGCGGTCTTGGTGGCGGGGAAGTCGGAGCCGAAGAGCAGCTTCGACTCCGCGCGGTACTCCACCGCGAGTCGCATCGCATGGTAGAACTGCCAAGGGCGGTAGTAGAGCGCGGAGATGTCGGCGTAGAGGTTAGGCTGCTTGCGGATCGCGGCGATGGCTTCGGCCTCCCAGGGGTGGCCCAGGTGGGCGAGCACGAGCTTCAGCTCGGGGTACTCGCAGGCCACCTGGTCCATGTGCGCGGGCCTGGCGTAGTCGAGGGGCACGCCCTGGCTGAAGGTGGTGGCCATGTGCGCGAGGAGGGGCAGGCCGTGGCGCTGACAGTAGCCGTAGATCGCGCGGTACCGGTCATCCAGGGGGTGGACGCCCTGGTAGATGGGGCCGATCTTCACGCCGCGGCAGGCGAGGTCCTGATGGCAGCGATGCAACTCCTCCATGAACGCGGTCTGGCCGGGGTCAATGGAGGCGAAGAAGAGGAGGCGGTGGGGAGCGCGGGCCACGTGCTCGGCCACCGCGGTGTTGGGGACGAACCAGCCGGTGCGCGCGGCCTGGAGGCCGAACACCACGGCTACGTCGGCGGCCTGCGTCGCGCGGAAGTGGTCCTCCGGGGTGAACCTCCATAGGGCGGGGTCAACTCCGCCGCGCGAGAAGTCGGCCAGCACCTGCGGCCCGACATCGGTATCGAGGGTGAGGAAATGGGTGTGGAGATCAACGATCACGGCTCACCTCTCCCGCGGGGCCAGATTCCGACCAGCGGAGCTGAATCCTGCCAACAGGAGGCGAGGAGGGGGTGGAGAATGGGGCGGGAGTGTGAGATCATCGCCCAGAGAGGGCTGACTGGAAGGAGCAGTGATGGCACGGATACCGATGGGCGTGCAGCTCTACTCGGTGCGGGAGGACTGCGCGAAGGACTTGCCCGGGACGCTGAAGGCGCTGGCCGAGATGGGTTACGAGGGGGTGGAGTTCGCCGGGTACTGCGACCGCTCGGCCCAGGAGCTGCGGAAGCTGTTGGAGGAGGTGGGCCTGAAGGTGGCGGGCAGTCATGTCCGGGGGCATGAGCTGGCACCGGAGAACCTGGCGGCGAGCATCGAGTTTCACCAGACGATTGGCAACAAGTACCTGATCATCCCCTGGATGAACCCGAACGAGGACCCCGCGGCCTGGGTGAGCTTCGCGGAGCAACTGAATACGGCGGCGGAGAAGCTGGCCAGACACGGCCTGCGCACGGGCTACCACAACCACGGGCATGAGTTCAAGTTGGCGGGCACAGAGCGGCCGTGGGATATCGTCGCCACCAAGACCAGGCCGGAGGTGGTGATGCAGCTCGACTTGGGCAACGCCTGCCACGGCGGAGCCGACCCGATGGCCTACCTGCGCAAGTACCTGGAGCGCGCGGGGACGGTGCATCTGAAGGAGTTCTCGGCCACCGATGACAAGCCTCTGATCGGCGAAGGAGACATCCCCTGGGAGGAGGCGCTGAGCACGATCGAGGCCGGCGGTAAGACCGAGTGGTACATCGTCGAGCAGGAGGTGTACCCCGTGCCGCCGATGGAGGCCGTGAAGCGGTGCCGGGAGTTCCTGCGGGGGCTGGGCAGATAGCATTCGGCGGCGGGCCGGCCCTTCGGCTACGCTCAGGGTCGGCCCTGCGTTACAGCACGGCCGCAGGTCAGGGGGACCTGCGCTACAGAACGGCGAGAAGGTTGACTGCCCTCTCAGCTTGGCTGGTCCCTACCTGAGGCCGAACACCGCCTCCCACTGGAAGATCACATAGTCTTGCTTGGTTGCGCGCTTCCCGGGGGCGGGCGCGACCGCGATGCGCATCTCCTTCCTGCCCGGGCTGACCACCGCGCTGTACTGGGTATCGGATACGGAGGCCGAATCCAGTATCGCGCGGGCCCTCTCGAAGTCAACCTTTCCCCGTGCCTCGAGGTCGGAAAGCGCCTTCTCGATGCGTGCGTACCTTTCACACACCTCGCTGCCGCCGGTAGCTGCTCCGATCAAAGGATCGTTGGTGACGATCAGCGCATCAGGCGGCGTGCCGGAGGGGCGCCTGATCCTCGCCGCGAATGGACTGGTCGCGCCGGGAAAATGCTCGAAGATGAAAGCCCGCGAGCCCTGGCCTTCCGATCCGGCCGGCGCCACGATGTGGTACAAAAGCGCCAGCGGGGTCTTCTGGTCGATGTTGTGCTGGACCGCCGCCAGAGGGTCGCTCGCACGGGCCGTCTCCTCTGCCATGCGCAGCGCCAGCGCCGCCGGCACTGGAGAGTGGACCAGACTCGGGTCCTCGCGCCCCGCATCGTTCCCGGACAGGTACACGCCCTCTTCGTTCAGACACGCCATGCCGGCCCCAATCATCCCAAACCACGTGGCGTCCAGCGTCTTCTGCAGTCGCTCCTCTGCGGGGGCGACGGCGAACGCGCAGTAGGTGTCTTGGGGCAGGATGGGTGGGTAGTCCAAGTTCCTTCCGATGATGGTGCTGCCATCCGGGGTCAGTGATCCCCAGGCGGAGAACTGGCTGCAGCGCATCAGCTCCAGAACGTCTCCTGCGCACTGCAGCATCTTCAAGTCCTCCAGGGTCACCTCGGCGCCGGTGGCCTTCAGCGTGCGATCCTTGGCCTCTGGGAGCGCGGCCTGGATGCCTTGCATCATTCCTTCCAGTTCCCCCTGGAACCGCTCAGGGTACTGGAATCGGCTCATCAGTCTCTTTGCAGCCTCCCAACCGGTCTCTTCTGTACCGGCTTTCCCCACCGCGTTGACCGCAGTCGCCACGGCGTCACAGGTCTTGATGATCTCCTTCGCGCCCAGGGAACCGTGAGCTTCGCCCCGTTCCCGGTGAGTTCCCCGCAGCACCAGTACCGGGAGGCTTCCCACGGTTCCGCGGCAGCTCTGACCGTGCCGCTGGGAGACGGTGATCGTGGGGGCTTCCCCTGCAGATCCCGCCACGCTCAGGAATGCCAGAGCCGCGGTGGCGGCGAGCATGGACTTGAGGTGCAGGCGGTACATGTTTCCTTCTACCTCCGAGTTGAGTGTGACCGCGATGGCCTTTGGAGGGTGACGCAGCACTGTTAGCCACATTCGCTGAACGCCGGCATAGCCCCTGCCGCCGCGTCTGTGTGCCGTAACAGAGAGAGCAATGGAGCAGTGGAGCAGGAGGGAACGGCAGGGGGGGCCGGCAGAGGAGGTGGCGAGAGTTCCTGCGGGGGCTGGGACGCGAGGCGCGTACAACTGTGGTGACAGAAGAGGGGCCGTCCGCCCGAGGCGGACGGCCCCTGCTCTGTCAGTAAGCAGCGGGGATCGGTGTCCCCGCCCTGCAGCTCACATCGGCAACTCAAACGCCCGCGCCACGAACACGGCCATCTGATCGCGGGTGCAGCCAAGCTCGGGGTGGTAGTAACCGTCCGGGTAACCGGCTACCACGCCGCGGGAGACGGTGTATTCGACGTGCTTGTGGGCCCAGGCCCATGTGGTGGCGGGGCCCACGTCCGGGAAAGTGGGGGTAGGCGGTGCGGGTGGCACCGCGCTATCGCCACCGGCCAGGGCGCGGGCAATGAACACGGCCATCTGGCCGCGATCCAGCAGTTCGTCTGAGCGGTAGCTACCGTCCGGATAGCCACCCACCACGCCCTGTGCCTTCGCGTACTCGATGTACCTGTAAGCCCAGTGGTCTGTCAGCACGTCGGGGAAGGTCGGCGTGGCCGGGCCGGTCGGCACATTGCTGTCCCCGTCGGCCAGGGCGCGCGCGATGAACACGGCCATCTGGCCGCGGTCTACGGAGGTCGCGGGCTGATAGGCGCCACCCGGGTAGCCGCCCACAATTCCGTTCTCATAGGCCAACTCTATCGGCAACACCGCCCAATGGTCCCACGGGACATCCGGGAACGTTCCCGCGACCACGTTGAACACCACGTTCGTCGGCGTCTCCTCCGGCACGCTGGGGAAGTACACCGTGGCCTGGCCGATCACCGGCCGCGCCCGCTTCGCGGTGCCCGCGACCGTGATGGTGAAGGAGGTGCTCGCGCCCTCCCCCGCCCCGAGCGTGCCGACCTCCCACAGGAGCATCCGGCTGCCGGGATCATACAGCACGCCATCGGGCAAGGAGAGCGTACCCTCGTCGAGCTTCTCGTCGAGTTCCGCGGAGGCGTAGACCCCGTAGGCCGTGCCCAGGCCGATGTTCTCACACTCGAGGGTATAGGTCAGGGTTTGCCCGCGGTCGGCGCCGCCGGTGGGGCTGACCGTGATCTGGTTGGGATCGCGGGCCGCCTGGACAGTAGTGGTCCATTCCGCCGTGTTGTTGTCATAGGCTAGCTCGGGGGTGCTGGTGGGGACGAAGGCGCGATTCAGCAGCAGCGTTCCACCGGGCACGCCCCAGGACAGCGCGGCGGTGTGCAGACCGCGCCATTTGTCACCGGGAGCGAGTGTGGCGAGATTGGCGACGATACTGGTGCCACCGCCCATCTCCACGGGCAGACGGTCTTTGACAACCACGTTCTCCGCGGTGGCGAAACCGGAGTTGCCCGCAGTGATGAGGTAGCCTAGGGCGTCGCCGGGAGAGGCGGTCTCGGGACCGGTCTTCCGCACCCAGAGGTCAGGCAGCAGGTTCTCCTCGATCATGACGCGCTGAGGCAGGAGGTCCTGGAGGCAGGCCCATACGGGGTCATCGCAGGGGGAGGGCCAATTCGGCGGGTTGGCTGGGTCGGTGCTCGCACCGCCGGGGTCGGCGGTAGCCCAGGCGGCGACGCGATCGGCGCGCTCGCTCAGCAGTCCCGCGGGACTCTGCCAGGTGAGCGCGATCTCCCCTTCATTGCCCATCGCCGGCGGATCGAGTTCCCACACCGGGGTGTTGGCGACTATCCGGCTGGGCGCGGGGGTGGCGGAAACCAGCGTGTAGTCCGCAGGGAGGCTCAGGCCCACGTATAGCTTCTGCCCCGCGGGGGAGGGGAAGCTGCCCATTCCCAGCACCGGATAGCCATTGCCATAGGTCAGCGTGTACGCTTCTTCCTGGCCGGAGATCATCCGCTCCGGACCTTCCAGCAGCGCATAGGGATGGGTGACGATCCCCGGGGCGGGAGCGTCGGGGGGCCAGCCCAGCGTCAGGGAGGTGTCGTCGAAACAGGTCCGTGCCGCGCCGCCCGCGGCGCTGAACGCGCCCAGCGCGACATGCCTCGCCGGCTGGCCGGCAAGCGCGGAGGCGTCGGCTTCGCGCACCAGCACACCGTTCACCCAGAGCGTCGCAGTTTGGGCGACGCGGTCGTACTTGAGCTGGACCAGGTGCCAACGGTCCAGACTCAGGCCGAAGGCGAGAGGCGTGGCCGTCTCGCCGACCCAAAGGCGGCTGGTGGTGGGCGACATCACCTCCCAGCCTACGCTGCTCGGGGCGGAGGTGGGAGTCACGCACGCATCGGCCAGCACGAAGCCGACCAGGGTGGAGGTGTTCGCGGTCGCCGCGTCGGGGTAGAGCCAGGTGCGAAGGGTGTAGTCGCTGGGGATCGGCCCCGTGGGCTCGGCGGGGAGGTCAAGGCGAAGCGCGGTGACGGCTTCGTCGGAGACCTCCGCGCTCATCAGGTAATCGCCGGAGTGGGCCGGGGGCAGGTCCCCGGTGGCGCCCAGGGCGCGCCACATCGCCCCGCTGCCCGCGCCCGCCGCAAACGCGGCCCAGGGATACCGCTCCTGCTCGAAGCTGGTGAAGGCGAGGGTGTTACCGGTGAGGGACAGCACGAGGGGGGTGGAGCTGAGGAAGCGCACTGGCCCACTCGCATACCAGCCGGGATACCAGGCCTTCACCCGGAACTCGGTGTCGTAGTTGTACTGGTCGAAGGTGATCTCGGGATAGGCATAGCCCTCCGCATCAGTCACGCCCTCCCACAGCACCTCCCCCGCGGCATCCGTCACCCACACCGCGGCGCCGGGCACGGGGAGGGCGAGGTCGTTCTGCACCAGGACGGGGAATTGGCGGAGGAGTGTGGAGTCGGGAGGCAGGGGGACCACATGCCACGAAGGGCCAAAGGTGGTGGCCGCAGTGGTGCTGGTGATGCAGGCGCCGACAACATTGGGGTAGACTGCAATGCCACCGCTCGTCCCGAAGGTGGCACCGTCAAGGAACAGCTCTGGCGATGAGTAGGGGGTCCTAGCGGCACGCCGGAAGTAGTCGTTGCAGAACCGGATCGCGTAGCCCACACTCGACTGCTGCCCCAAGACCGATGGACCCAACGCCGCGCGAGTGTGGTCCCCCTGGAGGACTAGGTCGTCGATGTGCGAACCTTCAGCGATGAACTGCGCATAGTCGTCGGGCTCCTCGGCGGTCAATCCGCCTCCACCCAGAATGCTGTTCCTGACGGTGACTTGCACGTTTTCTGAAGCAAGAACCGCACAGATATTGGAATTCTCAATCAGGCTAGATGACGGCTGCCAGGTCGCGCTTGATCCGAGCCAGAAGGTTATCGTGCCCGGGACGCTGGTGTCGTCGAACGTGACGCGGAAGGGCGTATTCGGAGAACCGATTCCCTGACTGATAACCATTCCTTCTCCGTCGTATAGCGTGGTGAGCGGCCTGCCGTCGTCGTACAGGTCTCGGGCTATGAGGCTGTCCGGCTGGACCGTCGGGTCATAGACTCCCCACCCACCCCGTGTCATGACCTGGATCACGTCCACACTGCCGCCGACGAAATCAGTCTGGGAGTACTCGCTACACTCGAGGTTGGCAATCTGGCATCTCTCAACAAGCAGTTGTCCTCGCTGTTGAGGCACGAGCACGAACGCTGGTACTAAGCTGTTGATGATCTCCAGGCGATAGCCGCTGCCAGGATCCTCGATAAGAGGATACGTGACATACTCTCCCGGCGCCGGCACAAGATCCTGCAGATGCACCAGTGCGCCACTGTGCACACGAATCTGCGGGCCGCCGTCAGTGAAGTCGCAATCGCGGAGTGTAGTCCGCGAAGGCGTATGAAACTCAAAGCCGATCGGGAGGCGGCAGCCCACAAGCGTAGTGTCCGCGGTGCCCTGGGTCGAATGGTTTCCCCCTATTCCCTTGAAGGAGGTTCTTGTGACTGTAGCCGTCCCCCCGTCGAACCGCGTAACCGCCCAGAGCCGACTGTCATCAGTCGCGGGGTCGCCATCGTCAGTGATGGTTGTGGATGTCCCGCAGAAGTGAATAATCTGGTCATAGGGGGTCCCGAGGAGACTGCAACTGGTGAGGAAGTTGGTGGAGGAACCGGCGAACTCGGCCCAGACGGGATCGACGGTGCACCGGGTGAAGTGGTTCTCGCTCGTGCCCCAGGCTTCGATCCCTACAGGTTGGCCGCTTGTGCTCGCGAAGAAGGAGTCAGATGCGTCGAGGCGGCCGAAGCTTCTCATCCCCTTCTCTCCATGTGAGGAGGGGGAGAATCGCAGCGTGCAGTTGTTCAGCGTCAGGTGCCCGTAGACATACATACTCCCCGGCAGCGTCAAGTCGTAGCCCGTCAGACTCAGGTCTCCGGTGGCCTCGACGATGATGTCGCCGTCGAACGAAGGCAGCGCCTCGGGGTAGGTGTAGGACTGGGTATCGGAGATGATCCAGTCGGCGTGGGCGGGAGTCGCACAGGCGAGAGTCGCGAGGAGGAAGGCAAGGATGAGACAACCACGGAGAGAACGCATTCGTGTCATCTGAGAAGCCTCCGAACCGAGGATTGCACGGTCGCACCTGCTCCGGTGCCTCTGGCATCCCGTGCGGATGCCGATCCCTCCGGAAGGCGTTGCCTTCCGACAGGAAGGCTGAGCCTCGGCATCCCAAGAGGAACCGTAGGGTAGAGGTTCGGGGGAGGGGCGGGAGGTTCCTGCTGGAGGGAGCAATGGAGCAGTGGAAGAGTGGGGGACGGCAGAGGGCGGGCACGGGAGTGCCCGCCCTCTCGCAAGATTCAGAGCCGGCCTACTGGACTACGGCGTGATCGTGAAGGCAGGCCTGCGCGTCACCCTCGCGGTGGCGCCTGGTCGCTGAGCGCCCCGCTCATTCGATGTTGTAGATCACCGAGCGCGCCACTTCGTGCGTCTGGTGCATCAGATTCGAGAGCATGACGAATAGCTGGCACTGCTTCTGCTCCATCCCTTCGAACGTCACCTCCCAGTACTCCCGGTGGTCCGCCTGGCCGGTGAGCATCGCCTCAAGCTTGGCCTGCCGGAGGTCCTCCTCGGTATGGGAAATGACGTATTCGTACAGGGTTTCCGGGGGAGTAGTTGGGGTCTCGACCGACCGCAGTTGGAAAATCACGTCCCAGGTCCCCCCGGCGGCCAGACTCTCATCCAATCGCAGGGCATCGAAGACGACGTAGGCATAGACCGGGTCGGCGGCGGGTCCACTCGAAACCGAGGCCCAGCCGCAGGGTCCGCCAGCGGCTGGATTGGAGCGGGTGATGGCCGGGCCGGCGAGCACGACGGCGGAGCCGGTGGGTTGGATGAAGGCGCGGTAGACGTAGACCGCCATCTGATCGCGCGTCACCGGATCATCCGGCCGATAGCTCCCATCGGGATAGCCGCCGACGACGCTCCGGGACCTGGCATACTCGACATGCTTGTAGGCCCAGTGGCCGGCCAGGACGTCGCTGAAGGAGGGAGTACTGGGCCCAGTCGGCACCAGACTGTCGCCGCCTGCCATCCCCCTGGCCACAAATACCGCCATGGCATCACGGTTGACGGGGTCGGAAGGGCGATAGGTGTCATCCTCGTAGCCGGAGACGATGTTGGCTTGCACCAAGGCCTCGATCTGGGCCACGGCCCAGTGGGTGCTGGAGACGTCGGTGAAGCGCGCCTGATAGGGCGGCAGGTCCAGATCCAGCGCGCGCGCCATAAAGACCGCCATCGCCGCGCGGTCGAGGCCGAGCGAGGGCCGGTAAGTGCCATCGGAGTAGCCCCCTACGATCATCGGCACGCGCCCGGCGCACTCCTCCACATAGAACCGGGCCCAGGCGCCAGGGGCGCCGGGCTGAATGTCGGGGAAGCGGGAGATGACGATCTCATCGGTGACCAGACCGCCGGAAAGCGGGGTAGTACCGTGGGCCATGCCCAGGAGGAGCGGCAAGCCGTCCACTTCTCCCGGGGTGGTAGAGGTGGCCCCCGGCGGATAGGACAAGGTGGTGACAGGCGGGGCGGTGAAGTCGAAGCTGAAGAGGCGGGAGGCCATCGGCGCCAAGTCCGCGGTGAGCGGAACGGAGAGCAGGTTCCAGCGATCCACGCCCTCGCTGGCGTAGAGCTGATAGCCATCCGCGGCGAGCCAGGTGGCGCCTTCCAGGTTCTTGATGGTGACCGAGCCGGATCCGTCGGTCTCCCACTCCATACTCGCGGGAAGGTTGGTGTCGGTGACCTGGGCGCTGGCGCCCGGGATAGGCATGGGGAGGGCGGCGATGAGGGCCGCGATTTGCCGGCGATAGTTCTCCATCGCGGCCTCGGCCTGGACGAGCGCGTCTGGGCCGGTGATGTTGTCGAAGTGAATGGAGCGATAGGCGTTGTCTATGGCGAAGTCGGGCGTGTCTCCCCGAATGACGGCCAGGAGCAGGTCCGCGTCGTCCGCCCAATCCATGAGTTCAGGGATAGCGGAGGCGCGTGCTTGGGCAGCCATCCGGTCGAGGGTGGCGACATAGCGGTAATCTGTGATCCCCAGGCTGGCCTGCTCGAACCTGAGGGTGGGCACGGGACCGTCCGGTGACGGGTAGACATAGCGCCAGTGGTTGTTGAACGGGCTGTAGGGGAAGGTGTCGAACATATCCCCGTCCAGCCAGTCGTAGTGCCACTCCCAGGCGCCGTTGCCGGTCCCATACCGGTACTGGTAGAACCCATAGACCATCCGCAGGTCGCCGCCGGTGTTGTAGAACCAGTTGGGCTTGCCATCGTTGTAGGCCCCGAGAATCAGGCCGTCGGAGTTCGGCCAGGGGTGAGTTTGCATAATGTCCAAGGCGTCGGCGAAGGGCGTATAGTCTACCCCTTCGCCACTGTCGGACATGACAGTGATGGTACTGACTGCGTCAGGTACCTGGTTGGCGAGGTCGCAGTACTGCATGCTGTCGGCGAAGTTGCGGTTCCAGGACTGGATCCCGCTCTCTCTCGGCTCGTCCACGAGGTAGAACGCGAGCGGCGTGCCGGCCGGGGTCTGGCCCCAGTCTATGGTCTGCTGGAGCGCCTCCTTGAAGCAGGTGTTGAAGGTGGCGCTGAACTCGGCATACCCGGCGTTCATGATCTGATCGGCGAAGCCGAGCGTACCCATCTGCCCCCACCAGTTGCCGCCGAATCCGGCCTCCTGCATGGCTGCGACGTAGCGCTCCAGGGCGGAGGCATTGAGGCCGGTGACGTGCCCGCCGCTGATAGTGATGCTGGGGCCGGGGAATTGCAGGGAGTTGAACCCATGCTCTTTCATCAGGGCGAGATCCTGGAGCAGGAGCTCGTCAACCCAGGGCATCATGTCGGGGAAGAAGGTGGCGCTGATGCGATACTGGCTTTCCGGCGGGTTGTAGTACCATCCATAGGCCTGCTCGTCGGCCGGGTCGAGTACGAACCCGTAGACCTGCACGCTGATGGGGAGGGTGACGTCGCCGGAGGAGGCGTGAACGGTGACGGTTCCGTTGTAGACGCCCGCAAGTGCGTCATTCGGCACGTGAACGGTGAGCGCGAACTGCTTCGTGACCCGCTCAGGTACGGTGATGGGGAAGTCCTTCTGGAGCAGCCTGGGCTTCCAGCTCAGCACCCCGGCCCCGAAGAACTCGGTATCACCGGTCGCCATGTAGCGCAGGTACTCGGCCTCAATCTCAGTGCTGGGGATGACGTGACCCAAGCCGTCGCTGAGGTCGGTACACTCGATAGACACGTCGCTGACAGTGGCGAGCGGCCGGATTGCGACGCTCACGGGACGGGCCTCGCCCTGGGTGGCGAAGGTGGTGAGGGCGAGCGCGGGCCGCGGGTCGGGCGGGCGGGTATCGGGGTAACACGCATCCATCAGCGAGGCCGGCCAGGCGGCATAGCCGCGCGCGGTCTCCTCGGCCGTGGGAGTGAAGGTGAGGTCGTCGGGGCTGTTGATGTAGTAGCTCGACTCGAACTGAGTGCGCCGCTGGGCGTTAATCTCGGCGAGCCGGGTGGTCATTTCCGCGACGATCTCCGGGGTGTCGGGATAGACCACCATGGCATAGGCCCAGGCGTGATCGAAGTCTAGGTTTAGGGCGCCGTCGCTGACGGTGGTAGTGAACTCATAAACCGGGAAGTTGGTGTCCTCGAACAGCTCCCAGGCCGGGCCGCTCATGGGATAGTCCTCAGCTATCCCGCGCCAGAAGTAGTCGGTGGAGAAGAAGATGCTGGAGTCCATCGGCACGTCCACTTTGGTGACGCCCTCGGCGATGAGCTTATAAGGGTTGACCGGCATCTCGGCCAGGTCGTTGGAGCGGGCGATGGCCCAGACGTGATAGGCGCCGTTCGGAATGTCCAGCCGGAAGCTAAGCGTGCTTCCCTCTCCCGGGTTGGGGCAGCAGAGCGCCCGGACGAAATCACGGCACAGATCATCGGGCCCGCCGAAATCGCCGCTGTAACGATAGGGGCCGCCCGTCCATCCGAAGGGGCTGGGGACGCTGAGGGGATAGGTGGTGCCGGCCGCGCAGGCGAAGAAGTCCGGCCACCGCGCGTCGCCCGGTCCGAAGTCGAACTTCCAGATGTTGCGCGCCGCGTCGGCGTCCGGGTCGTCCTCGATGTAGTCCAGGCGCATGTTGTCAAAGTAGACGGTGAGTGGCTCGCTATTCCCCCAGACGCCGATGGAGAAGACGGCGATCTGGGAGGTGTTCAGGTACGCGCTTTCGTCGTTCAGCAAGAGATTGTCCAGCTTGAGCTTGAGATGGTTCACGCCGGGGATGAGGGTGCCGTCCCACAGGTATCGCTTCGCCCAAGTGTTCCCATGGACCGCGTCGCTGATCTCGAGATGGAGATTCAGCGCGTTGGAGGTGGGGTTCTCCAGGTCGAAGAAGAGCGTGTTGTACGCGGACCAGTCGTTGGTGGGGAAGGTCTCGCGATCCATCCCCATGTGCTCGCCCACGTTGATGTCCACCTGGAGGCTGTAACTGCCCTCGGTGGCGTGCCCGTTAAGGCGCGTAAGCGTGGCGGGATCGTCAGTGCACGGGTCGGGGCAGTTGCTGATGAAGCCGTCCGGTATCCAATAGTTGAAGTCGGCGTCGCTCTCCAGATCGGAGAGCATGTAGGGTGCGGCGGAGCCAAGCGCGACAGAGGAGAGCAGCAGGAGAAGCACAGCACCAAACAGGTGGACCGCGCGCATCAACGTCTCCCTTCTCGGAATGGCTCTGAGGTCTGGCAGCAGGAGGTAAGCTACTGCCCGATATCCAGTTATTCCAGAAATACCGACACGTTCCGCGATGGGCTGACGCAAGCGATTGTACCGCGCGCCGAAAGGGGACGCAAGTGGAAAGCCGCGTGACTCAGAGTGCCATGCGGGGGCCGATTCCGAGCCGTTGACACCGTCCCGGTCCATCTCTACCATGGAGCCGCAGGCTGGGGCCTGCGCCGCGTATCAACCTGCCAAATGGTCGGTGTGCATGAGCCGTCCCTCGGGTCCGCGCAATTGGGCTGTGCTGACGAGCATCTCTCTCGTCTCCTTCGCGGTGTTGGCCTTCGAGGTCAGCCTGACGCGCATTTTCGCGGTTCTGCTGAACTACCACTACGTATTCGTCGCCGTCTCCGGCGCGGTATGTGGGCTGGGGCTAGGTGGGTTTGGCTGGCATCTGCTGAGCCGGGAAGGGAAGCGGCGGGAGGTGGGGTTCGCCGGGCTGGGTTTTGCGCTGACGATGCCGGCGAGCATCGTGCTGCTGTTTGCGGGAACGGGACTGATCGGCCGGCATCTGTGGGCGGCGATTGTCCCGCTGTTGCCGTTCACCTTCGCCGGAGCGTTCCTGGCGGAGATGTTTCGCGCGAGAGCCTCCGAGAGCGGCCGTCTCTACCAGGCCGATCTGCTCGGCGCGGGCCTGGCCGCGATGCTGGTGGTGCCGCTGATCGGCCTCACCGGGGCGCTGCATCTCGTCCTCCTGCTGGGAGCCATCGCGGGGCTGGCCACCGTCCTATGGGCGGCGCAGCAGGGCCACCGCGGACTCGCCTTGGGCGGGACGAGCTGCGCGCTGCTGTTGCTGGCGGCCTGGCCGGCAAGCGTGCGGTGCGGTTTCCTGCGCCTTCCCCGAATGACCGGCGCCTCTCCGGTGGTGAGCAAAGCCATGCTGAGGGAGGCGAATCAGTCCCGCGAGCTGTGGACAAACCTGGATACGGACTGGTCGGCCTATGCGCGCACCGATCTGGTGAGGATAGACTCGCCTGAGAGTGGAGTGTACGCGTTGCAGCTCTTCACCGATGGCGACAACCCGTCGCAAATGATGCCGTTCCACGGTGAGTTGAGCTCCTTGGGGGTGCTACGGCGGGAGCTGCCGTTCATCGCCTACGATCTCTCCCCTCATCTGAGCATGCTCTCCATCGGGCCTGGCGCAGGACGGGACTTCCTGTGGGGGAGGCTGGCGGGGTTCACGGAGTTGGACGGGGTGGAGATCAACGCCTCCATGGCGACGATGATGGCGCGCTATCGGTGGATCAACGGGG
>Ga0214473_10004686_pt1 | contig 16437 bp, 7 predicted proteins | sample RVTome_7_FD_203509 | JGI IMG/M metagenome (GOLD analysis project Ga0214473, IMG submission 203509) | Soil microbial communities from uranium-contaminated site in the Upper Colorado River Basin, Wyoming, United States - RVT98D197 | ecosystem: Environmental > Terrestrial > Soil > Contaminated >... | reverse complement strand
AGATCAACCCCGTCATCGCCGAGTCGCTGCTCCAGGTGTGCGTCCAGGTCATCGGCAACGACGCCGCGATCACGCTCGGCGGCCAGGCGGGCAATTTCGAGCTGAACGTCATGCTGCCGGTGATGGCATACAACCTCCTCCAATCGATTCAATTGCTGGCCGCGGCGGTCAACAATTTCACGGCCAAGTGCGTCGCCGGCCTGACCGCGAACGAGGCGCGCTGCGAGGCGATGATCGAGCAGAGCCTCGCGATGTGCACGGCGCTCGCGCCGGAGATCGGCTACGACGCCGCCGCGAAGATCGCCAAGGAATCCTACCGGACCGGCAAGACCGTGCGCGAGGTCGCCCTTGAACAGAAGGTCGTCGCCCCCGAGCGGCTCAAGGTCCTCCTCGACCCCAGCCGGATGACGGAGCGGGGCTTCGCGGGCAAGGGCGAATAGGCCTCGCGGAATCAACCAAAAAATCAGCGGGTTGAACCAGCGATCGGCAAAATCTCCTGAAATTTTTCACAAAAAACCAGCCGGAAAGTTCTTCAGAATCCAACTAAAGGACGATTGTCTTCTCCATCGGTTTGGTTTATAAACCTCGATGCTGGAAAAGAAGTCACGCGCCACGTCTTCCGGCCCCATGCGGCAGGAGGTCCCCCCGCGAACCAGAATCGTTAGGAAAGAGCGACCGAACAGAACATCCTGAAAACCGGCGTGCAGGCATCCTTGGATCCTTTGCTGAACAGGAAGGAGGAGCGTATGCAAGGCACTCGTTGGTGGGTAGGGAAAGTTTTCGGTTTCACGCTCGTACTCGTCGCCGTGGGCGCGTCATCCGCGCTGGCTCGACACGGCGAAGAGGGGTTTCTCGCGAACCGCATCCCCGAACCGGCCCCGTACGTCGTCTCGGAGACCACGTCCGCGGGCGGAGCATTCGGCGCGCCCCACACCGGGCAGCCGTTCGAGGACCCGCTCTGGACGAGTGAGAACGACACCGGCGGCTGCGACGGCTGCCACACCGGCCTGTGGAACCAGTGGAACGGGGCGATGATGTCGAACGCGTGGCGCGATCCGGGATGGCGCGGCGCCTTCCTCCTGGTGGCGCGCCTGACCTCGACGGACGGTTGTAACGACATACCTTCTCCTCCAGACGGTTCGCAGCGTATGGACTGCGTCACCATAAATCCCGAAACAGGACAGCCGTATAAGATCAATCCATTTGCCAATGCGAACGGCACCTCGACATTTAACATGGGAACGAGCAACGTCACCTACACCGGGTCCGGCTCGCTGATGGACGATTTCTGTTCGCGCTGCCACATGCCGACGAACTACATCGATGCCGTCACTTCGGTCACGAGCGACGCGCCGTCCGGCCAGGAGCACGGTCGGATCAGCCCGTTGTATGACCCGACATCGGTAGGAGCGGACGTCGCCATCGATCCGGCGAACGGGCAATTGTATCCGGAGTCGTTCGGCGAACGCACGTACGCCGACGTCGACGGCGTCAACCGGGTCGTCAACAGCAACAGTGGGAAGAGCGGCATCATCTGCGAAGTGTGTCATACCAATGTCGAGACCCGCTACACGCCGTATCACCTCTACACCAAGTCGGGCACGGAGTACTATCCCGCCCCCCAGAACACCGGGCGATTCAACCAGGGGTTGCCTCCGGAGCAGCAGGACATGCTGACGGTGCCGAACGCGGCGAGCGGCAATTTGGGCTATGCGGCGGGCGCGGGGGCGTTTCGGCTCTCGCCCCACGCGCTCAATTTACCTGAGCGATTCGGGCCTCTGAGCTGGAACGATTTCTCGGGGACGCTGGATCCCTACGTGAGCGACGTGTTCACCGGCGGCACGCGGACCACCAACGTGTTCTTCACCCAGGCCGATCCGCCCGGCGCGCACGACACGTTCTATCAGGTGAAGTTCGAGCGGGCCGAATTCTGCGCGGCCTGCCACGACGTGACGAATCCCATGACGATCAAGAACGCCGCCGGGTTCTGGGTGGGCGGATTCCCGATCGAGCGGACGTACACCGAGTGGAGGAACAGTCGGTACTCGGACCGGCCGGGGAATACCTACTACGATGCAAACTACAAGCGGGATTGTCAGACCTGCCACATGCAGCAGAGCTTCGGCGAACCGGGGACCGCGCTCACGTTGTACACGGTCAACGGCGGGGTCACGCCCGATGCGCCGCTCATGGAACCCTCCTGTGATCAAATCGTTCACAACCCCGGTTATTCGCACCACTTCGTCGGCGGGAACGGGTACATGACGCGGCTGATCGGTGCCGATGTGGATGGTGGGGGCAACGTGCAGCCGTATCCGGAGCTCTTGCACACCAGCTTCTCGTCGGCGGACGCCAACAGCCGGTATCACTACGCACGGTACGAAACCGCGGATGGGCGGTCGGGACCGGTCGCGACCCAGCACGAGCGGTTCGCCTGGGATAGGATGCGGAACGTCTTGACGATGACTCTCTCCGCTCCGACGGGCACGGTGGCGCCTGGCAGCACCGCGGCGCTGACCATCACGGTGAAGAACGAGGGGTCGGGGCACAACTTTCCGACCGGATTCCCGGAGGGCCGCGCCGCGTGGGTGCTGGTCAAGGCCTGGGACACCAGGAACACCGCCGTGACCACGGATGATGTTGAGTTGATGATCCGCGATAGCCAGAAGCCGGCGGGTCAGCAGGATTCGCTGGGGGTGGGCTATCTGACGAGCGCGCCCATCAAACCGGATCCGACCTATCCTGCGACCTGCCCGGACACCGAGGGCATCGGCGGAGGCTGGAAGATTCCAGAAGGATCGATCGATCCATGGGCGGTGACGTTCAAAGCCATGGCCACGGTGGACACGGTGTGCCCGACGTTGGACTTGCCCTATGCCACGCCGGTGAACCTGGTCGTCAACGCCAACAACATGCCGACCGATGCCGGCGGGGTCGTGATCGACCGGAACAACCCCGCGGGCATCCCGCGGTACACGGACGACGACAATGATCAGGATTTCTTCGACGACTCGTTCCTCAGCGACACCAGACTGCAGCCGTGCCGTGGCACGACCTGCAACAACCAGGGGAACGGCGTGACTGTGACCCGCTATTCGGTGGTCGTACCGACGAATGCAGTGGGGCCGATCGCCGTGACTTCGACCGCGTACTACCAGGCATTCGAGGGTATCGTGGCCAAAAAGTTCTTAGGGAACTTGGCAGATACGGATGATGATGCAATCCCGACGCTGGAACCGTGCGTGTTGAAAGGGCTCTGCGGTCGCGCTGCCAACGATGCGGGCTACCGGCAGGCGCTGCTGTTCGACCCGATCGTGGTCGAAGGCGCGCCCCCGATGCCGATGGAAGTACGCAACGCCGCCATCAGGGTGACGGGGACGACGGATAATATCGCTCCGAGGGTGGTGATCAACAATTGCAAGCCACCTCGGAAAAATAATACCTGTGTCGGGACCAATCTGACGGCACTGATTCCGGTTGGGTCTGGAGTCGGCACGGGCCAAGGCGTCGGCGGCCACTGGTCGCCATCCCCCTATGGGGGCCAGAGCGGCAACTTCGCCACCGAGGGCTACGGCGAGCTCAGGGTCAAGCACACCCGGATCGTGAAGGTGTCGTTCACCGAGACGGTCCAGGAGTGCGACAACGTGGCAGGATTGGTCAACTGCGGCCCGCTTTCGGGTAACACGTTCTATCTAACCGATAGCTCCGGGGCGGCCGTCACCTTCCTGCAGGATCAGATCGACGACCGGACATGGGGCCTGTTCCCCTATATCAGCACCGACGCGGTTTTCTTGAGCGGCGGCGGCTACGTGATCCACGTGGCGCCGACGCGCAACAACCGGGCGATCAAAGACTCCGCAGGCAACACGCTGTTCGCGGGCCCCGCAACCGGGGGAGAGTACACCTTCGGGTTTAAAGCCGATTAATTTTCTCTCGTAGTTCCCGGTGACCTGAAAGCGGGGAGGGCATCTAGATGCCTTCCCCGCTTTGTCGAGGCACGTCGCTATTTGTCTTTCGGTTTCATCCAGGAGTCCTTAGTTGCTTCCACTTTCCACGAGGCGGGCCCGAAGAATCGTCCACGATGGACGTTGGTTCGGGGCGGCAAGCAACTCCCCCAGGCTCTCACGAGCGAAAGGAGAAAGCGATGAAAACACGGATCATGATGACAGGCATGTCGACCGGAGTGCTGATCCTCACGCTGTACCTCGCCCCGGCTTACGCCGATACGCGCCAGCTCTGTTTCGACGGTCCCGGCACCGTGGTGACCGGCGACACCGTCACGTTCAATGGCCTCACATACCGTGCCGTGGTGGGAACCGACGGCGACGACACGTTGAACGGGCTCGATGATCTGAACACGGCTGCGCGGGATGTCATCTGGAGCCTGGCCGGCAACGATGTGGTGTCCGGCGGCGCCGGCGACGACATTCTTTGCGGCATCGCCGGCGCTGACACGCTCTACGGCGGGACCGGCAATGATTCCATCTGGGCCGGCAGCGAGAGCTCGTTTCTTTATGGGGGCGATGGGAGCGATCTTTTGCGCGGCTTGGGCGGTGCTGACACGATGTACGGCGAAGGCGGCGATGATTACGACCGGATCTTCATTTCCAGCGGTGAGCGAGCCGGGATGTACGGAAGCGCCGGCAACGATTGGATGAGCGGCGGCGACGGCAAGGATTGGGTAGTCGGGCAAAACGGCGACGATACGATCTACGGCGACAAGGGGGAGGATGAACTCGGCGGCGGCCCGGACTACGACGTGCTCGATGGCGGCCAGAACAAGGACAAGTGCGAAGGGGAAGTCGAGCATAGCTGCGAGGCGCCGCTTTTCCCTTGACTTAATGACTACGGCGGAGGGGCGTGGAACAGGGATGGCCGGCCCATTCTCGCTTCACGGACACGTCACGACATTACCTCAACGAGGAGGAACTGACGATGCAGAATGGAACATGGCGTGACCGCGTGCGTCGCATGGGCGGCGTCGCTTTGATGGGGGGTTGCTCCATCGTACTCGGTCTTCTGATGATCTCTAGTGAACCTGACCACAGCCTCGCTGCTTCACAAGATAGGACTCCGCTGCCAGAGCGTGTGGCCGCAGCGACGCAGGCGCCGGGTGGGGAAGCATCCGTAGGGGCCAGTGAGCAGATCAAAAAGCAGGTGATCGAGGCCTATGGCCGTTTACCCTTGACGTTTGTGAAAAATGAAGGACAGATCAATCCACAGGTCCAATACTATGGCCAAGGCCGGGGTGCCAAGGTCTACTTCACGGCGAGCGAGATCCTGTTCGCCTTTGCGAAGCCCGCTGCGCGGCATGATCGGACGCAGGTCTTGACTCCCGTGGCCCTTCGGGAGAAGGATCGCGGCACGGCTCTCTCGCTCGAGTTCCTTGGAGCCAATCCGAAAGTCCGGGTGGCCGGCCGGGCCGAGCAGGAGGGAAAGGTCAACTATTTTGTCGGCAATAATCCGGCATTGTGGCAGACCGATCTGGCGACTTATCGTGAAGTTGCCTACAAAGATCTGTGGCCGGGCGTGGAAGCCGCGTTTCGCGATGAAGGAGGGAGTTTGAAATATGAGTTCCGGCTTCAGGCGGGAACCAGGGTTGAAGCTGTTCAATTGGCTTACAACGGCAGCGAGAGCCTGTCTCTGGACGACGCAGGAAACCTGCAGATTAAAACTCCGCTCGGGGTGCTGACTGACGTCAAACCGACCAGCTACCAAATGCTAGATGGGCGGAAGGTGCCGGTACAGAGCCGGTTTGCATTGAGGCAAGGGGATGACGGCCGGAACGTTTTTGGCTTCGAGGTGGCCGCTTATGATCCGGCATATCCGCTGACGATCGATCCCGGCTTGGTGTATTCCACCTACGTGGGAACAGACGGTCCCGATGACGGCTACGGCATTCAGGTTGACGCGAACGGCAACGCGTACGTGACCGGAGACACCGAACGCGACAGTTTTCCCGTGACCGCGGGGGCATTTGATACCCTTTACGGTGGCTACACTGACGCGTTTGTGCTGAAACTCAACGCGACAGGAACGGCGCTCATCTACTCTACGTACCTTGGGGGAAATGGCAGCGATATCGGCGAGGCGATCGCTGTGGATGCAAGCGGCAACGCCTATGTGGCGATCTCCACCAGTTCGAGTGATATGCCAGTGATGCCCAGCAGCGTGTTCCAGCCCGCGCTTCAGGGCAGTACCGATGTCTACGTGGCGAAGCTCAATGCAACTGGCAAAAAGCTTCAACTTGGCACCTATCTTGGAGGTAGCGGCTATGATGCTGTCCAAGGGATTGCGCTGGATAGCAGCGCCAATGTCTATCTTGCCGGATACACCCAGTCGGTTGATTTTCCCACGTCAGCTTTTCCCTATGATAGCACCGCCAACGGGGGCTACGATGCCTATGTGGCGAAGCTGAATGCCGCTCTTTCCACGCTGAGTTACTCGACCTATCTGGGCGGAAGCAGCGATGATTCGGCGACTGGCCTGGCCGTGGATCACAATGGTCTCGCTTATGTAACCGGTAACACGACCTCAACCGATTTTCCCACCACCGCCGGGGCGTTTGACACTTCTGCCAATGGCGGCAGTGACATCTTTGTAACTGCTGTGAATCCACCCGCCCAGGGCGCGGCATCGCTTTACAATTCCACCTATCTGGGTGGCAGCCTCGCGGAGTATGGAGGGGGCATCGCCGTGGATAATGGGACCAGCGCATATGTGACCGGCTACACATTTTCAACCGATTTTCCCACCACTGCCGGGGCGTTTGATACCTCGTTCAACGGCGGCAATGATGCATTTGTATCGAAGCTGTTCATGGGTGGGAACGCGCTGGTTTACTCCACTTTTCTGGGAGGAACGTCCGGTGAGGCAGGACGGGCGATCGCCGTGGATGCGTTCTTCAATGCCTACGTCACGGGGGATACAGCCTCCTCCGATTTTCCCGTCACGCCGGTTACGGCTGTTTCCGCCACATATAATGGGGGCACCGACGTATTTGTGACAAGGCTGAACCCCACCGGCGCCAGCCTGCTCTACTCGACCTTCCTGGGCGGAAACTGGGCGGATAGGGCGTTTGCGCTGGCCTTGGGCGCACAAGGCCAAATGTATGTCACGGGACACACGGGATCGAGCGATTTTCCCACGACACCCGGTGCGTTTGATATGACACACAATGGCGTTGCCGACGTGTTCGTGGCTAAACTGATCCCGGTGGCAGAGGGTTCGGATTTCGTAATTACCGAGATCAGCGGCCCGTCTCAGGCGGTGCGTGGCACCACAATCAGCGTCACCACGACGGTCTACAACCAGGGGACGCAGGGGGGAGGGTACGACTTTTTCAAGAACGGGATCTACCTTTCGGAATTCCCGACCCTGACGGGCTGGAACATCCTGGTGGCAACCGGAGAACGCATCAGCCTTGCGCCGGGTCAGAGCTATACCGACACCCTCCCCAGTGTGTTGATTCCGACCACTAGCCGGACCGGCAACCTCTACCTGGTCTCGAAAGCGGACTGGACTGATGTGATCCAGGAATCGGATGAGAACAACAATACCAGGTCTCAGCCGATCAATATCACAAAAAAATAGCCGCGCCCCTGGCTTCGGCGGCAGAAAACAGACATATGACACGGTCGTGAACCAGGGGACGGCGAGCACCGGCGGTTACGATCTGGGCATTTACTCGTCCAGACGTATTACCTGGGCGCCATCGCCGATGAGACGAATGTCGTGGTTGAGAGCAATGAGTTCAACAACGCGTTGGCGGGAAATACGATTCGAATCAGATAGCAAGAAAACCTGTCCATGCCAGGTAGACCCGCAACGGGTGGGCAGAATGTATGCTGGAAAAGAGGGGAGGCCCTTCAAAGGGCCTCCCCTCTTTGTGTCCTTAGCAAAAGGTCAAAATACTTCCATCTTTTCCCCTTCATAGCGCCGAAAAATCAAACTAAAGGACAATTGTGCAGGCGGTTAGATCTCCTGTATCGTGCGCGGTAACCTTGGCTCGGTTAGTAGCCAAGAGTGCCTGGTTTGTTGCGCTATCCGTTTTTGTTTGATTGGGCGGTGACCACGGTGAAGGAGGATGGTATGAAGAGCGGGAATCTCAGGTGGAAGGGTGTGGTGCTAGGGCTGGCGACGCTTCTCAGCGTTGCCGGCCTCGTGTCCACGGCGTTCGCTCGGCACGGGGAGGAGAATCTCCTCACAAATCGGATCCCGGAGCCGGCGTCGTACGTAGTCGCCGAGACCACGTCCGCGGGTGGAGCGTTCGGGGCGCCGCATACCGGCGTGCCATTTGAGCCCCTCTGGACGGGCGACAACAACTCCGGGGGCTGCGACGGGTGCCACACCGGGCTGTGGGAACAGTGGAACGGCGCCATGATGTCGAACGCGTGGCGGGATCCGGGGTGGCGCGGAGCGTTTTTATTGGTTGCGCGTCTGACCTCGACCGACGGGTGCAACGATATTCCCGCTCCTCCAGATGATACGCAGCGGATGGACTGCGTGACCATCAACCCCGTGACGGAGCAGCCGTATAGAATCAATCCGTTTGCCAATGCAGACGGCACTTCGACATTTGACATGGGTACAGGCAACGTTACCTATAGTGGGTCCGGCTCGCTGATGGATGATTTTTGCTCGCGCTGCCACATGCCGACGAACTACATTGACGGAACGACGAACGTGTACGCTGACAATCAAAGTCCGTATGGCGGAGGGACGTCGACTCAGGAGCACGGCCGCATCAGCCCTTTTTATGACCCGACCGCAGTGGGCACGGCGCAGGCGACGGATCCGGCCAATAGCCAATTGACGCTGGAGTCCTTCGGCCCGCGCACGTATGTCGATGGTGTGAGCCGAGTGGTTAACAGCAACAGCGGCAAGGCTGGGATTATTTGCGAAGTGTGTCATACCAACGTCGAGTCGCGGTACACGCCCTATCACCTCTATAACAAGACCTCGACGTCGGGGATCGCCGAGTACTATCCCGCTACGCAAGATGTGGGAAGGTCGGAGGCAGGTAACGGCCTTGAGAAGTACCAACAAGACATGCTCACCCCGCCGGACACAACGTCTGGCAATCTGGGCTACGCCGTGGGCGCGGGGGCGTTTCGGCTTTCGCCGCACGCCCTCAACCTGCCTGAGCGGTTCGGACCCTTGTCGTGGAACGACCCATGCAGTGCAGGGTTCATCCTCAATCCAAACGGGAACGGGACGCCCAATCCGAATTTTCCAAATCCGTACGGATATACCTGCGCGGGAGGGTTAGCAGTTGACCCATACGTGACCGATGTCTTTACCGGCGGCACGCGGACCGGGTTGCAGTACGACATCCACTTCACCCAGGCGGATCCGCCCGGGGCGCACGACACGTTCTATCAAGTCAAGTTCGAGCGGGCCGAGTTCTGCGCGTCTTGCCACGACGTGACCAACCCCATGACGATCAAGAACCAGTTCGGGTATTGGGTGGGCGGGTTCCCGATCGAGCGGACATACACGGAGTGGAAGAACAGCCGGTACTCGGACCGACCAGGCAACACGTATCACGACGCGAACTACAAGCGGGATTGTGAAACCTGCCACATGCAGCAGAGCTACGACGAGCCGGGGACCGCGCTCACCCTCTACACCGTCGACGGGTCGATGGTGACGCCGGACGGCCCGATTTTGGAACCGTCCTGCGATCAGATCACGCACAACCCGGGCTATTCGCACCACTTCGTGGGCGGCAACGGGTACATGACGCGGCTGATCGGTGCGGATATCACCGGCGGTGGAAACGTGCAACCGTATCCGGAGCTGTTGCACACGAGTTTCTCGTCGGCGGACCCCAACAGCCGGTACCACTATGCCCGGTACGATACGGCAGGCACGGTGACTGGCGGGACCACGCAACACGAACGTTTTGCGTGGGATCGTCTGCGCAACGCATTGACGATGTCTGTCACCGCGCCGGCATCGGTCTCGAGACCGACCAGCGGGACATCCCTCGCCGGGCCGCTGATCATCGCGGTGAAGAACGAGGGCTCTGGGCACAACTTCCCGACCGGGTTCCCGGAGGGCCGAGCTGCATGGGTGGCCGTGCGAGCATTCGACGCCAACGGGGTGGAGTTGGAAATCCAAGACAGTGTCAACGGTAACCGACGATCGTTCGGCGTCGGATATCTGACCACCGGCTCGACCAAGCCCGATCCAACCTATCCGTCGAGCTGTCCGGACGCGGAGAGCCATCCAGGCGGCTGGAAAATTCCGGAGGGCGCTATCGATCCGTATGCGTACACCTTCAGGGCCATGGCCACGTTGGACAAGAACTGTCCAACCCTGGATTTGCCGTACGCCACCCCGGTGAACCTGGTGGTCGATGATAACCCAGCATCACCGAACTTCAACATGCCGATCGACTCCAGCGGCGTGGTCATTGACCGCGACAATCCAAATGGCATTCCGCAATATACAGATAATCCCAACAACCCCAACGGAGACGTCTTTGACGACTCATTCCTGCGTGACACGCGTCTGCAACCGTGTCGCAAGGTCGGGACGGTAAGTTGCGGGAACGCGGGCGCGATGGTCAGCCTCGACCGTTATTCGGTGGTTGTCACGCCGACGACCGTTGGTCCGATTGGAGTGACGGCTGCTGTCTACTATCAGTCTTTCGAGGCCATTGTGGCCAAGAAGTTTCTCGGCAACCTGGCCGACACGGACGACGATGCGGTGCCAACGCTCGAGCCCTGCGTGCTCAAAGCGCCTTGTGGTCGGGCAACAAACGACGCGACGTATCGGCAGGCGCTCTTGTTCGACCCGGTCGTGGTGGAGGGCGCGCCGCCGGTGCCCGCCGAGGTGCGCAACGCCGTGATCCAGGTGACCCAGACGACGGACAACGTGGCCCCGCGGGTGGTCATCAACAATTGCAAGCCACCCCGGAAAAACAACGTGTGCCCGGGAACAAACCTGACCAACCCGTCGATCCCGGCGAACAATCACTGGTCGCCCTCGCCCTATGGAGGCCAGACCGGTAACTATGCCACTGAGGGCTACGGCGAACTCGCCGTAGCTCAGACCCGGATCGTCAAGGTCTCGTTCAGCGAACCGGTTCAGGAGTGCGACGACGTCCCAGATCCGGGCTTGGTCAATTGCGGACCGTTGAAGGAAAACACGTTCTATCTGACCGATAACGCCAACGGCGCGTTGACGTTCCTCCAGGATCAGATCGGCGATACCACGTGGGGACTGTTCCCTTACGTGCAGAACGATTCGACCTTCCTGAGCGGCGGCGGTCACATCATCCACGTGGCTCGGATCCGCAACAACCGGGCGATCAAGGACTATGCGGGGAACACGCTCTTCCCCGGCCCGGCAGCCAACGGGGAGTACACCTTCGGATTCAAAGCGCAGTAAGTCGTGAGGTAGCTCCACATGGAGGGGAGGCGGTTATCGCGCCTCCCCTCTTTTTTCCTGCCTTGCTTTGGAGGCGGTGTTTTCTTACAATCGGCGCCGATGAGGTCGGTTTCCCGCCTGAAAGCTGTTCAACGCCGTTCCGACCCGGACGGAAAAGGAGTCACCGTGAATCCTCTACTCGCCTTGATGCGGAACACCGGAGCGCTCGCGCTCGGTGTCATGTGGCTGGGCCTGTCCTCGTCTCCAGCCGTGGCCAAGCCCGTCACCCTCGCGTACGTCGCCAACGCCGGGAACAACCACATCCAGATCGTGGACGTGGAGACCGGTCAGACGGTGAACAAGCTGTACACGGGCGCCGCCCCGTGGCGGTTGATCGAATCGCCGGACGAGAAGCGCCTGCTCGTCCAGCACTGGTATTCCGAGACCACGGCGGTGGTCAACCTGGCCACGAACGAGATCGAAGCGGTGTTGCCGACGCGCGGTCCGGGCGTGTTCACGCCCAAGGGCGACAAGTTCTGGAGCTACTCGTGGCCGGGCTCGTTTCTCCAGGCGTACGACGGGAAAACGTTTAAAACCCTCGACCAGCGGCAGACCGAGGACCGCAGCGTCTACGACCTCCTGTTCTGGGGGAAGGACCGGCTGTATCTCGGCCAGTACGATCCGATCAGCAAGGTGGGACGCCAGGTGTTCGACTTCGTGATGGCCGCGAAGCTCGATGATCCCAAGCACGTGTCGTCCTCGGTCAAAACCGGGACCAGCCCGGCCAGGCTCGTGCTCGACCCGACCGGCGAGTTTCTCTTGACCGCGAACGTGGACGACCGCGACGTCACGATCGTCAACGTGAACGGCGCCACCGCCCGCGTCACGCTCGGGCCGGGACCGCGGGACATTCTCTTCACGCGCGAGGGGAAGCGGATGATCGTTATCTGCTGGAAACCCGGCGCCCGCCGGAGCGAAGTCTTCACGCTGAACAGCGACTTTACCGCACGACCCTGGCCCGAGGTGAAGGCCGATAAAACCGCCGAGGTCGAAGGCGGCCTCGTCGCGGCGGCGGTGGGACCGGGGGGACGGGTGTTCTACGCCCTCGACCGGCCGGGCAAGCGCCTGGTGACGCTCGACGCCGAGACGTTGAAGGAGTTGAGCAGCGTTCCCGTCGGCGATGAGCCGACGACGTTCGTAATCCGGCAGGTGTCGCAGCGGGAACGCAACCGTCTCGCGCGCAAGACCGAGGCGCGGACGCGGCTCGAAGCGGTGATCGCGACCATGAAGTCCCACGGCGCCCCGTACGCCGACGTCGCGTTCACCGAGACGATGACGAGCGAGGTCCCGGACGAGGCGCAGAAGTCGGAGGGGAAGGCCGAGGGAGAGGCCCAGCCCGCGATGAAAACCGTGACCTCCACGCTCAAGACGACGATCAATCTCCCCGACTCCGTCCGACACGACTTCGCCGACGGCGGCGTCCGGCTCGCCCAGGGCGGCCGGGCCGTGTCGATCACGAAGGAGGGGCGCTTCAGCGACACACCGCGTCAGGACTTGGTCTACCTCCTCTACGCGCTGTACGGATTGCCCACCGACGAGGTCATCCGGCATCTCGCGGGCGACGTGCCTGGGAGCCCCTATCTGCGGAACGGGATCGCGGCCGACATCGTGCGGACGGTCGAGGAAGAAGGCCACCGCTACCATGCGATCGGTGCGATGGGCAGCCACGAAACGGTGTCGCAACTCTGGGTGAGCGCCGAGACGGGACTGCCGGTCAGTCTGGTCGAACAGTTTCCGGTGATGCGGCCGAAAAACCCGCACGCCCGGGATGAAGGGTTCCGTGGTCTCACCGAGACGAGGGTCACGTATCAGAAGGTGGAGGGCGGGTACGCGATCCCGGTCAAGCTGAGCCGGTATCTGGATGGGAAAGAGGTGGGGTGGGTCGGCGTGTCCGATGTCCGGTTCAACCAGCATCCGCCGGCCGAGCGGTTCGACCTGGTCCGGCTCGGTGGCGTGCTCAAGGCCGTGCCCAAGAAGACCGAGCCCGCCAAGGTGTCGGTCCATGAGGGCCCGGGCCTCGCCGTGGCGAGCCAGGGCAACGAGCACGTGCGGACACCCTTCGACGAACACGGGCCCTACAACAGCAACCCGCCGACGTCGGGACCCCATACCGCGTATCTGACGGAGTGGGGGGTGCACGCCATTCCCATTCCGCCGGAAACGCAGGTCCACAACCTCGAAGACGGCGGCGTGCTGGTGCAATACTCGTGTCCGACCCCCTGTCCCGACCTGGTCAAGCAACTGGAGGCGGCGGCGACCAAGCACGACCGCGTGGTCGTAGCGCCGTATCCCCTGATGGAGTCCCGTATCGCGTTGACGGCCTGGGAGCGGATCGAGACGCTCAATGAGTTCGACGACCAGCGGATCGGCGTGTTCATCGAGGCGTACGCAGGCAAGGACCACCACCCCGCCAAGGGCGAGGGCTCGTCGGGCGCCTCTCGGGAGAAGGAGCAAGAATGACGTCGCATGGGGCCATGATCGGAGCCCTGGTCCTGGGGCTCATCCTTGTCGCCGCTTGCCAGAAGGACGGGGGCGGCGGGTTGCCGGAGCCGGTTGGGGAGAGCGGGACTCCGATCGCGAGCCCCTCGCCGGATAACCAACTCCCGCCGAATCATCCGGCCATTAATAATCCGCCCGGTTCGACGTCGGACCGCGCGACCGATCGCCCGCTTCCTGCCGGGACGCGGAATCCCATGGAAGACATCATCGCGTTCAAGGCCCGCCTCGACAAGAACCCGAAGGACCTCGAGGCGCTCATCTCGCTGGGCAACGCCAACATGATGATTTCGCGCTTCGACGCCGCACAGGACCTGTACACGCGGGCGCTGGCGATCAACCCCAAGGATCTCGACGTGCGGACCAACCTGGCGATCGCGTACCAATATGGGGGCAAGCCGGATCAGGCGTTCGTCGAGCTGAAGAAGAACCTCGGCTACGACCCCAAGCACGATCCCACGATGTATAACCTCGGCTTTCTCTACTACTACGACAAGAAGGATTCCGCTGCGGCCCTCGACATCTGGAAGCGCTGGCTCGCGCTGTACCCCAACGCGCCGGCGGCCGGGGATGTGAGCAAGCAGATCGCGAAGATCGAAGCGGAGATGGGGTCTCAGAAGTCGGCCGGCAAACCGGCATCGTGACGGTCTACGACGCGGGTTTCGCGCAACGAAAGCCGAAGTCTGAAAATCTGGCGGTCGGCGCCATCGGGAACCGGTAGGCCGCGCGATAAAACTCGGGGAGCGCGTAGTGGCCGATGCCTCCCCACCCCCCGCCCTTCAGCACCTTGAACGTCCGGCCGAACTGCGCGCTCTCGTACGCGCTGTTCGGGTGCGGCAGATACCAGTCCGAAGTCCATTCCCAGGCGTTGCCGGCCATGTCGTCCACGCCGTAGGGGCTTCGACCCTCCGGGAAGCTCCCGACCTCCACGAGTCCGCCGCGACCGGCGTCGCCGGTGTTGGCCTTGTGGCCGTCGTAGTCGTGGCCCCACGGGAATTCGCGGCCGTCGGCCCCCCGCGCCGCCTTTTCCCACTCGGCCTCGGTGGGGAGCCGCTTGCCCCGCCACTCGCAGTAGCGCTGCGCGTCGTGCCAGTTCACGCCGGTCACGGGCAACCGGTGCGTTCCGGACGGCGGGCGGCCGTCGACCCAGTGTTTCGGCGAGGGCCAGCCGGTCGCCGCGACGAACTCGGCGTACGCTCCCTGGGTGACCTCGTGGCGGTCGATCAAAAAGGCGGGGAGCGTGATCGTCTGTCGGGGGTGCTCATCCAGATAGAGGGGCTTGGCGAAGCCGAACTCGTGGGTCTTGCCCTCGGCGTCGACACGGTCGCTGCCCATCAGGAACTCGCCGGCCGGGATGAGGATCATGTCCTTGTCCTGGGCGCGCAGCGTCCAAACGGCGAGCAGTATTCCCATGCCGACGACCGCGAGGACGGCCCCGGTGAGCGCGGCGCGGCGTCTCGTCACGGTAGACTCACTGGGAGCCTGTCCGAGTCATGGGATGTTGGAGCCTGTTCTTGCCCCGCAAAGCGGGCCGCGAAACGAGCGCCCGACTCCCCGGCGCGAGGCTTCGCAAGGTTTGCAGGAATGCACCGGATGCACAGCGACAACGCCGCAGATGGCCGTTCATGGACAGGCTCCTAGCGGGCGCACCGGAACCCGATATCGCGGAACCTCCGCTCCGGCGGCTGGTAGAAGCGATACGCGGCGCGGTAAAAGTGCGGGACGGTGTAGTGGCCCGCCGATCCGCCCCAACTGCTGTTGCGCACGACCTTGAACCGCTCGCCGAAGGCGGCGCTGGCGTAGGTCGATCCGGGGTAGGGTTGGTACCAGTCGGCGACCCACTCGGACACGTTGCCGGCCAGATCCTCGACGCCGTACGGACTCCTGCCATCGGGGAAGCTGCCCACCGCGGCCAGCGCCGTGCCGCCGATGTTGCCCTTCTTCTCATCAAACGCGTTGCCCCAAGGGTATTCCCGCCCGTCGGTTCCGCGCGCCGCCTTTTCCCATTCGGCCTCGGTCGGCAATCGCTTCCCGGCCCATCGGCAGAATCGATCGGCCTCGAACCACGTGATCCCCGTCGCGGGCCATCGCCCCTGATCGGCCGGGAAGCGCCCATCGGGCCACGTGGGCGGGGCGGCCGAGCGGCCGGCGTCGACGAACTGTCGGTATTGGTTGTTGGTGGTCTCGTACACGTCGATCTGGTAGGTCGGGAGGGAGACGGTGCGCTGCGGGTGCTCGTCCAGAAACCACGGCTTCGCGGTGCCGAACTCGGTTCCCTGTTGGGCGGTGTCGGTCTGGTCGCTCCCCATGATGAACTCACCCTGGGGGATGGTGACCATCTGCCCGGGGGAAGGAGCCGTTCCCCGCGCCCCCCCAGGCAAGGCATCGCAGCCGACGATGACGATCAGCGTCAGCGGGAGGCACCAGCGTGGAGTCAACGTGAAAGGCCCAAGCGGTGGAAGAGGGAGCGAAGCGGCGTTCGGTCGGGGTCGGCGAACCGGC
>Ga0214473_10004684_pt1 | contig 16441 bp, 19 predicted proteins | sample RVTome_7_FD_203509 | JGI IMG/M metagenome (GOLD analysis project Ga0214473, IMG submission 203509) | Soil microbial communities from uranium-contaminated site in the Upper Colorado River Basin, Wyoming, United States - RVT98D197 | ecosystem: Environmental > Terrestrial > Soil > Contaminated >... | reverse complement strand
GCGGATCGAGCTTGTCCACCGGGCCGAGGACCGCATGATCTTCGCCCGCGGCGCGCTCGTAGCAGCAGCCTGGGGCAAGGGCAAGAAGCCCGGCCTCTATTCCATGGCCGACGTGCTCGGCCTTGGAGATTATTGACCGTCGGGGAAGCCCATGACCGAACGCCTGCTCGTGCTCGTCCGCCACGGCCAAAGCGAGTGGAATCTCAAGAACTTGTTCACCGGTTGGCGCGATATCGACCTGACCGAGGAGGGCATCGCCGAGGCGCGCGCCGCCGGCAAGCGCTTGAAGGCGCAGAACATCAAGTTCGACGTCGCCTTCACCTCGGTGCTGGTGCGCGCCCAGCGCACCCTCGATCTCATCCTCGAGGAAATGGGCCAGACGAAGATTCCCACCTTCAAAGATCAGGCCCTGAACGAGCGCGACTATGGCGATCTCGTCGGCTTGAACAAGGACGACGCCCGCAAGAAATGGGGAGCCGAGCAGGTGCACCTGTGGCGGCGCTCCTATGACGTGGCGCCCCCCGGCGGCGAGAGCCTGAAGGACACGGTCGCGCGGGTGCTGCCTTATTACGAGCGGGAAATCCTTCCGCGCGTATTGCGCGGCGAGGCGACGCTGGTCTCCGCGCATGGGAATAGCTTGCGTGCACTGGTGATGGTGCTGGAAAAGCTTTCGCCCGAGGCGATCGTGAAGCGAGAACTCGCGACCGGCGTGCCGATTCTTTATCGGCTCAATGCCGACTCGACGGTGGCCGAGAAGCTCGACCTCGCCGCCTGAGCGCGCCCCGCCTCCCAGCCCAGCATCGCGCGCTTGCGCGTGAGACCCCAGTGATAGCCGGTGAGATTGCCGCCCTTGCCGATCACGCGGTGGCAGGGCACCACGAAGGAAACTGGATTTCTGCCGACCGCCGTTCCGATCGCACGCGCCGTCTTCGGCTTGCCGAGCTTGGCCGCGATGCCGGAATAGGTCGCAGCCTTTCCCATCGGGATCGCGAGCAGCGTCTCCCACACCCGGATCTCGAAATTGGTGCCGATCATGACGACTTTCAGTGGTGTCTCCGGCCGCCATTGCGACGGCTCGAAAATCCGCCGCGCATAGATTGCGGTGCGCGGGCGGTCCTCGACATAGCGGGCGTTGGGCCAGCGTCCGCGCATGTCGTCGAGGGCGGTTGCTTCCTCCCCCGCGTCGGCGAAAGCGAGGCCGCACAGTCCGCGCTCGGTCGCCATGATGAGCGCCGATCCGAACGGGGAGGGGTGGAAACCATATATGATCGCGAGGCCGGCGCCGCCGGTCTTCCATTCGCCCGGCGACATCGCCTCGTGCACGACGAAGAGATCGTGCAGACGGCCGGGTCCCGATAGGCCGAGTTCGTAGGTCGCCTCCAGCACGCTCGGCGTCTCCGTCAGCAGCCGCCGGGCATGATCGAGGGTCACGGCGGCCAGAAACTCCTTGGGCGTGAGGCCGCACCAGCGCCGGAACAGTTCCGTGAGCGCCCGCGGCGTGGTGCCGACCGCGTGCGCGATCGCCTCGACCTCGGGCTGATTGCGGAAATGCTCCGCGACGAATGCAAGCGCGCGCCGCACCGTCTCGTAATCGGCGGCGGCCGTCCCGAGCGGCGGCGAATCAACGGCTTCGGCAGCGAGCATCGGCTGTGCGTTCATGCTTTGAACCAAGCAGACTTCGCTCTGGCCCGCCACCCGATTCCACGGCAGGTGGAAAACTAGCGCTTGGCGGTGGCGAGCGCGATGGCGAGCGAGTTCGCGAGTTCCTCCTTGCTGAGCGGCGGGAGAAAAGCGCCGATCACCAGCGGCACCCCGCGCGAGACGAGCGCCACCCGGGTGATGCCCGAAATCTCGTCGCGGCTGGTCTCAAGCCGCACCCAGCGCGGATTGAAGGTCGCCTCCCGCGCCTGGCCGCGAGCCGAGACCTGGCGCACCCGGATGAGATTCGGCGTCACGCTGATCTCCTCGAAGGCGCGGGCTTCGCGATAATTCACCCGAAACGCCCACCAGACGAGAACAACGTCGAGCCCGAGGAAGCCGAACACCGGCCAGGCGCCCATCATGAGAAAAGCAATGCCGGCCGCGAAGCTCGCTCCCGCGAGCACGGTCATCAAAGCGATGAAGCCCGCCGGCGGGAGCGAGCGGTAGGGCGCAAGCTTCGCCGCGAACAGAATCGGCTCGTTGAAATTGTTGCCTTCTCTCATGCACCCTCACTATAGGGGATCGATGATGAGAAAGAAGACCGTTTCCAAAGATAAACGAACCAAGCGCACACCGGTTCGCCCGAAGCGCGCATTGGCCTGGACCGCCGCCGCGGTCGAGGAGGCCTTTGGGCGCTTTGCCCGCGCCAATCCCGAACCCAAGGGCGAACTCGAGCACCGCGACCCCTATACGCTCCTCGTCGCGGTGGTGCTCTCCGCCCAGGCGACCGACGCGGGCGTGAACAAGGCGACGCGGGGACTGTTCGCGGCCGCCGATTCGCCCGCCAAGATGATTGCCCTCGGTGAGGAACACCTGCGCGAGCTGATCAAGACCATCGGACTCTATCGCAACAAGGCGAAGAACGTGATCGCGCTCTCGCGGATGTTGATCGCCGAGCATGGCAGCGCGGTGCCGCGCTCGCGCGCCGCACTCGAGGCGCTGCCCGGCGTCGGCCGCAAGACCGCGAATGTGGTGCTGAACACCGCCTTCGGCGAGCCGACCATCGCCGTCGACACCCATCTCTTCCGGGTCGCGAACCGCACCGGCCTCGCCCCCGGCAAGACGCCGCTCGAAGTGGAGGCGGGACTCGAGCGCGCGATTCCCGACCATTTCAAACGCCATGCCCACCACTGGCTGATCCTGCACGGCCGCTATGTCTGCAAAGCGCGGGCGCCGGATTGTCCGGGCTGCCGCATCTCCGATCTCTGCCGGTGGCCGGAAAAGAGAATCTGAATCAGACGCGATCCATGGGCGTGAGCAGCTCGCGCGTAGGCCCCAGCCGCTTGTGCACATGGACCATGAAGGCGGTGGCGAAGACCGGCGTGATCAAATTCAACACCGGTATGATGAGAAGCCCGGCGATCACCAGCCCGGCGAGAAAAACGCGCACGGCATTCGCCTGCCGCAACGCCTTCGCCTCCTCCACCGGACGAAAGCGCATGGCGGTGAGTTCGAAATATTGGCGCCCCAGCAGATAACCATTGGCGACGAAAAAAACCGAAATATTGATGCCGGGCACCAGCAGCAACAACAATGCAACGAAGTTCACCGCCAGCACCAGACCAAAAAATTTTATCGACAGCACGATTGCCTGCGCGATCGGCAAGGCGCGCCCGACCGCATCCGCCGGATAATTCGCTCGCTCCACCTCCTCGGCGACCTCGTCGAGAAAAAGCGCCGCGACGAGCGAGCTGATCGGCCCCATGAGATAGGTCGCACCGGCGATCATGCCAAGACCAGTCACGATGGCGAGCGCCATCTCGAACGGTTGCGGCAGCGCGGCCATGCGTGCGATGACCGTCTGCAGGATCACCCCGAGCACGAGCAGGAGCAGGATCGCGAGCGCGATCGTCTTGAACAGAATTCGCCTGAGCGACGGCGAAAAGGTCTGGGCGAAGGCGCGGATGACGTCGTCGATCATGGAGTGGATCCCGCGCGGACTTAGCAGCAAGCGTCAAGAAATGAAACGCCTGCCCAAAAATTTCCAGGGCGAAAAAAGGCCGGATCAATCCGAAGAGTTCAAGGTTGCGTGCCGAGGGCCGCGATCCGTTCTTCGTGATCTGCTCGTTCCGGCAGCTCAGGCGCCAGCGGCGCGCCGGCGCCATTTGCCGCCGGAGCGGCGGCATCGGCATCCACGGAGGGTCTTGCCCAACGCACTTTCTTGTAATTGAAGCCCGCTTCGATCGTCGGCTTCACGATCGAGAAATAGGGCGAGATATCGAAATCGCGTGGCATGTAAAGAGAATGGTGCCGGATGTGGAGAATCTCGCGTCGAGTGCGCCGGTTCTCAATCCGCTGGATCTTCGGCAGGATCGGATAGCGCACGGTCTCGAAGGCTTGGGCGATCAGGGACGAACAGATCGCCTTGGTGGGATCGCCCGACCCGAGCGCGATCAGGCGCCGGCGCCAGCGGGTCGGAACCGGCACCGGTACGAGATAGCGGATAAGGTCGACGATGTTCTTGACGTCGTATTCGTAGCCGAGACGCTCAAGCAAGTAATTCACGACGCGCGCGCGGTCGCGCGCGGTCAAGCCGATCGGCCGGCAGAGGCGTGTGTGGAACGGCGCGTATTTCGACAACGGCGCGGAAATCACCCCATCGCCGAGAATGGCCTCGATCAGCACGTGCGGCTCGCCGGTCTCGGTTTTGACGCCGATCCGGTCGCCGACATAGAGCGCCGAATGCGACCAGGTCGATTGGGTGAGATATTTGATGACGCCGGAAATCCGGCTATTACCCTCGACCAGCATCACGTCGCCGGGCAGCAGCACGCGTATGAGCGATTTCAGATCGCTCGGCGTGAACGGCTCGTAGCCGGGCGAAGGCTGATCGAGATAGCGGACGATTCGTTGGCCGAGGAAGCCGAGGAACCGGTCACCCATGACACTGACCCGGACCCTTGAATACGCGCGGGTCCGCCCCCTTGGTTTTTTCGTCCCGGGAGCCTAACCGAAGCAGGTTTCCGTAAGGTTCACACCCGCCTTTGGGGGCATCGCGGAGCATCCGTCTTCATTCTAACAGGCTGGAGTTGAAGCGTTTTTTTTGCCATGAACCCGCGCCCGAGCCGACGCCAGTTTCTGACCGCAGCGGCCGCATTCGCTGCCGTTCCCGCTCTCGGGCAGGTGCCTGCCTCCGGCGAAGTGGACATCGCCATCATCGGGGCAGGCGCCGCGGGCATCGCCGCCGCCCGCCGCATCGCCGCCGCCGAACGCAGCTATGCGCTGCTCGAGGCATCGGAACAAATCGGCGGCCGCGTAACCACCGGCACCGGAGTATTCGGGATCGCCCACGACCGCGGTGCTCATCGGATGTCGGCGTCGGGACGCAATCCGCTCGTCGCCTTGGGCCGTCTCGAGGGATTGCGCATCCACGATCCATCGCCGATACGGCGACTCAATATCGGGGCACGCGAGGCCCGCGACAGCGAGTATGACGACTTCACCGCCGCCGTGCGGCGCGCCAACCGCGCGATCATCGCCGCCGGTGAAGCCGGCCGCGACATCGCCGCTGCCCGCGCTTTGCCCGATCTTGGCGATTGGCAAGCGACGGTCGCCTTCGTGCTCGGCCCGCTTAATATCTCCAAGGACCTCGACCAAATCTCGACCGTCGATTTTGCCCGCGCCGAGGAGCGCTCCGACGATCTCGTCTGTCGCGAAGGACTGGGCAGGCTGATTTCCGCCGCGGCGAGGCCGCTCACGGTCAGCCTCGACACTCCGGTCCGGCGCGTCGATTCGTGGGGGCGTGGACATATCACGCTTGAGACCGCGCACGGCACGGTGCGCGCGCGCGCGCTTATCGTCACCGCATCGACCAACGTGCTCGCCTCCGAGCGTATCCGCTTCGATCAGCCGTTGCCGAAACGAACGGTCGATGCGCTCGTCGCCCTTTCGCTCGGAACCTACGACCGGGTCGTGCTGGAACTCTCCGGCAATCCGTTCCGGCTGGTGGATGACCAGCGCGTGATCTTCAAGACGGCCGATATCCAGACGATGTCGCTCGTCGGCCGTGTCGGCGGCACTGATCTCGCCTATGCCGAGCTCACCGGCGGCTTCGGCCGCCAATTGTCGAACGCGGGCGAAGCCGCGATGATCGCCTTTGTCGGCGACTTTATCGCGACCCATTTTGGCGCCGACGCGAGAAAACGCATCGGCCGCACCGAGGCGGTGCGCTGGTCGCGCGAGCCGTGGATCCTGGGGGGCGTTTCGGCGGCGGTGCCGGGCGGCGGTGCCAACCGCCGCGTGCTCGCCGAACCCGTTCATGATCGAATCTTTTTCGCGGGCGAGGCCGTCCACGAAACTTGGTGGGGCACGCTCGCCGGCGCCTGGATTTCGGGCGAGCGAGCGGCGATGGCGGCGCTTCGCTTTGTCGCAAGCGCGACCTCGCGCAGTCCGGCCACGGGCGGGAAGAAAAGACGATGAACCGGCCGCGTGCCGGGACTCAGGCCCTGAGCGTCGCGCCGGTCTTTTTCTTCACTTCCTCGATGATCTTGGCCGCGACCGCATCGATCTCGGCGTCGGTGAGCGTTTTCTCGCGCGGCTGCAAGGTGACCGCGAGCGCGATCGATTTCTTGCCGGCCCCGATTCCCGGCCCCTCGTAGAGGTCGAAAATTTCGACCGCGGCGACGAAATTCCTGTCGACGTTCTCGGCCGCGCGTACCAGCTCCGCCGCCGCGACCGTGCGGTCGACCACGAAAGCGAAATCGCGCGCCACCGGCTGGAACGGCGAAAGCTCGAGCTTGGGCTTGGTGCGCGTCGAGCGCACCTTAGGCTCGGGCAGGCGGTCGAGGATCACTTCGGCGACCGCAAGCGGTCCTTCGAGGTCGAGCGCTTGCAGCGTCGCCGGGTGTAATTCGCCGAACACGCCGAGCACAAGTTTCGGCCCGAGCTGGATCGTCCCCGAGCGACCCGGATGCAAATAGGAGGGGCCGCCGGCGGCGATCTGCAATTTTGCGACCGGCGCGCCCAAGGCGGCGAGGACCGAGAGCACATCGGTCTTGGCATCGAAGAGATCGACCGGAACGGAGGGGCCGGACCAATGCCGGCCGGAGCCCGCGGTCTTGGCGGTGCCGCGCCGCACCACGGTTGCGGCGATCAGCTGATCCTCGGGCCGGTCACCCGTGAAAATCTGGCCGACCTCGTAGAGACTCACATCGGGATAGCCGCGGTCGGCATTCTTCTGCGCCGCAGCGGCAAGGCCGGGTATCAGGCTCGGCCGCATGTCGGAAAGATCGGCCGCGATCGGATTAGCGAGCGCCAAGGCGGGCCCCCCGCCGCCGAAAAGTTCCGCCGCCGGCTTGGAGATAAAGGACCAGGTCACCGCCTCGATCAGGCCGTTTGCGGCGAGCGCGCGCTTGGCCGCGCGCGTGCGCTTCTGGATGGTCGTGAGCACGGGGCGGCGCGCGCGATCGCTGCGATCGAATGGCACCGCCGGCACGCGATCGACGCCCAGGAGGCGCACGATCTCCTCGACCAGATCGGCCTTGCCCTCGATATCGCCGCGGAAGCTCGGCACCGCGACCTTCACCTTTTCGCCCGTGCCCGCGACCAAGAAGCCGAGCGCGCTGAGCACGCGCTTGATCTCGGCGGGCTTGGCCTCGAGTCCGGCGAGGCGGCGCACATCGGCGAGCGAGAAATCGATCACCCGCTCCACCTCCGGGATCGCGCCGGCAAGCACGATCTCTGACGGCTCACCGCCGCATAGATCCAGTATGAGCTTGGTGGCGAGTTCCAGTCCCGGGAGCGTGAAGGCGGGGTCGACGCCGCGCTCGAAGCGGTAGCGCGCGTCCGACTGGATTGCGAGCTTGCGGCCGGTGCGGGCGATATTGGCGGGATCCCAAAGCGCGGATTCTAAGAGCACATCCTGGGTCGTCGGCGAGCAACCGGTCGCCTCGCCGCCCATGATGCCGGCAAGGGATTCGACGCCCTTCTCGTCGGCGATCACGCACATCTCGGGATCGAGCTGATAGCGCTTTCCATCGAGAGCGGCGAGCGTCTCACCCTTTCTGGCGCGGCGCACCACCAGATCGCCCGCGACCTTCGCCGCGTCGAACACATGGAGCGGGCGGACGCGGTCGTAAGTCACGAGATTGGTGATGTCGACGAGCGTATTGATGGGGCGGAGGCCGATCGCGCCGAGGCGGCGCTGCAGCCATTCCGGCGAGGAAGCGTTGTTCACGCCGCGGATCAGCCGGAGCGCGAAGGCGGGACAAAGCGAAGGCGTCTTGCCGAAATCGAGCTTCACCTTGACCGGAGAGGGGAATTTGCCCTTCACCGGCTTGACGCTGGCGTCCTTGAATTCGCCGAGTTGAGCCGCCGCGAGATCGCGCGCGATACCGTGGACGCCGAGGCAATCGGCCCGGTTGGGCGTTACCGCCACATCGAGCACCGGATCGTCGAGGCCCATGAGCGCCGCGAACGGCTTGCCGAGCGGCGCATTCGCTGGCAGCTCGATGATGCCCTCGTGCTCGTCGGAAATTCCCATCTCGCGCGCCGAGACCAGCATGCCGCGGCTTTCGACGCCGCGCACATTGGCGACCTTTAGCTCCATCCCAGTGCCGGGAATATGCGAGCCCGGCCGCGCGAATACCCCCATCATGCCGGCGCGCGCATTGGAGGCGCCGCACACCACCTGCACCGGCGCGCCGTCGCCGGTCTCGACCCGGCACACTTTCAGCTTGTCGGCATTGGGATGTTTCTCGACCGAGATCACACGCGCGACGGTGAAGGGGGCGAGCGCCTTCGCCCGGTCGTGGACCTCCTCCACTTCGAGGCCGATCATGGTGAGCTTGTCCGCGATCTCGGCGAGTGCGGCGTCGGTGTCGAGATGCTCCTTCAGCCAGGAAAGGGTGAACTTCATGCGCTCAATCCCCCGGCGAGCGTCGGAAAGTCGAGCGGCCGGAAGCCGTAGTGCTGGAGCCAGCGCACGTCCGCCTCGAAGAAGGCGCGCAAGTCCGGCATGCCGTATTTCAGCATGGCGATGCGGTCGATGCCCAAACCCCAGGCGAAGCCCTGGTATTCGTTGGGATCGAGCCCGCAGTTCCTGAACACGTTCGGATGCACCATCCCGCAGCCGAGAATCTCCATCCAGTCCGCGCCCTCGCCGAAGCGCACCTCGCCGCCCTGGCGGTCGCACTGGATGTCCACTTCCATCGACGGTTCGGTGAACGGAAAGAATGAAGGCCGGAAGCGCATCTTGACCTGCGGCACCTCGAAGAACGCCTTGCAGAATTCCTCCAGAATCCATTTCAGGTGACCGAGGTGCGAGGCCTTGTCGATCACCAGCCCTTCGACTTGGTGGAACATGGGCGTGTGGGTCTGATCCGAGTCGACGCGATAGGTGCGGCCGGGAATGATCACGCGGATCGGCGGCTTTTGCGCCTGCATGGTGCGGATCTGCACCGGCGAAGTATGGGTCCGCAGCAACAGACGCGAGCCGTCGGGCTTCGGCGGAAAGAAGAACGTGTCGTGCATGTCCCGCGCCGGATGGCTCTCGGGAATATTGAGCTTGGTGAAATTGTAGTCGTCGGTCTCGATATCGGGGCCTTCCGCGATCGAGAAGCCCATGTCGGCGAAGATCGCGGTGATCTCGTCGATCACTTGGCTCACTGGATGAATACGCCCGCGCTCGGACAGCGCCGCGCGCACCGGCAAGGTGACGTCGACGATGTCGGCGGCGAGCTGCTGGGTGAGGGCGGCTTGCCGCAAGCGATCGCGGCGCGCGCTGAGCGCTTCGCTTACCCGCTCCTTGAGACCGTTGATCGCCGCGCCCTTGGTCTTGCGCTCCTCCGGCGATATCGATCCGAGCGTCTTCAGGAGTTCCGAGACCGAGCCCTTCTTGCCGAGCGCCGCGATCCGGACAGCTTCGAGCGCCGCCTCGTCCGGAGCGGCGCCGATGACAGCGAGAAGATCGGCTTCGAGTTTTGTGAGATCGGACATGGGATCGCCCGGAGCTCCTGGAATCACGTCTGCGCTGCTACCTATACCCTAACAGCCAGCGCCCAGGGCCGGTCATCGGTGCCCCGCGGTACGAGCCTCGGAAAGACGGGCTATCTCGCTCAGGCGAGCGCGGCGCGGGCCTTGTCGACCAAGGCCTTGAAGGCCTCGGGCTCGCGCACGGCGAGATCGGCGAGCACCTTGCGGTCGATCCCGACCCCGGCCTTGCCGAGGCCGTCAATCAATCGGCCGTAGGTGAGGCCGCATTCGCGCGCCGCCGCATTGATGCGCTGGATCCACAGCGCGCGGAACGTGCGCTTGCGGTTCTTGCGGTCGCGATAGGCATATTGATTGGCCTTCTCGACCGCCTGCTTGGCGATGCGGATGGTGTTCTTGCGCCGCCCGTAATAGCCCTTGGCGGCCTTGAACACTTTCTTGTGCTTGGCGTGGGACGTCACGCCGCGTTTGACGCGGGCCATGGCGATGTCTCCTCCGATCAGAAAGCCAGATCAGCCGTAGGGCATGAAGATCTTGCGGATGTGCTTGGCATCGGACTCCGTCAGCGCCCGGGTGCCGCGCTGGTTCCGAAGCTGCTTATTGGTCCGCTTGATCATCCCGTGCCGCTTGCCGGCCTGGGAGGCGATCACCTTGCCGGTCGAGGAGAGCTTGAAGCGCTTCTTCGCCCCGGACTTGGTCTTGAGCTTGGGCATTTGGCTCGTCTCCATGGATCGTGCGGCGGGCGAACCCGCCCTCGACCCTCATCTGGTGCTCGATGAGCGTTCATGAGTCGCCACGGCAGCCCTTTGGCCGGGCGGCTCGAAGGCCGTCTCGATAGCGGAGGCGGCTCCGGTTTTCAAGGGAAAGGCATGGATACCGACTCAGCGCGGCGCCAGGATCATGACGATCTGCCGGCCTTCCGACATGGGCTCGGCCTCGACCTTGGCGAGATTGGCCATGTCCTCACGTACGCGTTGCAATAGCTTGTAGCCGAGCTCCTGATGCGCCATTTCGCGGCCGCGGAAGCGAAGCGTGACCTTGACCTTGTCGCCTTCCTCGAAGAAGCGCCGCATCGAGCGCATTTTCACTTGGTAGTCATGCTTGTCGATGCCGGGTCTGAGCTTGATTTCCTTGACCTCGACCGTCTTCTGCTTCTTGCGCGCCTCGGCCGCCTTCTTCTGCGCCTGGTATTTGAATTTGCCGTAATCGAGGATCTTGCAAACCGGGGGACTGGTGTTGGGCGATATCTCGACGAGATCGAGTCCGGCCTCCCGGGCGAGAGTGATGGCGTCCTGGGTCGGCGTTACGCCGCGGTTGGTTCCCTCATGGTCGATCAGCTGCACCTCTCGGACGCGGATATCTTCATTCACGCGCGGTCCATCCTTCTGAACCGGCGCTGCGGCTCTCATGGGTCGGCGAATGGGTGTTGTCTCCTCTCCCGTTGATAGGCGTGCCCCGCACCGGCCACGAGGCCCGCGCGAAGCACCATTGGAGGATTGAGAGAAACGCGGCTCAAGTCAACGGCTAGGCCTTCACCCATCCACGACGGGCTGCTGCGACCTCGGCATAGACCGCAAGCATCCGTTCGGTGAAGGCTTGGCGCGGGAAACGGGAGGCCACGAAAGCCCGCCCGCGCACGCCCATCGCCCTGCGGGCGGGCTCGCCCATGGCCAGAACCTTGAACAGCGTCTGGGCAAGCTCGCCGGCGTTTCCGGCCGGGTAGAGCAATCCGGTTGCCCGGGCCTCGGCGGCGACAGGAGGCGCCAACACCACTTCGCCGCAGGCGCCGGCGTCCGAGACGACGACCGGCACGCCCATGGCCTGCGCTTCCAGCATGGCGCGTTGCGGGCCCCCCGGGGGCAATACGGTCGAGACGGCAATGTCGGCGAGCGCATAGGCTGCCGGCATGTCCGCGCAGTGACCGACGAATCGAATGATTTCGGTGAGATTCGACTGATGCACGCGGTCCCACAGTTCGGCCGCATGGCGACCGCGGTTCTGATCCTCGCCCGCCAGCACGCAGACGAAGCTCTTGAGCCCCGCTTCGCGCAGCCGCAGCGCGGCGTCGACCAGAATGGACGGACCCTTGCGTCGCGTCAGGCGCCCCGGCAACAGCACGACCCGTTCGCCCGGACTCAAACCCCATGCGCGCGCGATCGCCTCGCGCCGCGCCGCATCGACGCGCGCGGGATCGAACAGGGCAAGATCGACGCCGCGATCGATGAGCGCGATCCGTTCGCGCGGCGTGCCGTAGCGCGCCTCGATGAGATTGGCCAAGCGCTCGCCCTGCGCGATCACCCGCGCGCCGCGAACCATCACGCTGTTATAGAGGCGCTTCAGCGCGTGTTGCTCGCGGTAGCTGCTGTCATAGGTGGCAATGAAGGGAACCGAAGCGAGCTTGGCCGCGAGCAGGCAGCTCCACGCCGGCGCGCGGCTCTGCACATGCAGGAGATCGGCGCGGGTGGCGCGCGCGAGCGCAGCGAGCCGGTGAGCGTTCACGACGATCTGCGACGGATTCTTGGTTGCGACCGGCAAGCGCACGAGGGTCGCGCCAATCCCGGCAAGATCCGCTTCCAAGCGCCCGCCCTCGGAAACGACGATGGCGCGGTGACCGGCGGCGACGAGCGCTTCCGCCACCTGCACTACGCCGCGTCCGGCGCCCCCTGACTGAAGATCGGGGATCACCTGCACGACGGTCAGAGGATCAGACGGGCGATGGGGGTCGTTGACGAGCACCGGGGGCTTCTAGAAGCGAGTTGCGGCGGCCACAAGGCAGCTTGCGCGGTTTTCCGGTGCGTCGTAGCTCCCGGCCCAGGGCACAATCATGGACGTGAAGTTGTTGCATCTCGAAGTCGGCTCCGGCGCCGCGGCGCGACAAATTGCCATACGCTGGCAAGAGGGCAGGGCCCCCGGCCTGTTCTGGCTCGGCGGGCTCAAATCCGACATGCGCGGCACCAAGGCGGCGGCGTTGGCGGCGCATTCGGCCCGCACCGGCCGCGCCTGCGTGCGCTTCGATTATTCGGGCCACGGTGAATCGGGCGGCTGCTTCGATCAAGGCACGATCTCGCGCTGGCTCGAGGAGGCGATCGCCGTATTCGAGACCCACGCGCGCGGTCCCCAGATCGTCGTCGGCTCCTCCATGGGCGGCTGGATCGCGCTGCTGCTCGCCCGCGCGCTCACCGGCCGTCCCGGCACGGAAGCGAAACTCGCCGGTCTTCTCTTGATCGCTCCCGCACCTGATTTCACCGAGGAGCTGATGTGGGCGCAATTTTCCCCCGAGGAGAAACGGGAGATCGAGGAGAACGGCCTGTGGTTGCGCCCCTCGGCCTATGGCGAGGAACCCTATCCGATCACGCGCGCGCTGATCGAAGACGGCAGGCGGCATCTCCTGCTCGATCAGCCGCTCGAAGTGGGCTGCCCAGTGCGCGTTCTGCAGGGGGTCGAGGACCCGGACGTGCCTTGGCGTCACGCCCTCAAGCTCGTCTCCTGCCTTCCCCGCGACGACGTGGTGATGATGCTGGTGAAGGACGGCGATCATCGCCTGTCGCGGCCCGAGGACATCGAGCGGATGATCCGCTTGATCGACGAATTGGCGGGCGAGGCTTAGGCGGCGGTCGCTGTCTCCCATTCCTCGATCACCATCGGGTCGCTCTCCCGCGGCCGATGGGTTTGCGCGAGCCGCGTGATGGCTGCAGCCGGCAATAGCCGTGCAAGCGCCCATACCGCGGTGCCGCGCACCAGCGCCGAAGGATCGCCGATCAACCGCTCTGCCTCGCGTGCAAGCGCAGCATCACCGCTATTCCCGATCGCGACGAGCACATTGCGCAGGAACCGGTCGCGCCCGGTGCGTTTGATCGGGCTCTTGGCGAAACGCGCGCGAAACGCCGCGTCATCGAGCCGGGCAAGCTCGGCGAGCGCGGGTGCGCGATTCTCGGCGCGCGCGGCAAGCCGGGCCTCGTGGCCAGCCTGCGCGAACTTGTTCCACGGACAGACCGCGAGGCAGTCGTCGCAGCCATAGATGCGGTTGCCCATGAGCGGGCGCAACTCGCGCGGGATCGGTCCCCTGTGCTCGATGGTGAGATAGGAGATGCAGCGCCGGGCATCGAGCTGGTAAGGCGCGGGGAAGGCCTTGGTTGGACAGATGTCGAGACAGGCCCGGCAGCTCCCGCAATAATCGGGTTCGGGATCGTCGGCGGGAAGCTCCAGATTGGTGAACAGCACGCCGAGAAAAAGCCAGGAACCGTGCGCGCGCGAGACCAGATTGGTGTGCTTGCCCTGCCAGCCGAGACCGGCCGCCTCGGCGAGCGGCTTCTCCATCACCGGCGCGGTATCGACGAAAATCTTGAGCTCGCTCGCGGTCTCCTTCTTCAGCCACTCGGCGAGGCGCTTGAGCTTGCCCTTGATGAGATCGTGATAGTCGTCACCGCCGGCATAGACCGAGATCGCACCGCGATCGCGCCGGGCGAGCACGGCGAGCGGGTCTTCATCGGGGCCGTAATTCAAGCCCAGCACCACCACCCGTTTCACTCCGGGCCAGACGATGCGGGGGTCGGCGCGGCGCTCGCGCGTGCGCTCCATCCAATCCATGTCGCCGTGGGCGCCGAGACGAAGCCAGTCGTGTAGATGCGGCGCGGCCTTGCCGATCGCCTCCGGCCGGGTCACGCCGATCACATCGAATCCCTCCGCGCGCGCGCGCGCGGCGAGCGCCGCCTTGATCGCGGCCGGGTCTAGAAGTCGAGGTTGGCGTAGCTTGGAGCCGGCTCCATCCCCGGCAGGCTTTCGGCGAGCAGCGGCCGAAACGCCGGGCGCGACTTCACCCGCGCGTACCAGTTCTTGGCGGTCTCGTCCTCTTCCCACGGCACGTCACCCAGATAATCGGCGGCGGATAGATGGGCGGCTGCCGCCAGATCGGCATAGCTCAGGCGGTCGCCCGCAAGCCAGTTTCGCGCCTTCGCGAGCCAGCCGATATAGCGCAGATGATAGCGGATGTTCGAGCGTGCCGCGCGGATCGCGGCGGAATCGGGCGCCCCGCCGCCTTCCGATTCCGGCAAGTGACGCTTGATGATTTTCTCCTGCACCAGAGGGTCCGTCACCTCGGCGAAGAATTTGTCGTGGAACCAAGTAGCGAGGCGGCGCACCTCGACGCGCCCTATCGGATCGAGCGGCAAGAGCCGCCGCTCGCCCTGGCTGGCCCCGAGCTTCTCGTCGAGATATTCGGCGATCACCATGGCACCCGGCACGGCGAGACCATTTTCCATGAGCACTGGCGTGGTGCCGGCGGGATTGAGTGCGAGGAACTCCGGCCGCCGCTTCCACACCGGCTCTTCGATGAGCTCGAACGCAATGCCGTATTCGCCGAGCACGAGGCGGACGAAACGGGAATGCGGGCAGAAGGAATGATGAAGAAGCTGCATCAGGAGGGACGCCGAATGGGGGAAGGCGCGAATTTGCCGTCGATCCGGACGATCTTAGCGCGCGATCAGCAAAAGTGGGTACCGGTTTTGCGTCCGATCGCGCGCTAACTTATTAATCTGGCGCATGATCTTAACGGCGAACCGATTCCACTTCGCCGGATCATGCGCTAGGGCGGCATTGCTCCTGAGGCCAATTGCGGGCGCGCCTCGGGCGGGAGAGAATTGGCCTTGATTCGGCCCCATCCTTCGCGTCCTCCCGGATAGGATCCATGACTCTAAGCCAGCTGCTCGAAGCCCTGCTCCTCGGCCTGCTCGAAGGGCTGACCGAATTCATCCCGGTCTCCTCGACCGGTCACCTTCTTCTGGCCGGCCATTTTCTCGGCTTCAAGAGCACCGGCAAGACCTTCGAAGTGCTGATCCAGCTCGGCGCCATCCTGGCGGTGGTGGTGATCTATTTCACCAGACTGTGGCGCGTGCTGCTCGCGCTGCCGAGCGATCCGGCGGCGCGCAATTTCGTCATCGGTCTCGTCATCGCCTTCCTGCCGGCGGCCGTGATTGGAGCGACCTTCCACGGTTTCATCAAGAGCGTGCTGTTCGAGCGACCGACACTCGTCTGCACGACCCTCATCTTCGGCGGCGTCGTGCTGTTTTTCGTCGATCGCATCAAGTTCGAGCCGAAATATACCGACGCGATGCAATTTCCGCTGTTGCTCGCCTTGAAGATCGGGCTGTTTCAGACCCTTGCGCTCGTTCCGGGCGTGTCGCGCTCGGGCTCGACCATCGTGGGCGCGCTCCTGATGGGCTGTGACCGGCGGGCGGCGGCCGAATTCTCCTTCTTCCTCGCCATGCCCACCATGCTCGGCGCATTCGTCTATGATCTCTACAAGAACCGCTCGCTGCTCACGCTCGACGACGGACTACTGATCGTGCTCGGCTTCATCGCCGCCTTCTGCGCGGCGGTGGTCGTGGTGCGCGCGTTGCTCGACTTCGTGTCGCGCAACGGCTTCGCGTTCTTCGCCTTGTGGCGAATCCTGATCGGCGGTCTCGGGCTGGTCGGGCTCTATTTCGTGCGGTGAGGGGGCCGCCTCAGGCGGCGGGGCGCGAGAACTGCCCGGCCTTGCGAAAACGCCAGAGATAGGTCGGCAGCACCGTCTCGAGCGCGGTCGGCGTGATTCCGAGCCCCTTGAATGTGCGGCCTTCGCGCTCGGCCGCCGCCGACACCACGTTGTCACGCTCGAGTAAGCTCACCTGGTCGCGGGTGAGGAGCGGCTTCGGCAGAAACTCCAGAAAGAAGGCCTGCAATCGTGCCAAGGCGAAGGGAAGCGGTACCAACAGCCGCCGGCGGCCGATCTCGCGCAACATGATTTCCATCAGCTCGCGGAACGTCTTCACCGCCG
>Ga0214473_10004683_pt1 | contig 16442 bp, 13 predicted proteins | sample RVTome_7_FD_203509 | JGI IMG/M metagenome (GOLD analysis project Ga0214473, IMG submission 203509) | Soil microbial communities from uranium-contaminated site in the Upper Colorado River Basin, Wyoming, United States - RVT98D197 | ecosystem: Environmental > Terrestrial > Soil > Contaminated >... | reverse complement strand
CGCTGAATTGGGCGCGTCGTTACAGCCATTGAAGCATGATACGCGTCTGGATCATCTGCCGGGGATTCTCACGGCGGTGGACGGAACGGAACTGTCGGCGCTGGCGAATCTGGCGGAGCGGATGATCGAAGGACGTGACGTCAAGCTGCACGCGCACTTCGAGCCGCTGACCGGTGTGCCGGTGGACATCGACGTGACCGGCGTCAAGACCAGCGAGATCGAGAACCTTTGTGAACGTCTGCTGCCCGGGCGGGTGTACGTCCAGGATCGCGGCTACGCATGCTTCGGACTGATGCAGGCGATTCACGACATCCGGTCGCACTTTGTCAGCCGTATCCGCGACAACAGCGCGTACGAAGTGATCGAGAATCGACCGTTATCCCAGGCCGCTGTGGCGGCGGGGGTGCTCAGTGATCACATCGTCTGGCTGGGGTGCGAACAGAAGCGTCAGGAATTGAAGCAACCGCTGCGTGTGACCAAGATCGCCTGCACGCCGCACCGCAAGCGCAGCGGCAAAACCGGACGCGGCGGGCCGGAACAAGGCCCATGGCTCTTGATCGCCACGAATCTGTTGGACACCCCAGCCGAGGTGATCTGTCTGATCTATCGAAAGAGATGGACCGTGGAGCTGTTCTTTCGATTCTTCAAGCACGTGTTGGGTTGTCGACATCTGCTGAGCCATCGCAAGAACGGCATTCAGATCCAGGTCTACCTGGCAATCATCGTCTGTATGCTGATCGCGCTGTGGACCGGTCGCAAGCCGACGCTACGCACGGTGGAGATGATCCGCTTGCACTTCGCCGGCTGGGCGGACACCGACGAACTGGAGACGCACATCGCAAAGCTGCAAACCCTTGAAGTCTAACACGCCAACGGCTCTTTCTCGGCCGCATCGTGGCCGTGGACGCTGCGCCGAAATAGCCCACCACGCCGCAGTCGAGTGGTCACACGCTGTCCCGCGCCTGAACCCATCAACATTCGACTCAATCCGTGCCCCACAAGCAACTTCCGGGCCGAACAGAATTGGGGTTTACCCCTTGGCTGAGATGGTCACAGGCCATGCGCATGGGCAGGCAGGTGAGCCGTTTCCTCGGCTGGCGTTGTGCGTATCTAAGCCGCTTTAATACACTTACAGAAACATGCCGCGGCCGTCTGCCTTGCCCGGCGTCGATTTGGCCGATACATTTTTTTTATTGTGGCCCGCACTGCGAGGCATCCAGGCTCGAATATCGTCCCGTCGGCCGGCGATGACCGGCGGCGTGACCCCATCGTCGCGGGCAAGCCTCTGCCGCAGATGAGCTTTCACGAGAAGGTCTGGGCGATCGCGGCCCGGATCCCCGCCGGCCGCGTGGCGACCTATGGCCAGATCGCTCGCAAGCTGGGGACGCGTGCGTATCGAGCCGTTGGGCAGGCGATGCATGCAAACCCGTACGCCCCCGCCGTGCCGTGCCATCGCGTGGTGGGCGCCGGCGGCGCGCTGACCGGGTTCGCAGGCGGCCTGGCAAAAAAGCAGCGGCTGCTCGAAAGCGAAGGCGCGAAGGTGACTGGCGGCAAAGTTGACCTGGCGCGATACGGCATGGAGCTGTAACGGTCGGTGCGTCTGCGTTTCAGTCGCGCAACTGCTCTTCGGGGAACGTCGCGAAGCTGTACGTATCGGTGTGGGCCTCGCCGGGCTGGAGCTGCGTGAAGACGACGTGCCCGTCGAGACAAAGCAGGTTCATTCGGTGGTCATCGCTGTGCCAATGGGCATCCAATCTTTGCTGATGATTGACCGTGTAATACCACTGACAATCACCGGCCATGACCAGTGTGGCATGATTGGCCTCGATCTGGTCAAACATCAGAGGTTGCTTGATGTCGTTGTAGTAGTGCAACATGAAGCGGTTGAGCATGTAGCTATTGCCATAGTATTTGTGAGCTGTGTAGCGCCCTGTTTCCTCCAGCGTACCACTGTTGGTCACATCGAAAACGCCTCGGTCGGCCGGACACTTGAATACTTCTGCCAGCCGTTCATCCTCTAACAAGGCGCTGACGTAGGGGTTGAGCGGTCGTTGGTCGGGCACGTAGCCTCGTCCGAGGGTTTCGTACATACACGGCTGCTTTCCGCCATAGAACCACTGCAGACCATTGACATACAGTGGGAACCAGCCGTCATGGTCTTGCAGGTACAGGTGCCAGCCGAGTCCGATCTGCCTCAGATTCGAGGCGCACGCGGCAACGCGGGCCTGATTCCTCGCGATCGCGGTGGCCGTGACGATCAGTGACACGAGCACGCCCATGATCGCGATGACGACCAGCAGTTCGATCAGCGTGAATCCAGGGCGCCTGAGCATGAGACGGTCCCAATGACTTTGGGCCCAAGGCGGGCGATGGTCCGGGGATGGAAGTTGTAGCGTGCAGCGACCGCGCGCACGTCGTCGACGGTGACCGCCATGTAGCGCTCGATCTGATCGGCCAGCGGCAGATACTCTTGCAGGGCGATCCAGTGGGTGGCGATGCTGCGCATGCGTCCGAGCGGCGTTTCGCCATCGACGGTGGCGAGTGTGGCAAGCTTGTTCTTGGCGCGCTGGACCTCATCGTCCTGGATGGCGTCGGCCACGCCGGCCAGTGTTTCCATCATCTTGGCTTCAACGGTCTCGGCGTCGTCGGGGTCGCAGGTGACGAATGTCAAGAGATTACCCAGGCCATCCATGGGGTGGTAGCTCATGCTGGCCTCGTCCGCGACGCCGGGATCGACCAGCGCCCAGTAGAGGCGAGAGCCCTCAATATCGCCCACCACGTCCGCCAAGACGCGCGCGGCGTAGCGCTGCGGATCTTGTGTGCTGGGGCCGGGACAGATCAGAGCAAGATATTGGCGGACCAGTTTGGGGTCGGTCAGTGACGTTTGCGCGTCGCCGAGCTCAGGCTCGGTGCCATCGCGCGACGCGCCCGAGGCGCGCCAGTCGGCGGTCAGACGCGCCAGGTCATCGACGAGCTGGTCAAAATCCAGGCGGCCGGCTGCGGCGACGGTGATGTTGTCCGGGCCGTATCGATCCTCGAAATAGCCTCGCATCTGCTCGGCCGTCAGCGCACGGATCGACTCGTTCGTGCCCAAGACGCGATGTGAGAGCGGGTGATTGGCGAAGTGCGTCTCGAGCATCGCATCCTGCAGGCGCCACTGTGGATAGTCGTTGTACATGCCGATCTCTTCGAGAATGACCTTCTTCTCGAGCTCGAAATCGTCGTCGCGCAGTGCCGGCCGCATCATGTCGGCGAGCAAGTCGACCGTCTGCGGCAGAGCTTCCGGCAGCACCTGGGCGAAGTACAGCGTCAGTTCCTGGCTGGTGAACGCGTTGTTGTGAGCGCCCAGATCGTCGAATTCACGGTTGAGCTCGTCGGCCGTGCGCCGGGCGGTTCCCTTGAACATCATGTGTTCAAGGAAATGGCTGACACCCATCAAGTCCGTCGGTTCGTCGCGCGACCCGGTCTTGACGAAGAATCCGACGGCCGCGGTGTGGGCGTCGGCATTGGACTCGGCGAGAATCGCCAGACCGTTGGCGAGCGTCTTGTGCTGAAAGGCCAGACCCATGGGCGATTGATCGGTGGGCCGAAGCGGCGCCACTAGCCGATGACCTTCTGCAAAGCGTCGGCGAACTCCTTCTTGGGTGTTACGCCGACGAATTTCTGGACAACCTTGCCGCCTTTGAAGAGCATGACCGTCGGGATCGCACTGATGTTGTGCTTCACGGCGACATCGCGGTTAGCGTCGGTATCGAGCTTGCCGACCTTGGCCTTGCCCGCGAACTCGCCGGCAATTTCCTCGATGGTGGGCGCGAGCATGCGGCAGGGCATGCACCATTCGGCCCAGAAATCGACCAACACCGGCTGATCGGCGTTGATGACTTCTTGCTCAAAGTTGTCGTCGGTGAATTCGAGTACGGCGTCGCCGGCCATGTGCGGTCTCCTACGAACGTGTACGGATCGGATTCTAGGCCAGGCTCCATCGCCCGGCAAGCAAGCCGGTCAGCGAGCGCGTGCATCGTGCTTCATGGCGCCGTCCACGACCCACTTGTCTTTCGCGGCTGATTCCGCTCTGATGGTTGACCAGTCCGCATGGCAAGGTATTGGCGACAAACCGCATCGAGAGCAAGCCCGCGTGGCCCGACGACCGCACATCTTGATCTTCAACCCCGACCAGTGGCGCGGCGACGTGCTGGGGCACTTGGGCAACGCCGCGGCGGTCACGCCGCACCTGGATCGCATGGTCAGCAAAGACGCGGTGTCCTTCGGGGGGTCATTCTGTCAGAACCCGATCAGTACGCCCAGCCGCTGCTCGTTCATGACGGGGTGGTATCCGCACGTGCGTGGGCATCGCAGTCTGCTGCACATGTTACGCCCGGACGATCCGTGCCTGCTCAAGACGCTCAAGGACAACGGCTACTACGTTTGGTGGGGCGGCAAGAACGATCTGGTGCCCGCTCAGCACGGGTTCGACGTCTATTGCCACGTGAAGTACCGCGACACGCCGGCCGACCATGCGCGCTGGGGCTGCACACGGCGGCGGTATCCCATGATAATGCCTGAGGCCCGAGGCGAGCCGGGCAGCGATACGTACTATAGCTTCATGGCCACGCCCGACGGCCGACTGGATAAGGGCAATGATCCCTATTACCTGACCGGCGACTGGTGTTACACGCTGGCGGCGATCGAACTTATCGAAAGCTGGGCCAAACGCGACGATCCCGATCAGCCGCTGTGCTTGTACCTGCCGCTGGACTTTCCGCACGTGCCGTTCGGCGTCGAGGAGCCGTATTACAGCCAGATCGACCCCCGGAAGCTTCCCCCGCGCATCCCCGCGCCCACTTCCGGGGGAGCTTCCGGGGGTTGGTTCGACAAACCAAGGATGCTGAAGGAGATCCACGATCGGCTGAACATGTCCGCCTGGACCGAAGATCGCTGGGACGTGCTGCGCGCGACGTACTACGGGATGTGCGCACGTGTGGATCATCAGTTCGGCATGGTGGTCGAGGCGCTCAAGCAAGCCGACATGTACGACGACACGGCTATTCTTTTCTTCGCCGATCACGGTGAGTATGCGGGCGATTACGGCCTGGTCGAAAAAAACCAGAACACGTTCGAAGACGCGATTGTGCGTGTCCCACTGATTGTCAAACCGCCGGCGGGCGTGCCGTGTAATCCGGGCGTGCGTGACGTGCTGACGGAACTCATCGACGTGCCTGCAACCGTCGAAGCACTGGCCGGTATCAAGCCGCAGCACACGCACTTCGGCCGGTCGCTTCTGCCGCTGATCACGGGCGACGTGACCGATCACCGCGATGCCGTGTTCTGCGAGGGCGGCCATCTGATCGGCGAGAAGCATTGCCGCGATTACCACCGCGATGACGAAATGTCGCCGCAGCATCCGTATTGGCCGCGGCAGTACATGCAGGATCAGGAATTGCCGTTGGTGGGCAAGGCGACCATGTGCCGAACGCGGGACTTCAAGTATGTGCGACGACTCATGGAGCCGGATGAGCTGTATGACCTGCGGCAAGACCCCCAGGAATTGGTGAATGTGGCCGGCGAGGCCGCGTACGCGGGCGTGGTGCGGCGATTGAAGCGGCGGATGCTGAGGTTCTACCAGGAGACGATTGACGTCGTGCCGCATGATTTTGACCTGCGATGGGTCAAGGACGGATATGAGTCAGACACATGAGTGAGCGACCGCATATCGTGATCTTCAACCCGGACCAGTGGCGCGGCGACGTGCTGGGATTCGTGGGCAATCCGGCCGCGGTCACCCCGAATCTGGACAGGGCGGTCGCGACGGACAGCGTCGCCTTCAAGTGGGCCTTCTGCCAGAACCCGGTCAGCACGCCGAGCCGCTGCAGCTTCATGACCGGCTGGTATCCGCACGTGCGGGGGCATCGGACGATGTTCCACATGCTGCGCGACGGCGAGCCGTGCCTGCTGCGAACACTCAAGCAGAGCGGCTATCACGTGTTCTGGTCGGGCAAGAACGATCTTGTGCCGGCTCAGCACGGCTACGAAGCCTCCTGCAACGAGAAGTTCGAGCCGACGGCCGAGGACTTCGCGCGGTGGGGATATGGCGAAGGCCTGCGCGGCTCGGGGTGGAACCAGGCGAGGGGCAACCCGGAGGACGACACGTTCTTTTCGTTTTACGTCGGTCGCGTGGGCGAAGCGGGAGCCCCGAAAGAGCGAATCTACCTCGACGATGACTGGGCGATGGTGTTGGGAGCGATCGATCGAATCAAGAACGCGCCGCCGGATAAGCCGCTGTGCGTCTACCTGCCCCTCGGCTTCCCGCACCCGCCGTACCACGTCGAGGATCCGTACTACAGCATGATCGACCGCCGGAACCCCCGGAGCCCCCGGAAGTTGCCACGGCGAATCCCCGCGCCAACTTCCGGGGGCTGGCGCGGTAAGCCGTCGCTGCTGAAAGGGATCTACGAAGGCCAGCGAATGCAGACGTGGACGGAGGATCGGTGGACGGAGTTGCGCGCGACGTATTACGGCATGTGCGCGCGGGTGGACGCCCAGTACGGAATGGTCATGCAGGCGTTGCGTGATGCCGGCATCTACGACGACACCGCGGTGTTCTTCTTCGCCGACCACGGCGACTTCACGGGTGACTATGGCCTGGTCGAAAAGACGCAGAACACGTTCGAGGATTGCCTGACGCGCGTGCCCTTCGTGATTAAGCCGCCGGCTTCCGTGCCGTGCCTTCCGGGCGTGCGGGACGTGCTGGCCGAGCTGATTGATTTTCCCGCGACGGTTGAGGCGCTGGTGGACATCGAGAAGCAGCATGATCATTTCGGACGGTCGCTGCTGCCGTTGATCGCCGGGGAGGTGGATGAACATCGTGACGCGGTGTTCTGCGAAGGCGGCCGGCTCAAGCACGAAAAGCAGTGCATGGAGACGGAAAGCGATCGCGAAGGCGACGTGCACGGGTCGTACTGGCCGCGGCTTGCTCTGCAGCGCAGTGACGGCCCGGAGCACTCCAAGGCGACGATGTGCCGGACGAAGGACTTCAAGTACGTGCGGCGTATGTATGAGAGCGATGAGCTGTACGACCTGAAGAAAGATCCCGGCGAGCAGCGGAACGTGATCGACGATCCGGCGTATGCGGAAGTGCTCATCGCGATGAAGGAGCACATGCTTCAGTTCTATCACGAGACGAGCGACGTGGTGCCGTTCGACCCGGACGAACGGTGGGAGGGTCAGTTGACGAAGCACGAACTCACATGAGCAAGCGGCCACACATCCTGATCTTCAATCCCGACGAGTGGCGGGGCGACATTCTCGGCCACGTGGGCAATCCCGCGGCGGTCACGCCGAATCTGGACCGCGTCGTGGCGACCGACGGCGTGTCGCTGTCGCAGACGTACTGCCAGAACCCGATCAGCATGCCCAGCCGCTGCTCGTTCATGACGGGTTGGTATCCGCACGTGCGTGGACATCGATCCGGGTTCCATCTGCTGCGCGAGGGCGAACCGAATCTCTTGCTGACATTGCGGCAGCACGGCTACCACGTCTTCTGGGCGGGGAAGAACGATCTTGTGCCCGCTCAGCACGGGTTCCGCCGATACTGCGACGTGAAGTACCTGGCGACCGACGCGGACGTCAAGCGATGGGGCCACACCGATCGGCGCGAGTATTGGCCGTGGTTCCAAACCCAGGGCAAGATCGACAGCGACACGTATTACTCGTTTTTCGTCGGCAAGATGGACAAGGGCGACGACCAGATTCTGGTTGACAAGGACTGGTCGATGGTGCTCGGTACGATCGACCACATCAAGCAGGCGGCTTCGTGGGCCAGCGCCGAGCGGCCGATGTGCATCTACCTGACGCTTGGTTTTCCGCACTGTCCGTACCAGGTCGAGGAGCCGTACTTCAGTGCGATTGACCGCAGGAAGTTACCCCCGAGACTTCAACCGCCGGAGGGTTGGCGAGGCAAGCCTTCGGTGCTGAAGGGCATCCATGAGAAGCAGAACATGCAGGGCTGGACGGAGGATCGCTGGACGGAGCTGCGTGCGACGTACTACGGCATGTGTGCGCGTGTGGACGCCCAGTTCGGCATGGTGATGCAGGCGCTGCGTGATGCGGGACTCTACGACGACACGGCTGTGTTCTTCCTCGCGGATCACGGGGATTTTGCCGGTGACTATGGGCTGGTGGAGAAATCGTCCAACACATTCGAGGACTGTCTGACGCGCGTGCCGTTCATCGTGAAACCCCCGGCGGACGTAGCGTGCCAGCCGGGGGTCCGGGACGCGCTGGTCGAGTTGATCGACTTCCCCGCAACCGTCGAGCATTTTGCGAAGATCGAGCCGGGACATACGCATTTCGGGCGAACACTGCTGCCGCTGATTCGGGGCGAGACGGAGGAGCATCGCGATGCCGTGTTCTGCGAGGGCGGGCGCCTGGCCGACGAAATGCACTGCGCCGCCGGGCGCGCCAACCCGACCGATGAGCCCGATGCCGACATGGAGCCGGGCCGGGCGATGCATTACTGGCCGCGTCTGTCGACCGAGCGAGATCCGGTCGCGCACACCAAAGCCACCATGTGCCGCACCAAGGACTTCAAGTACGTCCATCGCCTGTACGAGAGCGATGAGCTTTACGACTTGCGCGAAGACCCGAACGAGTTGAACAACGTTATTGACGACCCGGCGTACGCTCACGTCGTCGAACGCATGCAGGATCGCACGCTCACGTTCTATCAGGCGACCTGCGACGCCGTCCCGCACGACATGGATCAGCGGTGAGAGGCGAAGGCAGACGGGGACGGAGGATTGGACGATGCGGCGCATGAGTCTGAGCGGGATGTGGAAGAGGTCAGTCGACGGGCAAGTGATCGACCAGGTGGCTGTGCCGGGCTGCTATCGGCCGATGGGGGAGTGTGACCTGTCGTTTGAATTTGACCGGCCATGGGGAGTCGAGGATGACGAGCGGCTGTTTCTGGTGACCGAGGGGGTGTTGGCAAGCGCTGAGTTTGCGATCAACGGTCAAGTGGTGGGCAAGGCTGGGCCGTGGGCGCGGTACCGGTTTGAATTACCGGCGGAGTTGCTGGCGGATCGGAACCAGATCACGGCCCGTGTGCGGGACACGTTGGAGACGTTTGGCCCGCCATCGGGCCGACGATTTGACGGGGGCTTAGCGCGGAAGATCTGGCTGGAGAAGCGGCTGGCATGTTTCGTCAGCGATTTTCATTCCCGGGCGATGCTGAATGAGGATTGCACGCGGGCGGAATGCACGGTGGCGGTTGAGTTTGATGGGGAGGATGCGGGTGAGGCCCATGTGGTGCTGGCGGAACGTGAGACGGACGAGGTGGTGGCGAGGGGGACGGCGACGGCTAACAAACCGGCGAGGTTCGTGGTCGAGTCGCCGAAGTTGTGGTCGGCAAGTAGTCCAAGACTTTACAGGTTGACTGTGACTCTTCCGGGGCCGGACACGTTGGGAGAGCTGGTGGGCTTTCGGCGGATCGAGATTCGGGGCAGGGATTTCTATCTGAACAATGAGCGGTTGGTTTTGAAGGGCGTCTGCCGGCATGAGTTCACCAGTGCGAGCGGCTACAGCCCCCCGGAAGAGGAAGTGAGACGAGAACTGGGGATGATTAAGGAGGCGGGGTTTAACTATGTTCGGCTGGTGCATTCGCCACAGGGGCCGGAAGTGTGTCGGATCGCGGCGGAGTTGGGGTTGCTGGTGAGCGAAGAGCCGGGCACGTGCTTTCATGATCTGAGTGATCCGGCGATCTACGGGCCGGCGTTCGAGTGTTTGATGCGGACGGTCAAGCGGGATCGGAACGTGCCGTCGATTTTCGCGTGGCTGATCTATAACGAGTGCAACCCGAACGCGGAATATGCGGCACAGGCGGCGGCGAAGGTGCGGGAGCTGGACCCGGACGCTCGCTTGAGCTTCGCGGATTGCTCAAGCAAGAATGACGCGATCAAGGCGATGGTCCAGGCGGGGAACCTGAGCTATTACGGCATCAACGTGTACGCCGTGTTGCCCAAGACGTATGTGGATCGGATGCAGGTGTTGGCGGATCGGCCGCTTGTTTTTACGGAATGGGGCGGATTCCTGGCGGTGGGGAACCCGCGGGCGACGCGGACGCTCTGCCAGACGTTCGCCGCGCACTCGCGCGTGGGGGCTGAGCCGCGGATCGCCGGGTGCAGCTTCTGGGCGTGGGCGGATTACGAGGAGAGGTCGCGGCCCGAGCCGGCGGCGATCGACGGTTGGACCGTGGAGGGGCTGACCGATGAGCAAGGCCGTCCGCGGCCGGAGTTGGCGGCATTGTCGAAGATGTGTCGCGAGATGGATGAGGCACCGGCGGCGCGGAAGGCGGAGGTCGAGGTGCTAGCGAAGGCAAAGCGACGCGATGAAGCGTGGGAGGTGGTGGACCTAAGCGGCGTGGCGGGGGATCAGCGGGGAATGGAGAAGGTGATCGACGAGCGGCGCCACGCCCAAGGCGGCGCGCGACCGAAGCTGGGGCGGCTGAGGGTGGATGGGATCGAGTTTGTGTGCGCGGATGAGGGGGCTGCTTCCGGGGTCGCTTCCGGGGCTGCTTCCGGGGGCACCTGCGGGGACAGCTCCGGGGGCGGACATCCGCTGCTGCTGAGTAAGGATCGGCCAGAGATCACCATTCCAGTCGAGCAAGAGGTGCGGGGCATCGCGGTGCTGGGGCACGTGGCGTTCGCGGGTGGGTATCCATCGTCCAGTTTGCAGACGGTGTGGAGCGAGGACGTCGCCGAGCCGGCCCGGAAGGTGGGCGATCCTGCATCGCAATATGAGTTGGTGTTTGCCGATGGCGCCGAAACGATTCGGCTTCGGCACGGCCTGGAGATTCTGCGAGCCAATGACATTTGCCGATGGTGGCTGTCGGCGCCGCGCGGGCCATATACCAAGCCGGCGGTGCGGGTAGTGGTGCATCCGTCGTTTGAGATTCTGCGCGTGGATTTGTGGGAGCGCGCGTGGGATCGGGGGAGGTATTTGAAGGCACTGCGGTGGAAACTGGTGGATGAGCAGTCGGTGCAGGCGATGTGGGGGATGAGCGTTCTTCTGGCCTGATTGACCCTACGCCGCGAAGCCTTCCGGCCGATCGAGGCCGAACTGCTTGATCTTCTTGTAGAGTGTGGTCCGATTGATATTGAGCTGCTTCGCGGTGATCTGGCGGTTCCAGCCGTTGGCTTCGAGCGCCGCGAGGATGATCTGCTTTTCCGGCTCGATCAGCGCGTCGATCAGGGGCGTCGGCGTCCAGCCGCCCTCGAGCGCTGGGCTGTAGAGGTTATTGCCATTGCCGTCGGCGGCACCGTGCCGTGAGCCGGCGCGCAGGCCTCCGCCGGAGCTGATCGTCTCTGGCAGATCCGGGACGTCGACGACCGGGCGACGAGCCAGGACCACCGCGCGTTCAATCGCGTTCTCCAGCTCACGAACGTTGCCCGGCCAGGTGTAGCGACGCAGTGCGTCGATCGCTTCGTTCGTAAAGCCGGTCACGGTCTTGCCGACATCCTGGCAGTGCTTGGCCAGCAGGTGCTCGGCGAGCAACGGGATGTCACCCACCCGATCACGCAGCGGCGGCAACTGAATATTCACCACGTTGATGCGGTAATACAGATCCTCACGGAACTTGCCTGCTTCAACCAATGGCGGTAGCGGCTGGTTGGTCGCAAGGACAAATCGCACGTCGACGTGCACCGTCTGCGTGGAGCCCACCGGTTCGAACTGCTTTTCCTGGAGCACGCGCAGGAGCTTCAGCTGCAGGGCCGGCGTCGCCGAGTTTATTTCGTCGATGAACAGTGTCCCATGGTCGGCGGCAAGGATCTTGCCGGCCTTGTCCGTGTCGGCGCCCGTGAAAGCGCCTTTGACGTGGCCGAATAGCTCGCTCTCCAGCAGCGTCTCAGGAATGGCGCCGCAGGCGAAGGTGACGAACGGGCCGGCGTTACGCTCGCTGAGCGTGTGGATCGCCCGGGCAATCATCGTCTTGCCCGTCCCGCTTTCGCCATCGATCAGCACTGTGGTCTTGCTGGCGGCGACGGCCTCGACCAGGTCGTACACCTTCTGCATGCGGTAATCGCCGCCGACCAGGTTATCCAGGCCGTAGCGGTCCGTGAGCTGACTGCGCAGGGCGATATTCTCATCGACCAGCGAGTGCTGACGCAATGCCTTGCTGACCGCGATGCGCAGCTCGTCGTCGACGATCGGTTTCGTCAAGTAGTCGGCCGCGCCGAGCTTGATCGCTTCGACGGCCGATTCGATCTTGCCGAACCCCGTGATCACGATCGGCACCACCGATTCGTGGCGCTTGCGGACAACACGCAGCAGCTCCAGACCATCGCAGCGTGGCATGTTGACATCGGTGATCAGTACGCCAAAAGGCGCTTCGGCTGACGACTTGGCTGCCGCGCCTTTGGGTGCGGCGGATGGATCGTCCAGCAAGGCCATCGCTTCGTTGCCGTCGCCGGCGGTGGCCGCGGCATAGCCCTCGCCAGCGAGGAACTCGGCGAGGCTGTCGGCGACGACCGGGTCGTCATCAACAATCAAGATGCGCGGTGGGCAAGCCATGGTCTAGGCACCCATTCCTTGCTCGATCGGGTAGCGAAGCACCAACTGGGCGCCACGGTCCGGCCCCGGCCGAAGCTCCAGCGAGCCGCTGATGCTCTGGGCGATCTCCTGACACAGTTGCAGACCCAGCCCGTGCCCCGACGGCTTGGTCGTCTTGCCGACGCGGAACCGGCCATGATCGTCGAGCACAGCCGCGTTGATCCCGGGTCCGTCGTCGGCGATGGTGAGCACGACGTCGCCGTCGTCCTTGCGGGCGATGATGTCGATCCGATGGCCGCGCTGCGGCCCAGAGGCCGGCACCGTGTCGATGGCCTCGATGCTGTTCCGTAGCGCATTGGCCACGATGGGGTAGATCGGTCCGGCCGGCAGTGTGGCCACGTTGCGATCGAGCTGGACGTGAATCTCAATGTCACGACTACCTGCCGCGGCATCGAGCAATCGTACGGCGTGGTCGACGGCGTCGGTCAGTGTCCGGCTATCGTGCTCAAACTGTTCGGATCGGTGGACGCTGTCGAGCCAACGGCGGATGAGCGTCGCCATCTGGTTCATCGCGTCGCTGGTGGTCTGCAGCTTCCGCAGAGCCTGCTGCTCGTCCAGCGCCACGGCGTCGTCACTCAGTCGCTGGCGGAACGACGTCATGAGCAAACTCACTGTTCGCATCGACCCGTCCAGCAGATTGGCCAGTTCGTGAGCCACGCGATCGGGCGTTGCGACATCCGGATCGGGCTCGGACGTTTGCAGCACAGGCGGCTGGTGGCCATGGGGCAGACTGGATTCGTTGCGTGGAAGCGACATCATGGCCCAATCATCGGCACGTTCCAGACGCCGGTTAAGCCGCCATGTCGTCAAGAAGCAACACTTCTGCGTCGCCTCGAATGGCGTCCGGTGGCAACATCAGCGGACGGCAGCGCGCCGCTGTCGCCGCGGCGCAACGTCGTGGCAGTCAGGCCGTTGCGTTATCGGCCGCCACTTGTGGCAACGGCGATTCGGCCGGGGGATCGGCTGGTGCTGACGCGGTCGGGGCCGGCTCATCAGCAGCCGTCAGCTCGGGGCAGGCATGCCATCGCGTCAGATCCCAGAATGGCCGGTCCTCCGAGCCATCCACGCGCGTGAGCTGGCACGTGTGCGCCCCGTGGGAGGCCAGTTTCATCAAGGCCTTGTCCACAAGCATTTTCGTCAGGTGTTGCTCGGGGTCGGGCCTCGCCAGCAGCAACTGGTACAGCACCCCCGCCTGACGATCCCTGCTGACCAGCATCGCGCCAATCAAGCCACCGTCGTCGGTCGCCACCAGGCTGAGATTGGGAAACCGCCGCAGCAGGTGCTGTAGCGCCTCGACGGTCGGCTTGGGACCGACAGCCTGCTCGGCAGTGCTCGGCCATAAGTCCAATAACGCCTTGAAATCTGACGACGAGAGCTCGCGGATCTCAATAGCCATGATTGCCTCCGCCCGACCAAGGGCACAGCGATCGCGCGCGTTCGCCTCCACGGCCGGTATCGGCCTTCGCATGGCCAATCATCACGTCGGCTCGCACGGCGTCAGGAAGATGGCCCGCTGCCAGCCCGCGCAGACGGACCTGCCCGAGAATGCGCCAACGCAGCAAAGACGGTCAGTCTTGGCCGGATGTGCCCGGATGCAGGTGAATGTCCCCGCCGATGAGCAGCAGGGCTCCGATCAGCGAATAGACCATCTGATAGAGTCGGAGCGTGATGAGCATGCCAATGATCTGAATGGTCGTGGCGGCCGGCGGGTCGAGCAGTAGCGCCATCGCCAGCGCCTCCATCACGCCGATGCCTTGCGGCGAAATCGGTAGTGCTCCGCCTGCGATCACCACCGGCATGATCACGAGCATGAGCCCGACAGGCGTCTGCATGCCCAGCGCGTGGCCGGCGACAGTTGCCGCCGTCATGATGAGCACGTGTACGACGACGCTGATGGCCACGGCGGCCGTGACGGCGAGTTTGTGGTGACGGTAGGCGACCAGCGCGGCATCCACTGTCCGAATCAGTCTTTGCCCCGGAATGCGAGTCAGCCACGGCCGTCGAGAGCCGAGCCGACGGACGCTCGGCGAAAGGTAAAGCCACGTCGCGACGATGCCGATCGCCAGAATCACCCAGAAATACAGCGTGACATGCCGGGCAAGTTCCGGTGCGCCGGGATTCAGAGTGAGCAATCCCGCCACGCAAGCCAGCACGAGCAAACCGATCATGCCCGCAATACGATCGACCACAACACTGACCACCGCGTCGGCCTGACGATCGGCGCCCTTGGCCGCGTAATACGCCTTGACCACGTCGCCGCCGGTCAATCCCGGCATCGCATAATTGAAAAAGCAGCCGACCATGTACAGCCGAAACGACCGGCCCAATGTCACCAGCAACCCGCGACTACGCATCAGCACCCACCAGCGAAGCGCCTGCAGAACAAAGATCGGACCGATCATGACCAGTCCAACCAGCAGAAGACCAAGCCGAGCGCCCCGCAGCGTCGTCATGACGCCCGGGCGGAATTGCGGGGACTGATCGTCCTGGTCCAGGTCGTCGGCGGTAATCGTCCAGCGAAGCGGCTTGTCTCCGATCGCCTGCGTGGACTCCAAGACCAGCGTCCCTTGCGGGCCGTCTGGACCGACGCGCCCGTCGAGGATGACGAACGTCGTGGGTTGGCTGAGAATGATCTCGTCACTGATCACGGTTCCCGCCGGCGCGATCACCCGGTCCGACCACGACGCGGCCAGCGACCACGCGATGAACGTGATCCCCGCCGTCGCGAACACGAGCCGCAAAATGGTGGCCAGTGGCGTCTTCATGGCATGAGCATCGTCTCTTGAGCATATCGACATATCAACACCCAGCGAGAGAAAGAGCAACTTGCGTTAGCTGAATCCGTCCCTAGACTGCGCGGCCGCTGCCCTGAAATGGGCCAATGGAGATTCGCCATGGCACGCACGCGCACGGGATCGTTTCCGATCGGATTCAGAAGGGGCTGGAGTGATTGGCAGAAGGATGCCCGGCAGGTCATCGCCTTCGCCACGCAGAACGGCTTCGAGGCCATCGACTTCGGATCCAAGCAGGTGGCCGACATCAAGCAGGCCATCGACGCGGGGCTGCGCATCGGCTCGGTCGACCTGATGCAGTGGCCGGATCTGGCGTCGCCGGACGCAGCGAAGCGCAGGGCGGCCGTGGAGGCCAACATGTCCATGGTCAAGACGCTGGTGAGTCTTGGCGCGCGCAACTTCTTCGCCGTGGTGATCCCGGAGGACAAGGCCCGCAACCGTAAAGAGAACTTCGACTTCGCCGTCGATGGGTACGGCCAGCTTTGCGCGCAGCTCTCGAGCGTGGACGCCAAGCTCGTGCTCGAAGGTTGGCCGGGCGGCGGTGAAAACCTCGCCTGTACGCCGGCGGACTATCGCGCGTTCCTTCAGGCCGTCGGCAGCGACGCCGCGGGCGTCAACTTCGATCCATCGCACCTGATCCGCATGGGCATTGACCCGGTGCGGTTCGTCGACCAGTTCGCGCCGCGCATCTTCCACGTCCACGGCAAGGACACGGAGATTCTCGACGATGAGCTGTACGAGCACGGTAACTTCCAGCGCGCTACCTTCGCCAAGGGCCACGGCTTCGGCGCTCACCACTGGCGATACACGATCCCCGGCCACGGCTGCGCACGCTGGACACGCTTGCTGAAGGCTCTTGAGGCAGCAGGCTACGCCGGTTGCGTGAGCATCGAACTCGAAGACGAGAACTTCAACGGCACGGAACAAGGTGAGAAGCGAGGCTTGATCGCCGGACGCGATTTCCTCGCCGGCGTATGAGCCGACGCTGCGGATGCAATGCGTCGCACTGGACCACGCTTCATCTGTCAGAGCCGGCGTGTCCTCACG
>Ga0214473_10004682_pt1 | contig 16446 bp, 19 predicted proteins | sample RVTome_7_FD_203509 | JGI IMG/M metagenome (GOLD analysis project Ga0214473, IMG submission 203509) | Soil microbial communities from uranium-contaminated site in the Upper Colorado River Basin, Wyoming, United States - RVT98D197 | ecosystem: Environmental > Terrestrial > Soil > Contaminated >... | reverse complement strand
CCTGCCTTCAGCTCCGTTATCCTGTCCCTTTCCTCCAGACTCAGTTGCTTATATCGTCTCTCCATAAACACTTAGGGTAACTCCTGTGTAGCCCCAAGTGTTGCACTTGCTCATTGAACTGGCGTTCCCAAAGCCTGTAATATTTTTCATAATTCCCATAAAGGCTGTGAAGAGCGCCTTGAAGCTCGGCGGGAAGTTTCGGCTCCCCTGCATATTTCTCAGTTTTGCGGCCTTTCTTTGGCAGGTCATCCCTTATTCGAACCCATAAATCTCTGTAGGTAGGCTGCTCACCTATCATCGAATCATCCGCTACAGGAACTCTGGGCACTTTTACAATCCCGGACTCAATTGCATCTATCAGGGAGAAATCCGAGACAACCCAGGGGAACAAAGTGCCCTCGCTATAGCCTGAGCCGCGCAGAAAGAAGGGAGTGGCGGAGAGGTCATAAACTGCCCTGATTCCTATTTTGGCCTTGACAGCCTCCAAGCCGGAAATCCAGACCCGCGCCTCCTCTTCCCGCTTTTCGGCCTCTTTCTTTTCATCTCCCCTGAGGACTTCCCCGTTATCGTCCGGCTTGCGCCTGTAGCAATGATGGGCCTCGTCATTTATGATGATTATGTTCTTCTTATTGCCAAGCTCCCGGCACACCCGGCGGACCATTTGATCAGGGCTTTCAGTAAAAGCATTTTCCCTGCCTTTAGAAAAGAGAAGATTGAGAAGGCACAAGTGTTTCTTCCTTGATTTCTGTCCTGATTGGCCTGCTTGGAGCACTTACGGGGTTAATAGCTATTTTAAAAACTTAAAAATGAAACCGGAAATTTCCGAATTCTCTTTTGGTTACGCCGTAACTGAATCCTTTATTTGGGATAATACTCTTCCAATCCAGGCGGCCCCTTTCTTCCCGTCACTTAAGCACACAAAAAAGTTCCTCGATGAAGTAATTGTCCATGAGTTGCTTCATCTAAAGTATCCGAATCATGAAAAGATGTTTAAGGTTTTAATGAAGACTTACTTAGGAATGCGCTAAATAGGCGGTCAGACTCCTCCCAAAAAGACCTTTTCTATTTCCTTATTTGCAAGCAAGTTTTTGCCGGAATCTTCCATGAATATCTGCCCTATTTTGAAGACATAGCCCCTATGTGCGATCTCAAGGGCCATTCGGACGTTTTGTTCGACAAGAAGGACGTTTGTGCCCGTTTTGTTTATTTCGATAAGTTTCTCAAAAATGATATCAATATAGGAAGGAGAGAGCCCCAGAGACGGCTCATCTGCCAGAAGTAGCCTCGGCTTTTGCATCAAAGCCCGTCCCAAGGCAAGCATCTGCTGTTCACCGGTCGAAAGCACTCCGGCTTTTTTATTCCTTCTATTTTTTAAAGCAGGGAACAGGTCAAGTATTTTCTCTACCTCATCCTTGGCATTGCCCCTTCTTAAGAAGGCGCCCATCTCAAGGTTTTCCATGACTGTCATGGAGGGGAATAATCTTCTGTTTTCTGGAACGAGTGCTATTCCTTTTGGCACATGCTCATCGGGCCTCAGCTTACTGATGCTCTCACCTTCAAAAAATATGTCCCCCGACTTAAGCCCGACCATCCCGAATACGGCTTTAAGGGCAGTAGATTTCCCCGCTCCGTTTGGGCCTATCATGGCCACGATTTCGCCCTTTCCGACATTAAAGGATACGTCTTCTAGAGCCTTGACCGCGCCGTAATGGACGCAAACTCCTTTTGTGCTAAGAATCATTTTATATATAACCCGTTTTCAATTTTTATTCCTAATTCATCGAACTTTAGACTTATCTTCTTTCCTACCTTCAATTGTTTAGCAGTCTGAATATGTTCAGCAGTTATTTGTTTTCCGAATCGGCTTAAACATAACAAGACTGATGCAAAATCATTATAACCCTGTAATAATCTCGGATTCTCTTCGTTAAATATCAAACTGTATTTATTGAAATCTACTTTAGCTAAAGCTTCAAAAAGTGCATTTTGCACATCATCTAATTTGGGATCATAGATATCAGGTGCGAGTGATTTCAGGATTTTGCATGTATAAATAGCCAGAGAAGAGCCACAAATAGATTGCCCAAAAGGAATTCCATTACCCTCGGATTTATAGGCTAAGGGGAAAAGAGAATCTTCCTTATAATTAGAAGTGTGAATTATTAGATTTTGGATTGCTTTAATTATTTCCTTGGCCCTGTTATCGTTTATATTACGAAACATTTTAAGAAGAGGAAGAATAGCCCAAATCGTATACCACTGTTCAACTGCCCCATATACTACACTTTCTGAGGATTTATTAAACCATAAAAATCTAGAATCTTTAGTTAATTTAGATGTTTCATAAAAATAATCCCAAATACTATCGATATATTCATATATTTCAGGATCTTTACGTGTAATGTAATGTTTACATAAACACTTTAAAATCATTGCACGATCTAAATAATCAAGTCTTTCTTTGCCGTTATTAATAGACAATATAATGTAATTAATCGTTAATCTATCATGATCATCTATTGTGTCGTTGATTAAGGTTCTCAAGAGAAAAGCTGATGCTGTGTGTCTCAAGTTTTGCTCTCTCCAATTGTCCCGACCTTGACCTGATGTTTCTTTATCTCGTTTATATGAACCGTCTTCATTAAGAAGTTTTCTAATTGCTTTTCTCAGTTCTTCTATTAATGGAACATCATTAAGCTTCAAAGTGCCTGTTAACAAAGCTTCTATTGAAAATAATGTGCCGGTAAATGTGCCAGCGGGTGATAATCCCTTACCATTTATTTTTTGTCTCCAGAAGTATGTTTTTGACCAGCCACCAGTTATCTCAAGTTGATCCTGTAGCAATAAAGCTAAGCATTCTAAATATAATTCTTCAGTAGATTTTGGCTTTGTTTTTCTTTTTAGCAAAGCAAACGTTTTAGACTTAAATTGAGTAATTGCAGTTGATATTCTCTTCCTATGCTGCGGGATGCTGAGAACAATGCCAAGAACTCCAATAAAAACAGTTATAATAATTCCAAGCAGGTCAATAAGCCTAAATTCCACTTTGTCTCCTCTTCCCCATATAGGCATCAAGCACTGCCTGATTGCACTGGATTTCAGACGGGGTGCCCTCAGCTATCTTCTTTCCATGGTTCAGGACAATAACCTTATCCGAGATGTCCATGACCACCTTCATATTGTGCTCGATAAAAAGGATTGTCTTACCCTTATTTTTAAGCCCCTCGATGATTTCAAGGAGCTTGGGAATCGTATTCGGGAAAACCCCTGCCGTCGGCTCATCGAAAAGGTAAAATTCGGAATCCGTTCCGAGGGTTCTTGCAATCTCAAGAAGCCTTCTCTGGCCATGAGACAGGTTCTCCGCAAGCTCGTCCTTCTTCCCCTCAAGCCCGACTGTCTTAAGAAGTACCATAGCCTTCTCAATGTTTTCCTTTTCCTCTTTGAGCATGGCAGGCGTTCTGAATAAGGCCGCTGTTAGGCTTTCCCCGTTATTGTATTCAAGGCCGAGGAGGACATTTTCAAGCACGGTCATCTGTGGGAAAAGCCTTATGTTCTGGAACGTCCTGCCGATTCCGAGATTGAAGATTTTGTGAGGGGAAAGGAGGGTAATTTCTTTTCCCCCGAAATAAACCTTCCCGCCTGTCGGCCTGTAGAAGCCTGTAATAAGATTGAATGTCACCGTCTTGCCGGAACCATTCGGGCCTATCAAGGCCGTAATAGTCCCCTTCTCGATGCCAAAAGACAGGTCGTCAACCGCCTTCAGGCCATCAAAGGTCTTGGATAATTGTTGCAGTCGGAGAAAATCGGTCATCCTCTTTTCCCACAGATTAAACAGTAAAACCCTTTATCCAAAGTTGTTTCGACTTTTATTACAGTTTTACAGCATGTCTGTTCGTGCAAGTTCATCCTACCCATTTCTTCAGGTGCCACCGGCATAGTGGTTTCTTCTCTGTCGATACTTACTTTCAAATCGAGAAGACCTGAACTTATATTCAATCCTTTTAAATTATTGTCGAATTCATCCAGCTCTGGGGCTACTACTTTACACATAACCATGTCTTGAAAATACTTTATTTGTTCTGACGTCCAAAACTCATCTTTAGATGCTGATTGACCGCAATATGGACAATAAATCTCCTCAGGAAACTTCTCTCCATCAAAATCATCCTTATGAACTTTGAATCGCATCTTACAATACGGACACTCTCTACTGATATAGCCATCATCATCCAACGGCAGACTGACTTCAATATTTGTATTAGACATTTATTTTCCTTTCATCAACTCGTTTTCTTGGTATCTCCGGATTACGAAGAGACTAATAGTAGCTGACAAGTTTACCGCCAATTCAGCATAGCTATCATAAACTTCAGTTGTCAGTATGCCTTTCCCATGGGCATCGCTTAGGTCATTTCTTAGACCGCCAAGAGAGGTAACAGCACCTGATATATTTCCAATAAGTTGCTTTATGTGTTCTGCTGCTACTTCATCTCCCAAATGCAGTGTGTCTTTTACGGTCTTCCATAAAGTTGTAACTTGTTCTTTAGGGGGATATGGTGTCTTGTGATAATCTAAAATGGTCTTGAACACACTTTCTAAGGCGCTGATTGCATTTGTAATAGCATTTTCTTCATCATCATTATTGAGTCGTTCTTGGGCTTTTTCTAAATAATTGCGAGCGGATTCAAATCCTAATTTCTCAAAAAAATCTATTGCCTTTTTTAGGATTGGTTTTGTAAACGTAGTTCCTATATAAGGACATGAAAGACAAAAATTATAGCTTGTTGACCTTTTTCTTAAATTGCAAAATAAATTAGTTTCAATAACTTGTTTTCTATAAGCGCCAATAGTTCTTATTCCGGCAATTACTATCTTGCCTGAGATATTTTCACATCTAAGCTCTCTAAAGACCTTCCCAATCTCACAATCATGACATATTTGTCCATCGGGCTCATTTGTACTATCTTTAAACCAGTCTGTATCAGATGCTCTGCAAACTAAGCCACCAACAGCTTGCCGCTGATATTGGCAGTCAATATTTATGTCGTCTGGTAATGACATCTCTCCTCCTACCTGAACCTGTATTTCCCGATTATTCCCTGTGGCCGCTTGATCATGAGGACAATCAAAAGCAGGCCGTATATCATCTGTCTGAGAGGGGCCGCCACGGAACTCGGCATGCCAAGGAACCTAAGCATCTCCGGGAATATGACAAGCACCAAGGCCCCTATAAAAGAACCTGTAATGCTTCCCATCCCGCCAAAGACCACCATCAAAAGCACGGCTATGGATTCCATCGCCGTAAAGCTCGAAGGGTCAATGAAGGTTATATAGTGGGCATAAAGGCTTCCGGCAATGCCCGCGAAGAAGGCCCCTACCACAAAGACGATGAGCTTATACCGGTTCACATTCTTCCCTATCGAGAGGCTCGCCACCTCGTCCTCGCGGATGCTCTTTAGCACCCTTCCAAAAGGGGAGTCCACAATCCTGTTTATGATGAATGCCGTTATGAATACAAAGGCCGCTACCAGAAGCAAATATGCCCATACAGGCTGAAGCTCAAGCCCGAAAAATGAGAATTTAGGTATCCCCGGCAGGCCCATCGGCCCCCTTGTAAGGGAGACCCAGTTCTTGGAGATTGAATAAACGATTACCCCGAAACCGAATGTGGCAAGGGCAAGATAATCGCCCTTTAGTCGAATTGAGGGCGCACCGATGATTATTCCGATGAGAGAGGCAATGAAGGCCCCGATGATAAGCCCGAGCCAAGGAGATACTCCATAATTCAGGGCAAGCAGGCTCGATGTATATGCCCCCACACAGGCAAAGGCTATATGCCCCAATGCCGCAAGGCCGGTATAGCCCACGATGAGGTTAAGGCTCAAGGTCAGGATTATGTATATCCCGGCTATGACGAGTATATGAAGAAGGTATTCCATCAGAGCCTTTCCTTATCGTTTCTCTTGCCTAAGATTCCCTGTGGCCGTATAAGAAGAAAGATTATAAGCACTGCAAAGGCGATTGTGTCTTTCCAGCCCGCCTGTATCTTCCAGATGCCGAGGTTTTCGACTATGCCCAAGAAGAACCCTCCAACCACCGCTCCGGGGATGCTTCCGATGCCGCCTATTATAGAGGCAATAATGCCTTTGAGAATCGCGTTCATGCCCATTGTGGGCTCTATGTTCGTCTCAAGGGAGATTAAGACCCCTGCCATCCCAGCAAGGGCAGAGCCGATGCCAAATGCATAGAGGATAACCCTCTCAGGATAAATCCCGGATACGCTTGCGCCGACCGGGTCGTCAGCCACGGCCCTTATGGCTTTGCCCATCTTCGTCTTGTCTATGATAAGCCAGAGGGCCGCAAAGAGGATTAAGGAGGCCGAGAGTATAAGTATCTGTATCGGGGTAATGACAGCCGAGGCTATCTGATAACCCTCGACTACCGGGCCTGTTCTTATCGTGAGTATTTGGGCGCCATAGATAAGCTGTAGAAAGTTCTGTATGAAGATGAATACGCCGAATGAGGCTATGAGAAAGACCAAGCCCGGCGAATTGCTCTTTCTAAGGGGCAGGTAGACTATCCTGTCAATGGCTATGCCGAGGACGGCTGAAAGGGCCGAGGCAAAAAAAAAGAGAGTAGAGGGTTAATCCCCATGCCTATGGACAGGCTGTATGCGAAATAGGCCCCGGCCGTATAGACCACGCCGTGGGCGAAGTGGAAGAAGCGGACGGTACTATAAATTATGCCGAAACCGATAGCTACGAGTGCATAACTGAAGCCAGCAATAAAACTATTTAAGAGGATCTGGGATACCATTGTATAAATAAGTCCCAAATTCTATTTAATAACTTATATCTATCAAATAGACCAAACAAAATAGCAATTATGAATAAAAAACCCCCTGCCATTAATAGGAACATAAAACGATCGATTTTTGATTTATAATTCTGAATAGTCTCTTCGAATGTTTTTTTGCGCTCGGTGGCCTCCTTTTCAATCTTTTGCATTGTGGCTTGCAAATAAAATTTTCCAAGTGATAAACTAAGTCCGCTCAATAATAACAGTATACTTATTACCCAAATTATTAATTCACGAATTGCAAGTCCATCTGGTTTGGTTAAAAGAACAGTGGTCATAATATTAACACTGAACCCTATAAATATCCCTCCTAAAATTTCAAAAAGGAAAGATTTTGATAATTTAACTATCAAATCAATATCTCTAATTTCGTATTTGCTCATTTACATACTCATATTTCTTACTGAACCAATTCTGAATTTCTACTTTTGTCATGTTTCTATCCCATGAATAATTTAAAAATTCAGAAGTCATATTTTTTACTTCATAAAGCAATCTATTAATTATAGCAATTTCTTTGTCCTTCTCTTGAGAGTACATTTCTGCTCTTTTGATGCTTAGATAATTTTCAAGTTCATTGATTTTATCATTTACAATTTGCCTAAAAAAAATCCTATTTTCTTCAGCTGCTTTTATTTGCAAACTAATTTGGCTACATTTTTCATTAAATATTTCTATCTTCCTATCGATCTCATGTATTTTGCCCTGCTTTATAAAACCCTCAATCTCCTTTTTAAGATCTGAATACCCAGTTTTTAATTCCCCCAATATTTTAATTATTTTAGTTTTCATTTCTTCAGAATCGTTTTTTAAATACATTTCAAGCTCTTTTATTACTTTCTTTGAAAGTTTATTTAATAATCTCTTGCGATCTTCATTGATTGGACTTTTTTTATAAAAGTCAAACAGCAATTCTCTATGATGTATTCCATATACAAAAGAGGAAAAAGTAGTTTCAAATGTATTTTTCGGAGGCGCTTCCTCCTTAAAAATACCTACGATTACCGCAATTACATCATTATTATTCCGCCATTTTAAGGATATAGGATAAAATACAGTTTTAATATGTGTATCTTTGAGAACATTTTTCCCCAGAGCTAATCCGGTGAACAATAAGGACTTGCTCAGAATATTTGCCTTTTGATTTCGATTACCAGTCAGAAATTCTATCTTTTCGAGAAAAATATCTTGATTAAAACAGTCTTCTAAAGAATTTAAAAAATCAAATTTAGGAACATCTTTTAACTTTGCAGAAAATGTCTCCTGTTGCTCAGCATTAAATTCAAAGCAAATTGAATCAGTTTTGTCCTGTGTAATCATTAAGCCGCACAAGTGCTCTTCTTCTTTATCAAAAGCGTCAAAATGGAGCATATAATCATTCAACAAATCGGAAAGAGTTGAGTCATTATGGATATTAATAAATAATCCATTCTTATATCTAGCTCCATCATATATCGGACTGTGGTAGTGAAATGTTAAAAGTAAGCATTGTTTCAATCCCGTTTGATTATATAAGCTCTCCAGTTTTTCTTTTAAAATCGCCCTATGACTCTCAACCTGAGCAAAGTTGCTCTGCTGACCATAGTCGTCCAAGAAAGAATTAATTATGCCTGGCATGATCTCTCCTAACCACAAGCTTCAGAACGATCTATTTTCATTTCTTCCAGATTTTTTTCAGCTTTTAATTTAATATCTATAATCTCAATATCATCCTCATTTTCAACAGATGACTCTTTCTTTTCTTTCATTTTCTCCTCCTCTGCTTTTTTCATGTATTTTAAATTCATAATAGTTATTACCTAGAATTGCACTTTCTTTACCAGCTTTGGAATGATTGTAAATTTTTATTATGGCATCATGTATAAGCATTTTTTTAATAGAGCAGATCCATTTATCTATTTTCCCCAAACTTCCAGTGGAGGTGATGTTTCTCTCAGGACAACCACCAGCACAGATTGATTTTGCAAAGCAATCCTTGCATTCTGAATAAGAATAAACAGATAAGTTTTTCATTTTAGAAATGCGCTCTCGATCTATTTCAAATGAATCTTTAACGCTGCTATATTTTCCTATTATAAAATCAGTATATTTTGTCTTATGAGACTGAATCTTATAACAGAGGGAAATATATTTATCAGGAGTATATAAAATTTTTTCGCCTGCTACCGATCTGCAAAAATGGTCGCACGGTGTTAACAAATTCATATATGCAGAATTGATTAAAAAAATATCATTTTTACTCGCAACCTCAATAGCCTTCATCAGAACATTAATGTAGTCAGTTTTACTTGGCAGTAGATGAGAGTTGGTTGAATTTGTTGAAACCACTTCAAAATGGATATATTTTACCCCATAATCTGCACAATATTTAATAAATTCTGGAAAATGACCTAAGTTCAAAGAAGTAACTGTTACCCTAATTTGGAAGAGAACATCATTTCTTACGAAATGCCCTAATATATTTTCAAGATAATTCCCATTTGATTTTTTGGAGTATGGTCTTTGCACGGAATTAATTTTAGGAGTCCCGTCCATAGATAAAGTAAAATAAAAATCTTTTGATATTAAATAATCATATAATGATGTTTCTGCTGTTCCATTGGTTGTAATATGAAAAATGTACTTATCCCAATGATTTTCAACATATTCAATTGATGTTTTAAGTGCTCCGGGATTTAAGGTGGGCTCACCGCCAAAAAAAGATAAATGGAGCTCATCATAATTTTTTTTTGAATATTCCTTTAGAATCCTAATAGCATATTCTGCTTCCATAAAATGGGGAGAATAGTCGTTTATTACATAACAATATTTGCATTTTAAATTACATGCAGTAGTTAAGATTAGCCCCAAACGGGCAACATTATTTTTTCTTTGCTCTGGATTTTTAAAAAAACCAATATCTTCTAATCGAGCTTTCGTCGAGGGGAGAACCAAGAGTTCCTTGGAGAGTCTAATTACTCGTTTATTGCGTGCCGATAGAAGAATGTATTTTTCCCCATCCCACACGCATGGAAGTCCATAATAGAATTTATCTTGAATAGTTATATTCTCTAACATGTTTTTTTATAATTATTCATAAAGGATGAATTTGCCGTCCTTAACTGTTTTTATCGCTAAAGGTTTTGTAACATCTCCATTCTCATCAAAAGTTATTAACCCATTCACGCCTGGAAAATCTTTAATCCCATAGAGAGCATTCTTAATGCCTTCTCCCTTGTACCCCCCTTTTTCAATGGCTAATTTTACTAAATACACAGCATCATAGCTATCAGCAGCAAACATATCTGGCAATCTCTTAAATCTATTCACATATTGATTCGAAAAGTTCTTTACTTTTGGGTTGGGGTTTTGCGGATCAAAAAAAGGAATAGCAAAAAAAATGCCCTCAGCTGCGCTGCCCGCAATTTTTATTAGATTTGGATCTTCCATATTATTCATTAGGAACTTAGTTTTGAGACCGATTTCCGCAGACTGCCTTAAAATATGACCAACTTCAATTGGAACACCTAAAATATAAATGCCGTCCGGTTTAAGTCTCTTTATTTTTGCAATTTGTGTTCTAAAATCAGATTGCCCTTGATCAAATGATTCTGAAAAAATTATTCTTCCCCCTAAACCTGTAAAATATTTTTCGAATATCTCTTTAAATCCAATGCCATAATCATTGGTTATATAAAAAATAGCCATTTGTCGTAGCTTAAGCTGCTTGAAGGCAAATTCAGCTGTTCGAACAGCCTCTAATTGACCTGGCGCTCTATTCCGAAAAATATAATCGCCTGCATTGGTTAGCCGTGGGGTTACTGCACCCGAAGATAAAATTACAGTCTTGCTCTCGTTGGCCAAGGGAGCACATGCCATTGCACTGCTACTGGAAAACGGTCCAATAATGATAGGCACTTTATGTATATTCTCTAATTTCCTAAATGCTGAGACAGCAATTTGCGGATCGGTCTTATCATCCTCGATTAAAAGCGTAATTTTCTTCCCATTTATCCCGCCTGTATTGTTAATTTCATCAACAGCAACTTGGATTCCATTCTGAACATTTTCCCCGTAAGGCGCTCCGCTACCTGTAAGAGATGTAATTACCCCTATTTTTATCTCCTTCTCCTCTTTCTTCACGCACCCGGTAAAGACCACCAGAGAGGATATGATTGAGAGGATTATTGCGAGGACTACCGAGGATTTAAAACTACTTTTGTTCATATGCCCTCCTATAATTCAAAGGTTAAGCTTCTAAAATACAAAGGATTATACATCTTTCCCCGTTTTCAAAACAATCTGCTGGCAACAGGAAAAGCGGGTTATAGGAGATGAGCCGACTGGCTTGGCCCCGTTAAATGCGGGGTCGAATCTCAGAATTGTGCCCATTTTGTGCCCGCGAGGCCAAAATTCAGCCCAATTTCCTCCAACTCCTGCCAACTTTGAAGAAAAGGAAAGCCCTTGAAAATTAAGGAATTTGCCTTAAAACTCAAGGGCTTAGCTAATCAGCTTAAACTGGCTTTTTGGGACTCAAAATCCGGTGAGGGCAACCTCGTGCGGGTTCGACTCCCGCCACCGGCACTCTCCCCAAATTTCCAAAACCTTATTGTAAAATAGGCCACAGTTTAAGCGGGAGGGCAGTTTGAAGAACGCGGGGTGGCTTCTCGGCATCTTTCTATTTTCCGTCAGCCTCTTTTTCGGCGCGGCGGAGGCCCGGAGGGAGCTTCCCGATGAGAACTTCTCCTATGCCGTCCTCTTCGAGGGGGACGGGGGCCGGGGAAGCGGCTTTTACATACGCAAAAACCATCTCCTGTTTTTCGTCATGCCGAGGCACCTTCTCTTTCATGACGTGAACCTGGCCCCTCTAAGCAACGCCCTCGGACTGGAAATCCCGAAAAAGCTCAGGCATCTGCTCTCTTACCATGCCGAAGCTGAAGTCCTCCGTTTCACGGGAGTCATGAGCGAGGCCCAATATGACGAGCTTTTGGGACTTGTCCCGGACGACCTGGACTACAGCGCCGCGATAGGGAGCCTCTATATCGGCTCTCAAACAATTCCGTTAAAGAGCCTTGCGGCCCGGCTCTCGTCCTATGCACCGGACCCCGAGGACCCGGAGCCTTTTATATTGGAACTGGAACTCATAGAGCTTTTCCGAAGGGGCAGGATCAGGTATGACTCGCCCTATGATATTGCCGCCGTGGAGATTGGCACAATAAGCGAATCGGACCGCATAAGCCTTTATCAGGGGGTGAGAGGAAAAAGCGGGAAGACGTTGGGATATATCGAGGCCTCGAACACAAAGACCTTCAAAGAGGTCCTCGTGAGCAACGACGCCTTCTTTTTTGATTATCCCGCGCCAACTCCCGATGACCCTTTTATAAGCACAAACCTGCCCTTGCTGAGAAAAGGCATTATCGCGGGGAAAAACCATGAACTAAAACTCCTCATCCTGGAAGCCCCCCTCCGGTTTGGAAATCCGGGCGGGCTCGTGCTCGAAGCCGAGCGGGAGGAAAACAGGAACCGTTTCAAGGCAGTCGGCATGCTCACCAATACGGTCCACCTCACCGGGAAGGATACGGATATATACCATTCAGGGTATTCCATAGTCGTGCCAATGGATGCCGTTATGGAAGTCCTGGATAGATAAGGGCGCCCATCTCCCAAAAAAATAATTGACTTAATTCCTATAAGATGAAAGCTTGTGCGGCCCGGGACGTCCATGGGGCATACCGGCAGGTACGGCGGCCGGGGGACGCCACTCTTTACAAGGAGATAAGGCATCTGTGCCCGAACCATTATCTGGACCTGAAGACCGCAAAACCACGCAGATACTGGCCCCTGGATGGATTGGAAGAATGCCCGCCCCCTTTAAAGAAACCATCAGAAGCTTTTTACACTCTTAAAAGAAAAGAGTCGCCCTTTTGGAGGTCAGGCGGCCCTTCTCCCCCTCGTGCGGGCTTTCTCAAGGTTCTCGATTGCCTTCTCGAAGTATCTCGGGCTCTTCTCTGCGGCCCTGGAAAAGGCCTCTTCGGCCTCCCTGTATTTTCCCTGAGCGAGATAAACAAGGCCGAGGTTATTGAGGGCCGTCCATTCGTTCGATGCGGCCGTAAATATCTCGAGGGCCTCGGGATATCTCTGGAGGCGGGCGAGCGTGAGGGCAAGATTATTGTAAACCTTCGGCTCCGGGCGAAGTTCGAGCGCCCTCTCGAACATCCCGGCCGCCCTCGTATGGTCGCCCGAACGGTACAGGGAGACCCCGAGGTTATTAAAAAGCACAGGCTCTTCCGGGGCCCCCGCCATAGCGCTCTCGTAATATCTGACCGCCTCTCCGTATTCGCCTCTCCTGTCATGGAGCATGCCGAGGAAGTTCCGCGCCTGCCAGTGGGAGGGATCCAGCTTCAGGGCACCCTCGAAGTTCTCCTTGGCGCGGGCCAGGTCTCCCGTCCTGAAGAATACTCTCCCCAGCCCCTCATATCCGAGGAGGGGCTTTTTCCCCTGCTTTATTATCTCCTCGAATTCTATCCCGGCCTCTTCCGGAGAGCCTTTCTTAAGGAGGAGACGCCCTATCTTATACTTGATCACGGGGTTTTCGGGTTCCAAACCGGCAGCTTTCGTATAATTCAAAAAAGCGAGGGCAAGCTCTCCTCTTTTAAGATACGAGTCCCCCAGGGTTTCGAAATCGGAGGCCGATCTTTCCGGCGTGCGCCCGTCCGCCTCCGCCGCGGTCTCGGCCGCGAGATTGTCTTTCAGTCTTGCCATCTCCAATTTCTTCTCCCTGAACATGTCTTCCATCCCCTGATAGAGTTTCCGGTCTTTTGAGCATCCGAAAGAAAGAAAGACGGCGGCTAAAACGAAAGAAAAGATGGCCGGCCTGAAATATTTGCGCATGCTTTTCTCCTATTATGGGACGTTACCTGTCGAGAAAGACCCTGTATGCCTGGATGAGGGCCGGCCCGAGCACGACCACAAAGAGCGAGGGGAGGATGAAGAGGACGAGGGGGAAGATTAGCTTAGTCGGGAGCTTTGCCGCCAGTTCCTCAGCAAGTTGATACCTTTTTACCCGCATGGAGTCGGAATAGACCCTCAATGCCTGGGCTATCCTTGTCCCGAACCTGTCCGTCTGGATGAGAAGAGTGACAAGACTGTTCACGTCCTCTATATCGATCCGCAGGGCGAGGTTTTTGAGTGCGTCCCTGCGGACTTTGCCCGCCCGAAGCTCGAGGGAGAGGATGCGGAATTCCTCGCTCAAGGTGGGATTGCTCAACTTGATCTCCTCCCCCACCTTGCTTATGGCCGCATCGAGGCCCATTCCGGCCTCCACGCATACCACCATCAGGTCGAGGGCGTCGGGGAAGCTCCTTGTGATCTGTTTCTTTCTCCACTCTATTTTCATTGAGAGGAGGAAATTGGGCAAATAGAAGCCGAGCAGCCCGGATACGGCCAGGAAGAAAACGAGGTTGACGGGAGACATGGGCATAATCAGGGAAATTTTCAGCAGTACAAACGCAACCATGCCCGCCGCCGCAAGGAACGCCTTGAGGCCCATGAACAGCAGGGGATCGCTTTCCTGCCTGAATCCGGCCTTTAGCAGGGCGAGCCTCGCTTTCGAGATCTCGGGGTCCTTTCCAGGCTTCAGAAAAGTCCCGAGCCTTATTAATGCATGGTGCGGGAATTTCCGCCCTCCCCGGCCCCGGAGACGGTCCTCCGACCCGGATATTTTCTCCAGCATTGCCAGGCGCTCTTTCCGCTTCTGCAGATAGGAATAGATCCCCGGGATGAGCACCACCATGAAAATAAATACCGGAAACGCGAGGAGCAGGGCTTTCATATTCACACCTTTATGGAAACCATTCTCTTCATGATGTAAATTCCTCCACACATGAACGATATCCCCACAATGACCAGGAATTTGCCTATGGGGTCCCCGAAAAGGACACGGGTGTAAGTCGGCTTGATAATTGAAAGCGCGAGGACGACAAAGAAAGGGAGCCCCCCTATTATATAGGCCGAGAGTTTTCCCTCGGCCGAAAGGACCCTTACTTTACCGTGGAGTTTGAACCTCTCCCTGATGAGATAGGCGAGGTTTTCGAGAATTTCGGCGAGATTGCCTCCGGTCTCCCTTTGTATGATCACCGAGATTATGAAGAACTTGAAATCCTCGCAGTCCACGCGGGTGGAAAGGGTCCTCAGGGCCTCGGGCACCCCGATCCCGTAATTTATCTCGTTCAGGGTCTTGGCGAACTCCGGCCCTATGGGGTCTGCGAACTCCTCGGCCACCATCTTGAGGGCCCCCGTGAAGGCGTGGCCCGCCTTGAGTGATCGGGCTATAAGTTCGAGGGCCTCCGGCAGCTGTTTCTCGAACCTTAACAACCGTTTCCTTCTCTTCTTGTACACGTAAAAGGCCGGAACCCCGGCAAGAAGGGCGGAAAGCCAGATCAGGCCCTTGTTCACGGTGAAAAAAGAGGCCGCAAACGGGCCCGACATGAGCAGAAGAAGCGAAAGCGAGATGAAAAACCCGATAGGGTAAGGCGAATCGGCCTGCTCGAGGAAGCGCTCGATCCTCCGCAGCCCCTTTACCCCGTATAATATCCGGTTCAGCCAGGGCACCTCGCTCAGGGTCTTTTTCCTGACAAGGTCGATCGCCTCGTTCTTGTACCGGGCGGAGGAAAGGGCCCTCAACCGCCTCTGCACCTGCTTCAGTTCGGGCTTCCAGATGGCCCTTATCACAAACCAGCTCTCCTCGATGACGAGGGCGGCCACCGCGAAGAGGCCCAGCCATATGAAGAGTTTCATCTCATATCTCCAGGACCTTCCCCGCATCGAAGAAATCGTACTGCACGGGGATGCTCAGGGCCTTGAATTTCTCCACGAACCCGGGGATTAAGCCCCTCGACCTGAACCTGCCCAGGACCCGCCCGTCAGGGCCGAGCCCCGTCTGTTCGAAGGCGAAAATCTCCTGCATGGTGATGATGTTGCCTTCCATGCCGGTCAGTTCCTGGAAGCTTATGAGCTTTCTGCTCCCGTCGACGAGGCGCGCCAGATGGATAATTATATTTAAGGCGGAGCTGATGTATTTCCTTACCGCCTCGTTCGGGATGCCGTGCCCGCTCATGGCTATTATCGTCTCGAGCCTCGTCAGGGCGTCCCTCGGGGAATTGGCGTGGACCGTGCTTATCGAACCGTCGTGCCCGGTGTTCATGGCCTGGAGCATATCAAGGGCCTCATTACTGCGGACCTCGCCCACTATTATCCTGTCCGGGCGCATCCTCAAGGAGTTCCGGACAAGGTCGCGCTGGGTTATCTCGCCTTTCCCCTCGATATTCGGGGGCCTTGTCTCGAGGCGCACCACGTGCTCCTGCTTCATCTGAAGCTCGGCCGAGTCCTCTATGGTCACTATTCTTTCGTCCGAGGGTATGAACCGGGAGAGGACGTTCAGGAAGGTCGTCTTTCCCGAACCCGTGCCGCCCGATATTAGTATATTGAGCCTTGCCCTTACGACGCCCCTCAAGAGGCCCCCTATCTCGGGGTGGAGCGACTTCAGGTTTACAAGGTCCTCCAGTTCGAGGGGGTCCACCGAAAAGCGCCTGATCGAGAGGGCCGGCCCGT
>Ga0214473_10004681_pt1 | contig 16447 bp, 17 predicted proteins | sample RVTome_7_FD_203509 | JGI IMG/M metagenome (GOLD analysis project Ga0214473, IMG submission 203509) | Soil microbial communities from uranium-contaminated site in the Upper Colorado River Basin, Wyoming, United States - RVT98D197 | ecosystem: Environmental > Terrestrial > Soil > Contaminated >... | reverse complement strand
GACCGGCGCGGCGCCTGGGCGGGAACCACGGCAGCAGCACGAACAGCGCACTGGAGGCGCCGATCAAGGCCCACACCTGTCCCGGGGTCCACTTGTAGAGCAGCGCATACACCGGCAGGTAGAACCAGTCGAACTCGATGGTGGTGACTGCCTGGGAAAGGTCGGCCTCGGCCTGGCTGAGAGCGGGTCTCGCGAGCGAGAGCACCACCAGCGCGGCGACGAGCGTGAGGGCGATCGGCAGCGGCGGCGCGGTGCGCGCCTGCGGCACGCGGTGCGTATGCACCCACAGCACTCCCAGCACCGCCAGCGGCACGCCAATATGGACGAAGGAAAAAAGCGAGAACAGCCGGTCGTTCACCGCCTCGGGAAAGATGAAGTTGCGGATCAGCGTACCGTTGAAGAACGGCAGCCAGTCGAACCACTCGGCGGTGGCGATGGTAACGAACTGCGCCGTGCGGTCCCAGGGCAGCATGTAGCCGTTGATGCCGGCGGTGTACACCAGCCACAGCAGCGCCACGCCGCTGAGCCACGAGAACCAGTGGAAGCCGCGGTAGCGGTCGAAGGTCCAGTGGCGCACCAGGTGCAGCAGCATCGTCAGCACCACGCCGTCGGAGGCGTAGCGATGGATGCTGCGCAGCACGCCCCCGGCGTAGCGCTGGCCGTGCGTCAGGTACTCGACCGAGGCGTAGGCATCGGTGACGCTGGTCTTGAAGAAAACGTACAGGTACAGGCCGCTCGCCACGACCAGCCACATCAGGAAGTACGAGATCGCGCCCAGGTAGTACAGCGGGTTGAGGCGCTCGCCGAAGGCGAGGTTGAACAGCGCTTCCACGCGCAGGAAAAACCACTGTCCAAACAAGTGAATACGATGGATCACCTGCGCATCCTAGGGGGCGCGCAGGCCGCAGGCTTGATATGTGTCAACTCGCGGGCCGCGCGCGCCGGCGGCGGCGCCACTCGATGACGAGGCTGGGAATGCCGATGAGGAAGATGCTCGCGCCGACCAGAAGCTCGATCACCACCACGTAGTTGACGCGGTACCTGCCAGCCGCCGGATCGTAGACGGTGCACAGCAGCTTCACCTGCTCGATGAAGGCCGCGATGTCGCCCGCGGGGCGCGGCGCGTTCGCCACCAGCTCGAGCAGCGCACCGGTGAATTGCGGCGCGGCGAATGAGTCGCCGTACAGCTGGCGGTAGATGCGACCCCCGGCGTCCACGATGCTCGCCTGGAGCAGGTGGTCGAAGCCGGCGCTGGTAGGCTCGTAGGCGAAGCCGAAATCCGCGAGCAGCTGCGGCAATTGTCCTGCGTCGGGCGTGAGGAACAGCCAGTCGCGCGAGGAGATGCCCGCCTGGCGCGCGAACTGCTTCATCGCCTGCGGGGTGTCGAACGGCAGGTTGAAGCCGATAGTGGCGAGGCGGAACTTCCCCGGCCCGAGCGCGCGCTCGGCTTCCGACGCCGCGAGCGAGAGCGCCTTGGTGGTGGTCGGGCAGACTTGGTAGCAGGCGGTGTAGACGAAGCTCACCACCAGCGGCTTGCCGCGCAATTCGGATAGCCGCACTTCCCGGCCCTCGCTGTCGCGGAACAGGTGCTCGGCGGGCGCGCGCCCGATCACTGCCTGGCTCTCGCGCAGCGCGGCCTTTTCATCGAGCGCCGCGCCGGCCGCAGCCGATGCTGCGGCAAGCGCGAGGAAAATCGGGGTCAGAGCCCGATTTCGCAGGGACTGGAAAATCGGGGTCAGAGCCCGATTTCGTTTCCGCAAAATCGCTTTGGGCGATTTTGCCCGAAATCGGGCTCTGACCCCGATTTTCCTAGCGGAGGGCGACGTCAAGCATCGCTCCAAGCAACACCGCGCACAGCTGCAAGAGCGATGCGCGGAAGCAGGCACGAGCGGTCTCGCGGGCCGGACGCTCAAGCAGGGATCGGCACTTGAGGAGGAACCAGGCCCCGCCGAAGAGCGCGGCCGCGAGATAGATCCAGCCGAGCCCGAAGGCGGCCGGGACGAGCGAGGCGCCGACCAGCAGCGCGGCGCCCGCGAAAATGGCGCGCGCTGCGCGCGCCTCACCCACTACCACCGGGAGCATCGGCACACCGGCCGCGGCGTAATCGTCCTGGCAGGCGATGGCGAGGCTCCAGAAATGCGGCGGCGTCCACAGGAACAGCACCACCGCAAGCGCGATCGCCTCAGGTCCGGGCGCGGGCGACACCGCAGCCGCCCCCGCAAGCACGGCGAAGCTCCCCGCCAGGCCGCCGACCACGATGTTCCACCAGGTGCGGCGCTTGAGCCACACGGTGTAGACCACGCCGTAAGTGAAGGCGCCGAGAAACACATACAGCGCCGCGAGCACGTTGGTCGCCATGGTTGCGGCCACCACCGAAAGTAAGGTCATGGCGCCGATCAGCCACAGCCACGCCGGATGGTGCGGCAGCGCCCCGGTGACGAACGGCCGGTTGCGGGTGCGCGCCATGCGCATGTCGAGATCGCGCTCTACATATTGGTTGAACGCGCCCGCGGCGGCCGATGAGACCAGCACCGCGAGCACCAGCACCGCCACCTGCCAGGCGCCGGGCGCAGCGCCGCGCTCGACGGCAAAGCCCGCCAGGGCCGCGACTGCGATCGCGACCCCGATGCGGAGCTTGAACAGATTGAGCACGTTCCTCAACACGCGCTATCCCTTTTGTCCCTGCACGCGATGAGCGGCGCTTGGCGTCCGCTCCATCGCGCACGGGTTGGCCGGCGTCTCACGTCCGGCCCAACCCTATTTTAGCGGCCAGACCGTGGACAGGTACTTCCAGTTGACGAAGTAGTACAGCACGAACGAGGTCAGGAACACGAGCGCCAGCACGAAGGTTCCCGGCGCGACCATGCCGCCGGCGCCGATGTTTCCATGGTGCGAGGTGATCGCCACCGCCACGGGTTGCGGCGCGGGGGCGATGCCTTCCCTGGCCGCCACGTGCTTGAACTCCGGCGTCACGATGCGCTCGCCGAGGAACACCGAGTACACGGTGATCAGCAGGTACATCGCGCCGCCGAGCAGCGCGCCCAAGCCGCACAAAGCCATCAGCGTGATCATCAGCCACGCGGTGCCCGGAAATTCGTAGCCGAAGGCGTTGCCGGCGAAGCTGATGTCCCAGTGCCGCCGCGGCGCGCCCAGCGTGCCCGCTCCCATCATGAACAGCGACAGCCCCGCCATGCTGAGCCCGAAGATGTACGCCTGCCAGGTCGCCATGTTGCCGAAGGCGAGCTTGCGGCGGAACATCACCGGGACCAGGAAGTAGGTCAGGCCCATGAAGGCGAGCGTGGTGCCCGTCGCCACCGTGGCGTGGAAGTGCCCCGGCACGTAGAGCGTGTTGTGGATGATGAGGTTGAGCTGCTCGGTGCCCATCATCACGCCGGAGATGCCGCCGAGGAAGCCGAACACGATCAGCGAAATGAAGATGGCGACGAAGGGCGCATTGCCCCAGGGCGCCTTGCGCAGCCACTCGAACAGGCCGTTGTTGTAGCCCTTGAGGCGCTGCGCCACTTCGATCGAGCCCGGCACCGTGAGGCCGTGCACCATCGAGGCGAGCACCGCGAGGTACATCGCGTAGCTGGTGTTGAAAATCTTCCAGTTCGAGGTCAGGCCCGGGTCGGCGAGCAGGTGGTGCGCGCTCGCCAGCTGCAGGAACAGGATGTAGAGCAGGAACGCGGTGCGGCTCACCTTCTCGCTCAACGGCTTGGCGCCGAACACGATCGCCGCGCCGGCGTACCAGACCGCGACGTGCGCCGAGACGTTGATCTGCTGCGAGGAGTGGCCGAATGCCCACCAGATGGTGCGGTACATGAGCGAGTCGATGTGCTCGACCAGCCCCACCGACCACAGGAAGGTCGGGATCAGGATGATCGCGCCCGACGCGATGGTGAACACGGCGATGATCGCCGCGGTAACGGCGCCGAAGGTCACCAGCGGCACCGAGCCGTGGTAGGTCCGTTCCGCGCGCGCGAGCACCAGGGTGCCGAAGAACACGAAGCAGCCGATCAGGGCGCCGACCGCGAACAGGATCAGCCCCAGGTAGAACGTCGGGTGCGCGCCCATCGGGGCGTAGGAGGTGAACATCACGCTCGAGTCGCCGCGCCATACCGCGTAGTTGTTGAGCAGCGCGCCCGCCACCATCATCCAGAACCCCACCCATCCCAGGCCCGGTGCCGCCAGGCGGCAGCGCAGCAGCGTCGAGGAGGCGAAATACAGGATCGCGATCTCGAAGAAGATGATCCAGTAGATCAGCATGTTGAGGCCATGCGCGGTGAGGAACTGGTAGAACAGGTCGGGCGCGAGCAGGTGCACCGCCTGCCAGCGGGTGAGCAGGACGCCGATGGCGAGGATGCCGCCGACCAGCAGCGCGACCACCGCGACCACCGCGTTCCAGCGCATCAGCTTCTCGGCCGGCTCGTGAAACACCAGCCCGGTCGTGGGGCAGGTACGGAAATTTCTGTTGACTGCCATGGCGGTCTCCCCTTACTTCACGACGTACAGCGGGCTGATCATGGTGTGGTGGTTGATGCCGCAATACTCGTTGCAGAGGATCGCGTACTTGCCCGGGTTGGTCGGCGTCACCGTGAGGACGTGGTCATACCCCGGGTGCACCTCGATGTTGATGTTCTCCGGCTGCAGCGAAAAGCCGTGCAGCCAGTCCAGCGACATCAGGTGGATGCGGTAGGACTTGCCGGCCTCGAGCTCGAGGATCGGGTGCCAGGCCCACAGGCGCGCGATCAGGTAGACGTCGCTGCCCGCGGGGGGCTTGACCACCGGGGTCTTCTGCGGCCCCTCCTCGCGCACCTTGTACTTGGCGATCATGTCCTCGGTCTTCTTGGTGAAGGCCTCGGGGGTGGTGCGGTAGGCCTCGTTGGAGAGGTTCTGCTGCCCGTAGACGTGCCAGTACGGCATCATGAAGAACATGATCAGGCACCAGACCAGCGCGAGTACGATCCACAGCAGCTCGACGCGGTCGAGCGGCTCTTTCCACCAGACCCGATCGCTCGGGGGGAGAATTGCGCTCATGGGCGGTTCCTTCCTATTTGGCGATCGGCAGCGACACGATTTCCATCACGCCCCAGATCGTGTAGAGCACGGTCGGGATCGCGACGCCGATGAACAGCAGCAGGAACGGGTTGTCCAGCAGTTGCTGCATCGCCGGGATGGGTTCCTCGAGGACTTCGTCGGGGCCGGGCGCGCCGGCTTGTGTCGTGTTGGCCATGGTTTCTCCCAGTCGTTGGTCCGAACCTGGGCCACGGTATTCCCCGAGCCGGGGGGGGCGATTTGATGCGTATCAAGCTTTTGCGGCTTGCCGGGGTTAGCATCCGCCCCGCATGCAAGGGGCCATGAGCGGGACATGAGCGGGCCATGAGCGCGAGCGACCGCCGCCAGGTGGCTGCGTGGCTGCTCGCATGCGCGGCGCTGGTGTTCGCCATGGTGGTGGTGGGGGGCGTCACCCGCCTGACCCACTCGGGCCTGTCGATCGTCGAATGGCAGCCGCTGGTCGGCACCGTGCCGCCGCTGTCGCAGTCCGATTGGGAAACGCTGTTCGCCAAGTACCGTGAGACGCCGGAGTTCAGGAAAGTGAACTTCGGCATGGACCTCGAGGGTTTCAAGCGCATCTTCTGGTGGGAGTATTTCCACCGCCTGCTCGGGCGCGTGATCGGTCTCGTGTTCCTGCTGCCTCTCCTTTGGTTCATGTTGCGCCGCAAGCTCGGGCGCACGCTCGTCTGGCAACTCGCCGGCGTGTTCCTGCTGGGGGCTTTGCAAGGGGCGCTTGGCTGGTACATGGTGGCTTCGGGCCTGGTGGACGACCCGCGCGTGTCGCATTTCCGCCTCACCGCGCACCTGGGACTGGCGCTCCTCATCTTTGCTGCCGAGGTTTGGATCGCGCTGCAGCTGCTGGGCGCGCACGCCGTGCCATCCGCGCCCCGCGCCCTCGGCCGCTTCGCGCTCACTATTGCTTCGATCGTGTTCGCGATGGCGCTCAGCGGCGGCCTGGTCGCCGGACTGCGCGCGGGCTTCGCCTACAACACCTTTCCGCTCATGAACGGGCAGCTGGTGCCGCCCGAGATCCTGATGCTCGAGCCGTGGTGGAAGAATTTCTTCTGGAACACCGCCACGGTGCAGTTCGTGCACCGCGCGATCGCCTGGCTGCTGATCGTGCTGGTGCCGCTTTTCTGGTGGCAGGCGGCGCGCGCGCCGCTTGCGCCACGCGCGCGCCTTGCGTGCCACCTGCTGCTCGCCACGCTCGCCATTCAGGTCGCGCTCGGCATCGCCACGCTGCTGATGGGGGTGCCGGTTGGGCTTGCCGCAGCTCACCAGGGCGGCGCGGTGCTGCTGCTCGGTGCGGCGCTCTGGGCGGCGCAGGCGCTCGGCGCCGAGGCCGCGCCCGCACAAGTAGATGCGAAGTGCGCAAGCTCGGCACCCTCGCCGGTCTAGCCGCAGTCCTGGTGCTGGCGGTGGTGGCGGCGAGCGCCACCATCCGCAACGACGAACTTGCCGCGGCGGTCGCCGTGGCGCGCGGCGCGCAACGCGTCGCCGCATCGCTCGCCGCGCTCGCAGTATTCGCCATCGCGTGGCTCGCTTGGCCTCATCAAGCGCTGCGCCCGGCGGCGCTCGGCGCGCTTGCCCTCACGATCGCGCTCTCCATCATCGGCGTGGCGACCGGGATCAAGCCGCCGCTCGCGGCGGCGCTAGCCAACCAGATCGGCGGCATCGCGCTCGCCGCGCTGCTGGCCTGGCTTTGCGGCCGGGCAGCGCCCGCCGCAGCGCAGCCGCGCGCCGGTCGGCCGCTCGCGACCCTGGCGCTGGCGGTGGCAGCGGTCCAGGTGTTCGGCGGCGCTCTGCTGGCCACACTGTGGAAGGACGCCCCGGCGGCGGTCTACATCTTCCATGCCGCGGGCGGACTCGCCGCGGCGCTGTTGCTGGCGACGCTCGGGCCGCGCTACGCCGCGCTCGGCGCGCTGGCGCCGCTGCTCGGCGCCGCGGCCGTCATATCGGAGCCGCCGGCCATTCCACAGGTGCTGCACGCGCTTGCCGCCGCGACACTGGCTGCCGCGGCCGCGCACGCCCACGCCCACGCCCGGGCATCGGCATAAGGACCCTCTGATCAATTCCCGCGGGTGCGCGTTGCGGCCGGAACGCGGCGCCTGCTAGGCGCGAGGCCGCAGCGATATGTCGATATCGCAAGGCCGAGCAACAACGCAGGCGCCCGTGTCACCGCGCCGACAGTCGCCCGATAAACCGTCTTCCGGCCGCAACCCGAGGGCGGCGAGGGCCTCTTGCCTTGGAGTCCCGCGGCACGGCCTCGCCGCCCAGAGGGACGGGGCGCTGAGCAGCGGCTTTGCCGCTGCGCGCCCCTCGGTGGCGCAAGGCGACGAGCGCAGGCGCAAGCGCCTGCGCGTTGCCGCATGGCGTCGCCATCGGCCGCCTTGTGGACATAAAGTACACGGCGGCGTCCGCTGTCTAGCCCTGCGCCAAAATCGCCGCCGTCGCGCACGCGGGAATTGATCAGAGGGTCCTTAATACACATCAAGGCCGCCGGCGCGCGCGGCTGCCGACAATGCGCGTGTCAGGTCCCACCCCATGCGACGCATCCGCTTCCCGTGAGCGATCTTGCCGGCACGCTCCTTGGCCATCACGCCCGTTGCGAGGCGCTGCGCGCGACCGCGTCTGCGGCCCTCGAGGCCGGCGAGTGGGACGCGTTCGCCGGACGGCTCGAGACGCTGCGCGCCGGCCTGTACGCGCATTTCGCGTACGAGGAAGAAGAGCTGTTCCCGGAGTTCGAGCGCGCCAGCGGCATGCGCGAGGCAACCGACGCGCTGCGCGCCGAGCATCGCGACATTCGCGCCATGCTGGATGCGCTCGCCGCGGCCTCGGCGGCGCACGACCCGGAGGGTTGCCGCGCCGAATTCGCGACCGCCACGCAACTCCTGCGCCTGCACCAGGCGCGCGAGGAGCAGTTGCTCTATCCCACGCTGGCGCGCATCCTTGAAAGCTGACGCAGGAGAGTCCGCATGCCCAGCCTCAAGGGAAAAACGCTGTTCATCACCGGCGCCTCGCGCGGCATCGGCCTGGCGATCGCCAAGCGCGCTGCCGCCGACGGCGCCAATATCGCCATCGCCTCGAAGACCAGCGAGCCGCATCCCAAGCTTCCCGGCACCATCCACAGCGCCGCGCTGGAGGTCGAGGCCGCAGGCGGCAAGGCGCTCGCGATCGCCTGCGACATCCGCGACGAGCTGCAGGTGGTGCGCGCGGTGCAGCAGGCGGCGGAGAAGTTCGGCGGCATCGACATCTGCGTCAATAACGCGAGCGCGATCCAGCTCAGCGGCACGCTCGAGACGGACCTCAAACGCTACGACTTGATGAACCAGGTCAATGCGCGCGGCACCTTCCTGGTCGGCAAGACCTGCATCCCATTCCTCCGCAAGGCGGCCAACCCGCACCTCCTCACGCTGTCGCCGCCGCTCGACATGAAGGCCAAATGGTTCGCGCCGCACGTCGCCTACAGCATGGCGAAGTTCGGCATGAGCCTGTGCACCCTCGCCTGGGCCGAGGAGTTCCGCAAGGACGGCATCGCAGCCAACTCGCTGTGGCCGCGCACCACCATCGCCACCGCGGCGGTGCAGATGCTCGGTGGCGAGCCGCTGCTGCGGCGCTCGCGCACGCCGGAGATCATGGCGGATGCCGCGCACGCCATCCTGACGCGCCCGAGCCGCGAGTTCAGCGGCAACTTCTGCATCGACGACGCCGTGCTGTGGGACGCCGGGGTGCGCGATTTCTCGAAGTACGCCGCGGTCCCCGGCACCCGCGAGCGCGACCTGCAGATCGACTTCTTCGTCCCCGAGGACGCGCCGCAGGTCCCGCGCTAGGGGGAGTTCTCTTGATGTAGGTTAATGAGGCGCGGACCGGCACCGCTAGGCTTTGCGCATCACACCCGACCTCTTGCCAGGAGAACCCATGTCCAGCCGCAGCCTGATCCGGGCCGCCGTAGCCGCCGTCCTGCCGTTCGCCGTCGCGAGCGCATTCGCCCAGCCGACCCAGCCGGGCCGCGCCCCGGTCACCGAACCGGAGATCCGCTACCAGGCAGGGGGCTCGCCGCTCGGCGCCGAGGATATGCACCAGGACGTGAATCCCAAGGCGCCGCCGATGAGCAAGGCCGAGTACGACAAGGCGCGCCAGATCTACTTCGAGCGCTGCGCCGGCTGCCACGGCGTGCTGCGAAAAGGCGCCACCGGCAAGCCCCTGACCCCTGACATCACGCTCGCCAAGGGCACCGAGATCCTCAAGGTGTTCATCAAGTACGGCTCGCCTGCGGGCATGCCCAACTGGGGCACCGCCGGCGAATTGAACGACGCCGAAGTGGACCTGATGGCGCGCTACATCCAGAACACGCCGCCGACCCCGCCCGAGTGGGGCATGGGCGACATGAAGAAGAGCTGGAAGGTCGTCGTGGCGCCGGACAAGCGCCCGAAGAAGAAGGAGAACTCGTACAACATCGACAACATCTTCGCCACCACGCTGCGCGACACCGGCGAGGTGGCGCTCATCGACGGCGACACCAAGCAGGTGATCAACATCGTCAAGACCGGCTACGCGGTGCACATCTCGCGCACCTCGGGCTCAAAGCGCTACGTCTACACCATCGGGCGCGACGGGCGCCTGAACCTGATCGACCTGTGGATGGCGAAGCCCGACAACGTCGCCGAGATCCGCATCGGGCTGGAGGCGCGCTCGGTCGAGACTTCGCGCGCCAAGGGCTACGAGGACAAGCTGGCGATTGCCGGCGCCTACTGGCCGCCGCAATACGTGATCATGAAAGGCGACACCCTGGAGCCGCTGAAGATCGTCGCCACGCGCGGCATGACGGTGGGCGATCAGGAATACCACCCCGAGCCGCGCGTCGCCTCGATCGTCGGCACGCACTCCAAGCCCGAGTTCGTGGTCAACGTCAAGGAGACCGGCAAGATCCTGCTGGTTAATTACAAGGACATCCACAACCTCACCACCACCGAGATCTCGGCTGCCAAGTTCCTGCACGACGGCGGCTGGGACTCGAGCAAGCGCTACTTCCTGGTCGCGGCCAACCAGTCCAACAAGATCGCGGTGGTCGACACCAAGGAAGGCAAGCTGGAGAAGCTGATCGACGTCGACAAGATCCCGCACCCGGGGCGCGGCGCCAACTTCGTGCACCCGAAATTCGGCCCGGTCTGGGCCACCGGGCACCTGGGCAGCGAGAAGATCGCGTTGATCGGTACCGACCCGAAGAAGCACAAGGACAACGCCTGGAAGGTGGTGCAGATGCTCGACGGCCAGGGCGGAGGGAATCTTTTCATCAAGACGCACCCCAAGTCGAAGAACCTTTGGGTGGACACGCCGCTCAATCCCGATCCGAAGCTCGCGCAGTCGGTCGCGGTGTTCGACATCAACGACCTGTCGAAACCGGCGCAGGTACTGCCGATCGGCGAGTGGGCCGGCGTCAGCGAAGGCGCCAAGCGCGTGGTGCAGCCCGAGTACAACAAGGCGGGTGACGAGGTCTGGTTCGCGGTCTGGAGCGCGAAGAACCAGCAGTCGGCGCTGGTGATCGTGGACGACAAGACGCGCAAGCTCAAGCACGTGATCAAGGACCCGCGCATCATCACGCCGACCGGGCATTTCAACGTCTACAACACCACCCACGATATCTACTGAGAAAGGACGCTGCATGAAATTGCTGTTATCTGCCGCCCTGCTGGCCGCCGGCGCCGCTGCTGCGGGCGGCGCGCAGGCGAGCGAAGAACTGGCGAAGAAGTACAACTGCCTGGCCTGTCATCAGATCGACAAGAAATCGGTCGGCCCGGCGTACAAGGAGATCGCCAGGAAGTACAAGGGCCAGGCGGACGCAGTGGCCAAGCTCTCCGACAAGGTGAAGAAGGGCGGCTCGGGCGTCTGGGGGCCGGTGCCGATGGCGCCGAATCCGGCCGTGCCCGACGCTGACATCAAGACGCTGGTGGAGTGGGTGCTGAAGCAGGGGTAACGCGTTTTTCTGCCGGCGCGGTAGACTCGGTCTTCCGCTGAAAAGGAGACCCCCGATGCGCTACCGCGCCCTCGCACTCGCCGTTGCCCTCGCCCTGCCCGCCGCGGCCTCGGCGCAGTTCATCGCCAACGTCACAGTGGAGCCGGCGCAGCTCAAGGTCGGCGACACGGCGAAGATCACGGTCAACTTCGATCTCGCCGGAAGCAAGGCCGCCAATTGCGGCCTGCGGCTGCATTACGGTGACGGCACCACCCAGGATTTCAAGATCAACCAGGCGAAGGACGTGCCGCTGGTGACCACGCGCGCCTGGAACGCGGCGGGTGACTTCCGCGTCATGGCCGAGGGCAAGGCGCAAGGCGTGTTGATGGCCGGCTGCGGCGGCAAGAACCAGGAATTCTTCGTCAAGGTCGCGGCACCGGCGCCTGCCGCGGCAGCCAAGCCCGCGGCGGCCAAGCCTGCGGCTGCCAGCGCGCCCGCGCCGCGCTGCCCGGATGGCTGGAAGCTCGACGCCAAATCGGTGAACCGCAAAACCGGGGCCTACACCTGCACCGCCAAGGCCGGCACCAAGCCGCCCGCGGCCAAGCTCGAGTGCCCGGGCGACACGGGTTACTTCGAGAACGCGAAGCGCGGCCAGCTCGGCTGCCGGCTGTAAAGAAAATCGGGGTCAGAGCCCGATTTTCGACCAGTCCACCGCATCGAGCGCGTTCTTCGCCACCAGGCCGAGCTCGGTGTCGCCCTCGATCACCAGCCGCCGGTTGAAGAACAACGTGTCCGGGTCCTCGCGCCGCAGCGCGAGCCGCGCGTAGTCCGCCAGCGTGGCGCGCAGGGTGAAGTCCGTTATTCCCGATCGGGAATAAGCGCGGAATCCACGGGTCCCGTATTCCAGCCGCACGCGCGCGCCGGCGTCGCTTGCTTCGAGGCAAAGCGACTTGCCTGCGAGCGGCTCGAGCGCGGCGCGCTGCAGCAGCCCGGCGTGCAGCGCGGCGTTGAGCGCAAGCGCCGCAAGATGCGCCGGCGGACCCTCGGGCAGGCGCTGCACGATCGCGCGCAGCGCCGCCGGAAATTTCCACGCAACAGGCATCACGCCGCACGCTCCAGTCCCGGGCGCCCGTGCCAGAAGCCGTTGCAGGTCGGCGCCGGAAGAAGCGGCGCCAGTCTCGCGCCGGCCGCGGCCGCGTCCAGCGCGCCGTCGCAGCAGGCGCGCAGCGCCTCGAGCGTTTCAAGGGTGCCGCGCGACTGCGGGCTCACGCGCAGCACGCCGACGCCCGCCCGCCGGAGCGAGGCGACGTCGCCCACCAGGCTGTAGATCAGCGCCGACTGCGTCTGCACGCCGTTCAGCGCCAGGAATGGCCTGCCCTCGCGCGTCGAGAGCGTCATGCCGTCGGGATTGTCGAGGCAGCGCCAGGCGCAGGATTCCTTCTGCAGGTTGTGGCGCCGTGCAGTGAAGCAGCGCGCCGAGAACGCGAGCGGCAGGCGGCCGTGCGCGAACACCTCGGCCTGCGTCGGCACGCCGGCCAAGACGCCCGACACGATTTCGCGGGACGCTTCGACCGGCGCCACCCAACGCGTCGCGCCCAGCGCGGCCAGGAGCGCGAGCGAACGCGGGTTGTACACGTTGAGGTGCGGGCCGGCGATCCAGCCGGTGCTGCCGGCGAGCATGCGCACCGCGCCCATGTCGTTCGCTTCGACGCGGTAGCGGCCATTGCGCACGATGCGCCGCACCAGTTTGAGGTCGCCCTCGCCCTCGGTCAGCGCCTGGGTCGAGAGCACCACTTCCTTGCCGCGCGCCGCGAGCAGCGCCGCGACTTCCAGCCAATCCTCGAAGCGCATCTCCTGCCGGCGCGAGCACACTATTTCGCCCAGATAGACCACATCGGCGGGCGCATTGGCGACCGCTGCATAGAACTCGAGCACCTGCGCGCGCGGCCAATAGTAGAGCAACGGGCCCAGCGCGAGTTTCATCTGCCGGACCTTTCCGGGCGCCTCATTTCCAGGGCCTCGAGAATGCGCCGAGCGTGTGCTGGCTGCCCTCGGCGTGCCGGTCGAGCGCCGCCATCCATTCGCCGCGCGCCCTGAAGCGCCCGCGTTCGGCGAGCACGGCGTCGATCGCCTGGCGCCAGACGCGCGTCACCTGGGCAACGTAGGCGGGGCTTCGCTGCCGGCCCTCGATTTTCACTGCGCGCACGCCGATCTCGAGAAAGCGCGGCAGCAGCTCGATCGTGTTCAGGCTCGCCGGCTCCTCGATGGCGTAGTAGGTCGCGCCCTCCACGTCGAAGCGCCCCTTGCACAGCGTCGGGTAGGCGGCGCGCTCGCCGGCGGCATAGCGATCGATCAGGATTCCATTGAGGCGCGATTCCAGCCCCGCGGGCGTCTCCTGCCAGCGCACCGCGCGCGCCGGCGAGCAGGCGCCCGCGATGTTGGGCGAATCGCCGCAGGCGTAGGCGGAAAGCTGGCAGCGCCCTTCCACCATCACGCACAGCCCGCCGAAGCCGAACACCTCGATCTCCACGGGCGTATTGCGCACCACCTGCTCCACCTGCGCGAGCGACAGCACGCGCGGCAGCACCGCGCGCCGGACGCCGAAGCGCTCGTGGTAGAAGTTGATCGCCTCGTGGCTGGTGGCCGAACCCTGCACCGAGAGATGCAGCTCCAGCTCCGGATGCGCGCGCCGGGCATACTCCATCAGCCCCAGGTCGGCGACGATGATGGCGTCGGCGCCGGCGCGAGCTGCGAGGTCCACCGCAGCCGTCCAGCGCGCCCAGTTCTGCGCCTGCGGGTAGGTGTTGATCGCGACCAGCACCTTGCGGGCGCGCGCGTGCGCATAGCGCAGGCCTTCCGCGAGCGCGGCGGAATCGAAATTCAGGCCGGCGAAATTGCGCGCGTTGGTATCGTCGCGCAGGCCGAGATAGATCCAGTCCGCGCCGTGATCCACCGCCGCCTTGAGCGAGGGCAAGCTGCCGGCGGGACACACCAGATCCAAGCGGGAACCTCGAGCGTGGGCAAAAGCGCGATTGTAGAAGTCGCAGCGCAGCTCGCGCGCCGCCGCCATTGATCCCGGTCAACGCGACGGCGCGTCCTTGAATTGAGGCATATCAAGCTTTTCCCCCGCTCGAGCGCCGACAATGCGCATCTTTGCCTGCCAGGAGCCCGACGCTTTGCACGCCTTGCGCATCAGGGAAATGGAAGCGCGCCCGCTGGTGCAGGGCGGAATGGGCATCGGCGTCTCGGCGCACCGGCTGGCAGGCACGGTGGCGCGCGAAGCCTGCGTCGGCACTGTCTCCAGCGTGGATCTGCGCCGCCACCATGCCGACCTGATGCGCGCCACCGGCCGGTCGCGCGACAAGGCGGCGATCGAGCAGGCGAACCTGGTCGCGCTCGATCGCGAGATCCGCGCCGCAAAGGAACTCGCCCGCGGCGAGGGGCTGGTCGCGGTCAACGTGATGCGCGCCGTGTCGCAATATGCGGACTACGTGCGGCAGTCCTGCGTGAGCGGCGCCGACGCGCTGGTGGTGGGCGCGGGGCTCGCTATGGACCTGCCGGATCTCGCCGCCGACTGGCCGCGAGTGGCGCTGGTGCCGATCGTGTCAGAGGCGCGCGCGGCGGCGCTGATCGCGCGGCGCTGGCTGCGGCGCCGACGGCCGCCCGATGCGATCGTGGTCGAGCACCCGCGCTACGCCGGCGGGCACCTGGGCGCGGCGCGCACCGACGAGGTCGGCGACGCGCGCTTCGATTTCGAGCGCGTGCTGCCAGAGATCCGCGCCGTGCTGCACGAGCTGGGGCTGGACGCCGACCGCATCCCGCTCATTGCGGCCGGCGGCATCAACTCGCCGCAGCGCGTCGCCGCGGCGCGCGCCGCAGGTGCGGACGCAGTGCAGGTCGGCACGCCTTTCGCCGTCGCCGAAGAGGGCGACGCGCACCCAAAGTTCAAGCGCGTGCTGGCCGAGGCGCGCCCCGAGGACATCGTCGTCTTCATGAGCGTCGCCGGGTTGCCGGCGCGCGCGGTGCGCACGCCCTGGCTGGCGGCGTATCTCGAGAAGGAGGCCGTGCTGCAGCGCCGGGCGAAACCTCGCCGGCAGTGCACGCTCGCCTGGGACTGCCTCGCGCGCTGCGGCCTGCGCGACGGCTTGGCGGGCGCCGGGCAATTCTGCATCGACCATCACCTTGCGGCGGCGCTGCACGGCGACGTGGACCGGGGGCTGTTTTTCCGCGGCTCGGAGGCCTTGCCGTTCGGCACGCAGCAGCGTCCGGTTCGCGATCTGGTGGCCCACCTGCTCGGCTGACGCCCAATTTGGGCCGAAAAGTGTGAAATAGTGCCTATAAATGTCATCCAGTGCGCGAACAGCTGGTACCAAGACATTGACCTAGAACAAATTGTAGTTGCCCAGGCCGGGTTTTCCGGCGTTTAATTCCGACCGGGGGAGGTGTCCCGGTTACAAGTAAGTGCCGACTGCCGCAGTCCCGCGGCGGGCGCCTCTCACACTTTTTTTCATCGGGAGGCTACATGGACGCACTTCAAACTTTGGATGCCGGTGGAGCCAGCGCAGGCCGGCGGGCGCAGTTCCCTTCGCTGCACGCGCCAGCGGGTCGCACCGAGATTGCCGTAGAGCGCCTGCCGTTCACGGTTCGGGTGGTGAGGCACGAGCAGCAGTTGCGCAAGGCGGTCGCCATCCGCCAGCGTGCCTACGGGCGCCACCTGCCCGCGCTCGGCGAGTTGCTCAGGGAGCCCGAGGTCAACGACCGCGACCCCGGTTGCGTCGTGCTGCTCGCCGAGTCCAGGCTGGACGGCGAGCCGCTCGGCACGCTGCGCATCCAGACCAACCGCCACCGCCCACTCGCCCTGGAGAGCTCGGTCGAGCTGCCGGACTGGCTGGCGGACAGCAGCCTCGCCGAGGCCACTCGCCTGGGCGTCACCGAAGGGCGCATCGGGCGCATGGTGAAGACGATGCTGTTCAAGGCCTTGTACCAGTACTGCCTCGCTGCGGACATCGAGTGGATGGTGATCGGGGCGCGCTCGCCGCTCGATCGCATGTACCAGGCGCTGCTGTTCCAGGATGTGTTTCCCGGCCAGGGCTACATCCCGCTCAAGCATGCCGGCAACCTGCCGCACCGCGTCCTTGCCTTCGAGCTGGAGACGGCCGAAGCACGGTGGCGCGCGGCGCGCCACCCCCTGCTCGACCTGTTCGTGCACACCAGCCATCCGGATATCGAGCGCAGCAGCCGCATGCCCGCGTTCGGCCCGAGCCGGTTGCAGCACGACGCGCCGGCTGCGCTGGCGGCATAAACGGCACAGGCTCCCGGCAGTGACTCACCCGCCCTGGCGGCAGGGGTTCCACTCCGCGATCGACGCGCTGATCTACGCGCTGTCGGTGTATGGCGTGCCGGCAGTGATCGGCGTGGTGACCCTGGTCGCGCTGCTGG